>Ga0116226_10006683_pt1 | contig 10364 bp, 5 predicted proteins | sample S1TSphfallax_FD_89692 | JGI IMG/M metagenome (GOLD analysis project Ga0116226, IMG submission 89692) | Host-associated microbial communities from peat moss isolated from Minnesota, USA - S1T2_Fa - Sphagnum fallax MG | ecosystem: Host-associated > Plants > Peat moss > Unclassified | place: USA...
ATAAGCAAGTTTTTAAATGAAGTTGCAGAAGCTTATTTCTCTAGCGATGCTTATGAGCTAGAGCGAATGACACATGTTGAAAGTCCTTGGCTTCAAGCCAGAGGCTGTTTGTCTATGGATGCTGCTTGTAATACAACTATTTCCCAGGAATCAATGAAGGAGTATTACAGGTCTCGTGTCCAAGAGTAATAATCGGATCGGTTTAACGAAACAGGGGAAGGGAGTTTCCAAAATTAATCCTACCTATTCAACCTCCATCCTGAATAAGTTTTTCCTATAAATATCTTGAAGCTCAAAACAGTAAATTTCCTTGCGGAAATGCAGAGATTAAATATTGGACGACCTTTATTGAGAGACTGAAAGCCATATCCTCAATGACTGCGAAAGAGCTTCAAAACAATAATAGCAAAGCATTAAGATGTCATCGGATTGATTGGGCTGAAACCACAGAAAAAAATGGCTTTGGCCATCTAGCCTGTCATCCGCACCGATTCATCTTTGTAATATTTCCATATGTTTTTCTAGCTCGGATTTAGAATCCATCTGTGGTATTTTCCCACCTTTTTTGGCAAAAATTCAAGCCGACAAAATACTGTTTCAATCCCCATAGTCACTCGTAACTCCCTCGCAACAAGGATTTTAGACTAGAGTTGTGGCGCGATCGCCTCTCTCAAACTTTCTGATAAATTTTCCATAAGAATGTATAATAAAGAATTAGGTTAGATGTTCCCTTAAACAGAATTTATATTAGTACTTAAAACGATGTTAAGTTTAGCTAACTACCAAGAATTAGAATTAATCTTTGATGAAGGAAAAACAAGCATTTATAGAGCAAGAAGAGAATACGACAGTAGCTTGGTGGTAATCAAAGTACTCAGTACAGAGTATCCTAGTCTGCAAGATATTGCCAGAATAAAACATGAATATGAAATCCTGAAAAATTTAAATATAGCAGGTGTTGTCAAAGCATATAACTTAGAAAAATATAATAATCACTTTGCTCTTATATTAGAAAATATTGATGGTGTATCCCTTAAGGAAATTATAAAAACTCAAAAAATAGAGTTACATGATTTTCTGCAAATAGCTGTAGATATCTCCCAATCATTGGGAGAGTTACATCAACAACAAATTATTCATAAAGATATTAAACCACCCAACATCTTAATTAACTGGTCAGAACGGCTAATCAAAATCATCGATTTCTCTATTTCCTCTCGGCTCTCTAAAGAAAACCCTCAATTGGATAACTCCAACTTGCTAGAAGGAACCTTAGCATATATATCTCCAGAGCAGACAGGGAGAATGAATCGCTCGCTTGACTATCGTACAGATTTATATTCATTAGGCGTAACTTTCTATGAAATGCTCACAGGTAGATTACCATTTAATGTGACTAATCCGATGGAATTAGTGCATTGTCATATTGCTAAACAACCAGCTCCAATATCAGAATTAAAACCAGATATTCCACCAGTAATTTCAGCCATTGTTATGAAATTACTCAGTAAAAATGCTGAACAGAGATATCAAAGTGCATTTGGACTAAAAGCGGACTTAGAAAAATGTCTACATCAGCTAGAATCAACTACTTATATAGCTGATTTTAAAATAGGTCAACAAGATAAATCAGGATTACTATATATTCCTGAGAAACTTTATGGTCGAGCAGAGGAAATCAATACTTTATTAACTGCATTTGCACAAGTGAGTCAAGGAAGTAAAGAGTTAATCCTAGTTACTGGTTATTCTGGGATCGGGAAATCAGCCTTAGTGAATGAACTTCATAAGCCAATTGTGCAAAAGCGGGGATACTTCATTTCTGGAAAATTTGAGCAGTTTAAACGAAATATACCTTATGCTTCCCTAATTCAGGCTTTTCAAGGGTTGGTTAAACAATTATTCATGCAAAGTACAAATAGGTTAGCTATGTGGCGAAAAAGGTTATTGAATGCTTTGGGTCCCAATGCTCAGATTATCATTGATGTTATTCCAGAGATAGAACTAATTATCGGTAAACAGATCAAAGTCCCAGAACTAGATTCCCTGGAATCACAAAATCGTTTCAATTTGGTTTTCTTGAAATTTATCCGTGTTTTTGCTCAAAAAGTACATCCATTAGTAATTTTCTTAGATGATTTACAATGGGCAGATTTAGCGTCTTTAAAGATAATTCAATTGTTAGCTACAGACAGTGAAACTGCTAACCTATTAATTATTGGAGCTTATAGAGATAATGAAGTAGATGCTGGTCATCAATTAACATTAGCTTTGCAGGAGATAGAGAAAACTAATATAATCATCAAAAGAATTAATTGTCAACCTCTGAAATTAAATGATCTAGAAGAATTAATTTCAGATACGCTCAAATCGACAATAGAAGAAATCAGACCACTAGCAGAACTCATCTTGAATAAAACTGCGGGAAACCCCTTCTTTTATACACAGGCACTTAGATATATTTATCAAGAAAAATTGCTGACATACAATTTTAATACTGGCCAGTGGGAGTGGGATATTGAGCAAATTCATAGAATAGGAATTACTGATAATGTTATTGATTTGATGATAGATAAAATTCAAAAGTTACACATAAATACGCAGAATATTTTGCAGTTAGCAGCTTGTATTGGGAATAGATTTGATTTAGGTACATTAGCTATAATTAATGAGAAATCTTCTAGAGAAACAGCCGATGAATTATGGGAAGCAATCTTAACTGGTCTGGTTTTACCTTTGGATGAAACTTATAAATTACCACAGTTGATAGAAGATATATATGACTTAGTTATTGACTATAAATTCTTACATGATAGAGTACAACAAGCAGCATATACTCTGATTCCTAATGCTCATAAAAAGCAAGTTCATTTAAGGATAGGTCAACTGCTATTAAAAAATTTAGATCATTCTTTATTGGAGGAAAAGATTTTCGATATTGTTAACCAATTTAATATTGGCGCTGAATTAATAAGTAATCAAGCAGAAAGAAACACACTGGCTGAATTAAATCTTATGGCTGGAATGAAAGCCAAAGACTCTACTGCTTATGAATCATCTCTAAAATTTTTCCGATTAGGGTTAGCAGTTCTGGCAGAAGATAGTTGGGAAACTCATTATCAATTAACGCTAGACCTCCATGTAGAAACCGTAGAATTAGAATATATCAATACACACTTTGAGCAAGCAGAATATTTATTTGAAAGTGTCATAGAAAATAGTCAAAATATTTTGCATAGTGTAAAGGTATATGAGAAGAAGATTACATTTTATATTTCCAACCTAAGGGTAAAAGAAGCATTAGATATTGTTTTACTTGTTTTAGAAAAATTAGGAGTTACCTTATCTCAAAGTCCACCAACAGAGCTAAAAATTGAAAGTTTAGTCAATTTACCTATAATGACAGATGCAAATAAAATTGCAGCAATGAGGATACTAATGCTGTCAACTGCAGCAGCTGCTTTTGCAGACCCTCCACTCTTACTTATGATTTCTTTCACCATGGTGAATCTCTGTCTCCAATATGGAAATTCATCTTTATCAGCTTATGCTTATGCTACATATAGTAGATATTTATGTGGACGAGCACAAGATATTGAATCGGGTTATCAATTGGGTCAATTATCTCTCAAGTTGTTAGAACAATTTAATGCTCAGGAGCTAAAGGCTAAAATATATTTCATATATAATTGTTTTGTGAGACCATGGAAGGAGCATATTAAAGAAACTATAGAGCCTTTAAGAGAAACTCTAAAAATCGGTTTAGAGACTGGAGATACAGAATATGCAGGCTATAGCGGAATATTTGCCATTTTGAACGATTTTTCAACTGGAGAAAATTTAGAAGTCCTTAGTGAAAGACAAGTTCAATATTTGGAATTAGCACAGAGTATCAAACAGGATCATTTTATTTACTATATGCTCATTCTGAAACAAACGATACTTGATTTGGTTCAAGGAGTGAAAGATGAATCTTCTTATCTAGAAGGAGAGATATGTAACAGATCAATTATCCAAAATTTCACCAATAATACTACAGGTATTTTTCTTGTATATTTAAACAAACTTATTCTTTGCTATTTTTCGGGGAATTATATTCAAGCGATAAAAAATGTTCAATTAGCTAAACCATACGCATTATCTGCATCTGGTTCTATTCGTGCTCTTCAATATAATTTCTATCATTCTTTAGCATTACTAGCTAGGCATATTCATCAAAATTCTAAATCAATTCTTTCAACTGAAGATGAATTAGCTGTAACTTTAGAACAAGTAGAAATAAATCAGCAACAGTTGCAAAAATGGGCATTTTATGCACCTATAAATAATCAACATAAATATGAACTTATAGAAGCAGAAAAGGCGCGATTACTTGGACAACCTCTCTTAGCAATGGAATATTATGACAGAGCTATTTCTAGTGCAAATGATTCTGGATATATTCATGAAGAAGCGTTAGCTAATGAAAGAGCCGCAGAATTTTATCTATCTTTAGGGAGAAGTAAGATTGCTGCTTTATATATGACAAAAGCTCATTATTGCTATATATGCTGGGGCGCTAAAGCTAAAGTTAAGCAATTAGAGTCAAAGTACTCAAAACTAATTACTAAATCGTCAACATTCAACCAAACAGAATCTCACACTGTTTCCATCACTTCTTCTAGTACAACTTTAACTAGTCAACTAGATTTAATCACAGTAATTAAAGCGTCTCAAACTTTATCTGAAGAAATTATTCTAGATAATCTTTTACAGAAATTAATGGGGATTGTGATTGAAAATGCTGGGGCTGAAATTGGGTATTTAATTCTAGAGAGAGAAGGTAGTTTATTTATAAAAGTAAGAAAAACTGTTGGCAAAAATGAATTAATGTCTCAACAAATTGACGAAAATAATGCTCAGGAATATCTACCAATATCATTAATTAGATATGTTAATAAAATTCGAGAAGATCTAGTTATTGATAATGCTACTGCTACAGGAAATTTTATCAGCGATCCTTATATCATCAAGAATAAAGTTAAGTCTATATTATGTATACCAATTATTCATCAAGGTAAACAGCTTGCTATTCTTTATCTGGAAAATTCGTTAATAGTAGGAGCATTCACCGCAGATAGATTACAGATTTTAAAGCTCCTCTCTTCTCAAGTAGCCATCTCCCTAGAAAATGCTTATCTCTATGCCAATTTAGAAGAAAAAGTGGCTATAAGAACTCAAGAATTAAATGAAAACAACCAGCAATTACAAAGAACTTTACATGAGCTGAAAGTTACACAGACCCAGCTTATTCAAACGGAGAAAATGTCTAGTTTGGGACAAATGGTAGCTGGTATCGCTCATGAAATCAATAATCCTGTCACCTTTATTCATGGAAATATCCGATATATTGGTGATTATACTTCTGACCTATTGAACTTGGTTAGTCTTTATCAGGAAGTGTACCCAAATACCATCTCAAAAATTAGCAGTTTTATAGAAGATATTAGCTTGGATTATATCAAAGAAGATATACCTAAAATCATATCTTCTATCAAAAATGGTACAGAGCGTATTCGAGAAATTGTCTTGACTTTACGGAATTTTTCTAGGCTTGATGAAGCTGATATAAAGCCTGTTGATATACATAAAGGAATTGATAGTACTCTACTCATTCTACAAAGTCGCCTTCAATCTAAACTGGGTTATCCTCCTATTGAAATAATTAAAAATTATGGCGACCTACCTTTAGTAGAATGTTACGCGGGTCAACTCAATCAAGTATTTATGAATGTACTGAGCAATGCTATTGATGCAATAGAAAGATTTAACCGCGATACTATGAAGAATGGCGTTCTCAGCAATAAGCATTCCAGTACAATTACAATTTCCACTCAAATAGTTAACTCAGATACAGTCAGTATTTCCATTAAGGATAATGGTCAGGGAATTGATGCTGAAGTCAAACAGAAGATATTTGACCCCTTTTTCACCACCAAGCCAGTAGGAGAAGGTACTGGCTTGGGATTGTCCATTAGCTATCAAATCGTTGTGAATAAACACAATGGCAAGATTGAGTGTATTTCTGTTCCTGGAAAAGGCGCAGAATTTGTGATTCAGATTCCCCTACTACAGAAAGTGAACCACAATCCCCTTTGATGTAAAAGCTTTCTGTAATTTTCAAACAATCAACTACAAATCAAACATATATTTCAGTGCAGTTATACTAGGAAAAAAGCAGTAAGCACCTCCTTTAGTGGTAATAAATCGCTCAAATCCATTTATTTTTACAGATTCTGTCTCGCTGGTAGGAATAGTAAATGTGCTATTTTTTGGGTAATTATCACCGAGCAAAGGATCTTTTTCATTGCCTAATGAAGTAAATTCTCCTTTGTTAACCCATTCTTTCATGACAAATTCAAATTGTCCTTCGAGGCTAGCACAGATGAACAATCCTAGCAATCCTCTTGCTTCATTGGCAGTTTGATGATTATAGGCTGTTCCATATGGTATTCCACGTCGGATCAGACGACGGCCGTTAGGTGTCCCAGGAACCTCTGCGCTATGGCGCGGATTAGTACGTCTAATATGAGATCCCCAGGGACATTTAACACCTTCTGGATCAAGACTATAATCAAAGCTATTTAATTTTGCGTCACTTACCAATAGCTCAGGAGCATAGGGAGACTGAGGAGAAATGTCTAAAGGTACACCATTTCGCCAACGACCACACATTTTTGCAGTCAGAATTTCTGGATCAATACCATTTACCTCTTGCTGTAATTGCAAGAACATTTCAAAGCCAGCCACATTCTGTTCAAGCACTCGGAAAGCTGCAAAACTTCCATTCAACAAAACTGCGGGGTTAGGTAACTTATATGATCCTCCAGGAAGCAAGATAAATTGATAAGCAGGAATCTCAGGCTGATCATTATCTTCGATGCCATACTTTGTGGGAAAACCTTTTACTCTTGGCTGTGCAATGCCATCCCGGTAGCCAAAATGAATTGTATCACTGGGCTTACCATCTTTACCAAGAAGTTTAGCACCGTTAAAATGACCTAATATTTCGATTCCTCTAGGCGTTAACTTATCTGTTAATTGTAATTGTTCAGATTTCTCTATTAATGTCTGCTCATTTTCGGCAAACAGAAAAAGCAAAATATGTACTTTATCAGCTACTTTTAATGAATCTACCCATTCGCTAGCAGCACTCTCTTTAATATCCCCTATTGCTTCAGATCGAAAAATAGCACCTTCTTTAAATGCTGTATAATTTCGATGGTTAAATGCTTGATCAGGGTCACACTTGCTACTTAACTTGAGGGCTTTTAACCCTTCAAAAGTAAACCCAATATTTAAACAATAACTTGGTTTATCAGTCCATGTTCCTGCAGTGGTTATCTTCAATGTTCTACCATTTGCTAAATCCGAAATGAATTTTTTGGCCTCAGTTGATTCAGTAACACGGAGAACAAAATATCGGACAACATTCATGTTATAGCCACGAACAATTAAACCTTGAATATCATCCAATTTTATTAGCTGCTCAGAAGTTACGTTGTTTGTCATAGATTTTCCAAGTTATGTCCTTAGAATATTTGCAAAGTGAGTATTAGGGGTCATTTCGTTGGTCTGTCTGTATCGTAGTACATTACCCCTTGAACTGGATGGCTAGTAATTTTGTTGACTATTTTATCAGGATAAGCACTATACCATCTAGCTACTGGTTGATCATAATTTTTTATATATTTGACAAAATCATCCTCATTTTCTCGAACCGGAATCAAACTTTTACCATTCTCTAAATGGACTAGCAATGAATCGAATAAAGCGCCAACATTTTCCACAAAATCCTTAACATAAGTTTCAAAATCTCCATCATAAAAGGTGAAGAGCGCTAACTTCTTATAGTACTCTTTTCCATTTGCTGCAGTGGTTTTCTCAAGAAATATAAAATTCGCAAAATGCACTGTAGCTACCGCATTAAGCCCATTTCCATTCACTTTATCACTTGAGATCAATGCACGTAGTGTTTCATAATGAAGTGCTGGATCTTGATCATCAATTACAATCGGTGCAACAAAGCTTAATGGCTGTTGTCTTATGGTATTGCTCATCGTCAAAACTCCTTGTATTGGGCTAGTACTGGGTAAAAAACAGGTGATAATGGGAATTAAGTTACATTAGTTTAAGCAAGAGTTGGGTTAAGTTTAGATTTTTTTTAGATTAAGTTTAGGTAAAATTTTATCTACTCCTGCTAAACAGCTTTCACAAAGGTAACTTAAATTACATTTAGTGCATTAGTGTAACCTCTAATTTGGAGTTTCAAATTGTGGTACTATACAGAATCGATATAATAAAAAATACCCTAATCTTCAACTAATCATGACTGCAAGCATCAATCCCAAATCAGCCAAAGACATCTTTGTTTACTACGGAGTACCAAACAAAGATATAGCCACATTTGATTTTACTAAAGATTTACCAGAAGAGTTGCAACCTACAGGACAGTATAATGCACTTTCAGCACTGATAACTCCGAATAATGATGCACTGAATATAATGGGAGCAAATGTTACTAAGTGGATGCCAGCCAACTTAACCAGATGTCATCCTAATCAACTCAGCGATGAATTTTTCGTAGAGCGCCGTTTAAATGGTTTTAGTCCAGGTAGATTTAAACGAGTTTATGGACAACCCTGGCAATACTTAGTGCGATATGATAATAAATGGCCGGATTATAATCTAGAAGATATACAAACTACTGGCATTTTTCCTGATTTCATCGAAGCTCGATTTATATTGAGAGAAACTGAACTACAAGTTCACTCAATTCAGTTTTTTTTAAGTGGAACTACATCAACTCACTTTCCTGGTGATGAAGAATGGGAATGGTCGAAAAAATTATTTCGCAGTGTTGAGTTTACTTTCCATGAGATCGAGTCCCATTTAGGGCGTGCACACCTGAATATGGATCAGTACGCGACGGCATTTTATCGCAATATTGTAAATAATCCAATTAAAGAGCTAATTGAGCCTCATTTGAAAGGATTACTCTATATTAACAAACTTGCTTCTCCAGTTGAAAAGGGTTTTATTCCTCAAGTTTCTGTGCTCAGTCCAATAGGAGTCAAAAAAATTCTTAAAGAGTATATCAGCCAACTTTCTTACTATTGGGAACCTTCAATTCAAGCCCTACCCGATCAAATTCACAACAATTATTTTGATCAAGCTGCATTGGCAATGTGGAATCTTTTAGAAGAATATGTGAAAAACTTCTTCCAAAAGCATAAACTAGCTATCAAAGGTAATTGGTCAGAAATTGCGGGTATGTCAGAAGATTTGATAACACACTCAATTTTAAAACCAGAATTAGGAACTCTTGCTATTGACAATATCGATAACCTAAAGCAATTGTGCGTGTATATAATTTATCACTGCACATTTTTCCATTCTTGGGTAAATAATAAGCAGTACGAAGATGGTGGCGATATTGAATATGCATCTATCGGTCTTTGGGATGATAAAAGTCCTACTTACGATCATCTTAGTGTAGTTCAGAAAAATGCCAAACAAATCTTATTTACGTGGAAAACTTCTAATATTCTGTATAATCCGGTGATGGAAGTTGGACCTGTAGAATTGAAAGATCTGATTTGGAAAAATCGTCAGAAAATTGAGCCAGGAATACCTCTGAGAATGCTGATGATGAGCATTAATATTTAATTATTTTTTTGGGCTTTTAACATGGATCAATATGTTGTAAAACCACCATTCTAGAAACACTTAAAATCCTCTAAATAAAGGGGATTTTTAAGTGTTTTTCGAATAGCCGTTTTGATTAATCTCTGCACACTCCGTATAAATATATCTAAGAGGATGTTTTAAAAGTCAAAAACAGTATAAATTACGCGAGATATTTAATAACAGTATTATCAGTTGTTAACAAATCTTAACAAAATCAGGCTGCGTCACCCTTGCTGTATTCAGCAAAACGGCTGAAGATAGATATCAAAGTGCTTTTGGACTCAAAGCTGATTTAGAAAGCTGTATGCATCAGCTAGAATCAACTGGTTATATCTCAGCTAACTTTGCATGGATGCTGAGGTTAAACAAAAAATATTTGACCCGTTCTTCACGACTAAGTCAGTCGGAGAAGGTACTGGGTTGGGATTATCTATCAGTTATCAAATTATTGTAGATAAACATAACGGTAAAATTGAGTGTATTTCTGCTCTTGGGGAAGGTACAGAGTTTGTAATTCAGATTCCTTTAAAACAAGTTATACAATCAAATTGACTACATTTTCAACATAGACATAATCATGACTACTAACCAAGAGATTAAAGAAAAATTGCAGCAAGCTAGCTCATATTTACTCA
>Ga0116226_10006684_pt1 | contig 10364 bp, 12 predicted proteins | sample S1TSphfallax_FD_89692 | JGI IMG/M metagenome (GOLD analysis project Ga0116226, IMG submission 89692) | Host-associated microbial communities from peat moss isolated from Minnesota, USA - S1T2_Fa - Sphagnum fallax MG | ecosystem: Host-associated > Plants > Peat moss > Unclassified | place: USA...
ACCCGCTTGATATAGCTCTTCGAGTGGTCGTGGGGATAGAGGAAGACGACGACGTCGCCGTGATGGATGTCGCCCACTCGGTAGGCGATCTTGTTGATAAAGAGCCTGTCCTGGTCCTGCAGCATGGGTAACATGCTGGTGCCTTCGACGCGGACGGGCTGGTACAGGAAGACAATAATGAACGCCGAAACGATGATGGAGACCAGAACGTCCCGTGCCCAGGAGGAGGTCCAGGGACGCAGCGCGGGGGCCAATGAATCTTGAGGCTCCCTGGAGGGCTCAGCGGACAGCGATTCGAGCGATGCCTCTGGCTCCGGGCCGGGCACGCTGGCTGTCGTCCTTGCCGGTGGTAGCTGTGATTGAACGTCCTGAGACACTTCGGTGTTCGCTCCTGCCTGGGATCCAGCCGCCACAAGGGGCGACCGAACCTATCTTCCCTTTTACCAATCTACACTCGCAGCTTCCAGGAGCCCAACTGTGGGAACGGGAGCGGCGAAAAGAACCAGCCGAGGCGAGTCCTCCGACCCGAGTTGGGAGTGAATCCTGGCATCGTGGCTCGCAAACTCGCCCCCCCTTGCGAGCAAGCGGTATCTTCTCTTAGTCTCTGTCTCACCGTGAAAATGCGTTCTTGTGTCCCCTGCGTTCGCGATCTCACCCAAAAGATGGAGTGTGCAAAATAGCCGGTCGACTAGACTACGAGGAAAGTTGATGGTCGGCCACGCTGCCGCCTCTCCATTACGGATGGAACTCGTCGCTTAGCCTGGACCGACGTGGCGCTCCCGTGCCTGGCCGACGAGCCCTGAACCCGGTAATGTCGTCAACAACATAACGACATGCGATTCAAAGAGCGAATCAGCGGCGTTATCCGTACAGCATCATTCCCTATCGACAACATCAAAGTTAGCAGTAGAATGACACAGGATCGCATACAACTATGGCCACTCTCACACTACCCGACCTCCCCATCGTTCAGAAGGCTGGTACAAATCACGTGTCTGATCCGGCATTGATTACGACCGAGACAGCGAACGCGGCTTCGGAAGGGTTTGATAAGAAGTCCGCTCTCGAGATCGCCCGCATCATCAACCACGAAGACGCCAAGGTAGCCGCAGCGATCAAGAAGGCGCTTCCCGAGATAGCAGTGGTCATCGACACCGTTGCCCGCGCGCTTCGCGATGGCGGCCGCCTGATCTATGTCGGTGCCGGATCAAGCGGACGGATCTCCGCTCTCGATGCCTCGGAGTGCCCGCCAACGTATTCGACGACCCCGCAGCAAGTCCAGTACATCATGGCCGGTGGCCCGAAGGCGCTGGCCTCAGCTTCCGACGTAAATGAAGATTCGCCCGAGATCGGCCAGCGTGACATTGCCCGCCGCCGTCCCACCCGGAAAGACATCGTCATCGGCGTCTCCGCCAGCGGCCGCACCCCGTATGTTGTTGGTGCCGTTGAGTATGCGCGCGCACGCGGAGCCAAGACCGCTGCCGTCGTCTGCAACCTACACACTCCGCTCGCCGAAGTTGCGGACACCACCATCGTCGCTGAGGTTGGTCCGGAGGTCGTATCAGGATCGACCCGCATGAAGGCTTCCACCGCCCAGAAGATGATCCTGAACATGATCACCACGGGAGCGATGACCCGCCTGGGTTACGTCTACGACAACCTGATGGTGAACGTACACATGAAGAATGCGAAGCTGGTCGAGCGCGGCATCCGAGTCTTGATGACCGTCTGCGAGATCGACCGCGATACTGCAATTCGCACCATCAAGTCAGCCGGAAAGTCGATTCCGATCGCAGTCGTCATGCTGAAGGCCAACGTCGACAAGATGGAAGCAGTTCGGCGCCTCACCAAGTCGGATGGAAATGTCCGTCTCGCGATTGAAGACTCCAAGCTCGAGATCTGAGTCTCTCTAGTCTAAGAATCAAAGAATCCCCGCCTTCGAGCGGGGATTCCTGTCTTAGGAGAAATCGGGTCTGGAACTCAGGCGAGGTACTTCTCGCGGAAGATCCTTCGGTGGTGCTCGGCGTGGCCGGCCAGGAGAAAGGCCATGGCGCGAACAGTGAAGATCTTCCCGTTCGCCGTGCCTGTTCGCATCCAGGCGGCCGGTGGCAGATTTCGATAGAGCGTCAGGGTCGCAAGCCTGACCTGGCGGAACTCTTCAAGGTGGTCGGCGAGCCTGACCCTGTCGGCCTCGGCCCCTGCAACTGCAACATCCTGGTCGAAACCGGGTAACGGATCGCTGAGACCAGGGGCAAACCACAGCGCTCGTCCCGCGAAGATGCGCTCTGTGTCCGTGATGTGGCTCAAGGCCTCGCGAATGCTCCATTTGCCTGGAGCATACCGGTGCAGCGACCTCTCATCCGATAGATCGCCAAGGAGCTCTTCAAACTGCGGCAACTGATTTAGGAGAATTGCCAGAGGATCATCACCCTCTACCTCGTTGATGTAGTTCCAGTGAAACTCCGATGCCTCATGCGTCTCCGGTCGTCCGATCATGCCACCACTGTATCCTCTGAGTCATCGGTTCGCCAGACTACCTGCTATTCTTTACCTTGAGCCAGGGAGGTAAAGATGGCCGCTTCCAGCACGATCAGCAGCAAGGGGCAGATCACCGTGCCCATCGAAGTCCGCCGGCGACTCGGAGTCAAGCAGGGTGACCGCGTCGAGTTCGTCGTCGAGGACGGGAAGACGATCCTGCGACCCGTTCAGCCCGAAGTGAATCCCTTTGACGAGTTCATTGGTGCTCTCCCGCACTTCAAAAACATTGACGAGATCAACGCCTGGGTTCGCGAGATGCGTGACCCTGACGGGGAGTACGAGTGACGACAGCTCTCGACACGAATGTTCTCTCGGAACTTCTGTCGCTGGAAGCCGTTGACTCAAAGATCAGCATTCAATTAGCTGAATGCAAGAGTGCAGGCCCTCTGATCATCTCTGCGGTGGTTTATGCAGAGCTTCTCGCGCATCCGAAGCTTACAGAACCCTTCCTTGCATATCTGCTTTCGAAAACTGGCATTGAAGTCGACTACGAACTCTCCGAAACGATCTGGAAAGAGGCTGGGCGGCGCTACGCATTCCACGCAGCTCGCCGACGGGCAACTACGCCAGGGAGCCCACGTCGAATCCTCGCCGACTTCATCATCGGAGCCCATGCGCTGCATCGGGCTGACCGGCTTATGACCTTCGATGTGACCTTTTTCAAAAAAGACTTCCCGGAGCTCCGACTACAAGAGGGGCACACTACGTAGCATCCCCCCGAACCACCTCCGCCACCCATTTCCACCCCGAATCCCCATAAACTAACGGGATGGATAAGTTTGTAGTACGCGGCGGCAACCCGCTTCTCGGCACGATCAAGATCTCCGGCGCGAAGAACTCCGCGCTTCCCTGCATGGCCGCCGCCATCCTCACCGAAGACGAGGTCATCCTCGAAAACATCCCGCAGGTTCGCGACATCGAGACCGAGCGCAAGCTACTCGAATCCATGGGCGCGGAAGTGGAACTCGGCTACGGCCGCGCCCAACACCGGACGTCGATCAAGTGCGGCATTCTTTCAGACCCGGTCGCCAAGTACGAGATCGTGAAGACCATGCGCGCGAGTTCGCTGGTTCTCGGTCCGCTCATCGCCCGTACTGGCATCGCGCGTGTAGCCATGCCCGGAGGCTGCGCGATTGGGGGCCGGCCGATCGATCTGCACATTAAAGCGCTGGAGCAGATGGGCGCGACCATTACCTACGACCACGGCTACCTGGAGGCGAAGGCCGATCGCTTGAAGGGTACGCACATCGTCTTCGACAAGATCACGGTGACGGGAACGGAAGACATCCTGATGGCGGCCACGCTTGCGGAGGGCGAGACGATCCTCGAGAATAGCGCCCGCGAACCCGAGGTGACCGACCTTGCCGCGCTGCTGACCGCTATGGGCGCGAAGATCGAGGGAGCTGGCACGTCCACGATCAAGATCCAGGGTGTCTCCAGCCTGCACGGCGCGCGCTACCGCATCAACCCCGATCGCATTGAGGCGGGAACGTTCCTGATCGCAGGCGCAATCACTGGCGGCGACTTGAACGTCGATTGCTGTGACCCTGCGCACCTCGGATCTCTGATTGGCAAGCTCGAACAAGCGGGTGCCCGTCTCGACATTGGGACCGACAGCATCCGTGTGCGCTCCGAAGGTGTCGGAAGCCTGAAAGCGGTGGACATCTCGACCGAAGAGTACCCAGGCTTCCCTACCGATATGCAGGCGCAGTACATGGCGCTGGCGACGCAGGCCGAAGGCACTTCCATCGTGACCGAGAACATCTTCGAAAACCGGTTCATGCACGTGAATGAACTTGTCCGCATGGGCGCGAACATCAGCGTCTCCGGCCGCACGGCAACAGTACGGGGCCGGACGCCGCTGCAGTCCGCAGCCGTGATGTGTTCTGACCTGCGCGCCTCCGCGGCACTCGTTCTTGCGGCGCTTGTGGCCGACGGCGAGAGCATCCTCGACCGCGTCTACCACATGGACCGCGGCTACGAGCGCATGGAAGAGAAGCTGCGCGGAGTCGGCGCCCAGATCCGGCGCATGGGCGATGTCTTCGGGAAAAAGTAGATTCCCACGCACACGATCAAGCGCATAATGACAGCAGGAGACAACCCATGGCGACGACCACTGCACTCCTGACGATCGACGAATACCTCAAAACCTCCTACCGGCCTGATTGTGACTTCGTAGATGGCGAACTCGAGGAGCGGAACGTGGGCGAGCACGACCATAACCGTATTCAACTGTTGTTAGGCGTCTGGTTCCACAGCCATGAAAAGACGTGGAATATCGAAGTCATCCCGGAGCAACGTACCCGCGTCTCCAAGAACCGCGTTCGTATCCCGGACATCTGCCTTATAAGCCGCGACATCTCGGTCGAACAAGTCACCGTCACGCTACAGATTCTCTGTATTGAGGTGCTTTCTCCCGAAGATCGCCTGAGCCGCATAACGAAGAGGATGGACGACTTCGCCGCCATGGGCGTCCCGAACCTCTGGATCATCGACCCCGCCCAGCGTATCGGCTACGTCTACACCTCTCCAGACAACCTGAAACTCGTCACGGAACGGCTCACCATCCCTGAAACGCCGATCTACCTCGATCTTCCTTCGCTCTTCGCGGAACTCGGCTAAAGAACGATTGCATCGCCTCTCGATTCCGGTGATAATAAGTCACGGAATCGAGGTATGAATTGCCTGCTGCGCTACTCGTCGAACAATTTGCTCCCAGCGTGACGGGGTATCCTTTCGAGCACGCGGCCAATCTCGCCGATGAGCGCGAACGAGCCCGACTGAGCGCCAGTGCACTAAGGGCCTTCCTGAACATCGCATCGAAGTGGGAGCTGAACGAAGTCCAGTCGCGCGGTCTCCTCGGCGGTGTCGCATCGTCTACCTTCCATGCGTGGAGATCGAATCCCGGCAGCAAGAAGCTTGATCAGGACACCTTAACGCGGATATCTCTAGTCATCGGCATCTACAAGGCGCTGAACATCTACTTCAGCAAACCGTGGTCAGACCGCTGGGTCACGCTCGAAAACCGTGGGCCACTCTTTGCCGGACGCGCGCCGATCGAGTACATGCTGCGCCATGGCCAACCAGGCATGGTGGAAGTTCGCCGCATGCTGGACTCGTGGCGTGGCGGACACTAAGATCGCCGTGACTCCGCCGCTGCAGGCCTTCCGTCGCCGCGGTCTGCATCGCCTGATTCCCTCGAAGTTCAGTGAGGGTGGAACGGTGCTTGCGGATGTGGCTGACGACGAAGCGATGCTTGCCGACATGATGCTATTGGACGGTGCCACGAACGATCGCATTCAGGGCGAGCACTACGGCATCTCCGGCATAACCCCGTATGAGCTGGTCTACGGCATCCCCAACGCGCACATTGTGCGAGCGGCGTTTCTGCATCCCAGCCCCTTTGGCAGCCGCTTCAACGACGTCACCCGCGGAGCGTGGTACGCCGCGATCAAGCTGGAGACGTCGTTCGCAGAGGTGATCTGGCACCGCGGTGAACACCTGGCGGAGATGGTCGTCCCTGAACTTCCCGAGCAGCGGCCTGACATTGAGTTGTCGGAGTATGACGACTGGCAGGCGGACTTCAACACGGGCTTTCACGCGCTTGAGCCCGTCGAGGCCTATGCGGAATGCCTGGAGCCAGCGCCGGTACCCGAGTGCTATACGCGTCCACAGGCATTTGCGAGGCAGCTTCTCAAAGAGCGCTCAAACGGGATCGTCTATCCCAGCGTGCGCCACGCCGGGGGCACCTGCGTCGTATGTTTTCGTCCGGCGCTGATTATCAATCCACGACGTGCCGGTCGTTACCAGATTGAGCTGAAGCTAACGCGTGGCACGTACCGTAGCAAGATCCAGCGCGTGTTGGTGGAATAGGTCGTACCGACATCCGCCCTAGGCGTGGCGTTCGCGCCACAGCTTGTAGATGCCCCACGCGGCTACCGTGCAGTTGTCGACGATTGTGCCATCAAGGATCATCGCCTCAAATCGCTCCACTGGTACGCGGTGAACGACAAGGTCATGCTCTTCAGCGTCAGGTTCGGACTCGCCGAGCTTCAGGTCTTCCGCAAGGAAGCAGACCTGCTTCTGGTTCATCACCCCGTAAGCGATCTGGAAGGTCGTCAGGTGAGTCATCTTGCCAGCGGTCAGGCCGGTCTCTTCGCGCAGTTCGCCCCGAGCGAGTTCTTCGGGATCGACATCGGCTGTCTCCCACCCGCCTTGAGGGAACTCCAGATGGTTTGCAAGGACGGTGTAGCGGAACTGTTCGATGAGATAGAGGAAGCTGCCCTCCGCGGAGACCTCAAGCGGGATGACGATGCACGCCGGATCCTTATCGATCACGCCGTAGATGCCGCGCTCGCCGTTCGCGCGCTCGATCACGTCCTCGCGGACGCTCGTCCACGGGTTGCGGTAGACCTCTCGCGTGCTGATCGTCTTAATCGACATAGGTAGTCCGCGCCCCGAGACCTCTTGCTCTGCTCTCGCTCCAGCTTAGCAAGAGCCTCGCGAAAATCTTCTACCTCAAGAGTTGCAGCGCGATCAATTCGGACTGAGGAACTCCAGATGCGAGGGGTACTTGGGCGACCCGTAGATGGACATCGTCTGCGCCTTATAGGCCTCAGGCGGAGCGGTCATGATGTTTGGCACGAAGGTCTGCGGATTGCGGTCGTAGAGCGGAAACCAGCTCGACTGCACCTCGACCATGATCTTGTGTCCCTTGAGGAAGGTGTGGTCGGCGCCGTGGAGACTCCACTTGTACTCGTTCACTTCGCTGGGCTTGATGGCTTCGGGGTGTTCGAAGCTCTTCAGATAGCGGCCGCGGAAGATCTCATCGACGATCATCAGCTGAGAGCCGTTCATCGGAGCGGGAGCGTCGTCTGGATAGACGTCGATCAGCTTGACGACCCAGTCGGCATCGGTGCCGGTGGTCGCGGCAAAGATATCGGCGACGATGTCTCCGGTGACGGTTATGTCGTGGTCGAGCACAGGCGTTGTGAAGTTTGCGAGGTCCTTGCGACCACTGACGAAGCGCTGATCTTCCACCAGCCACGGTCTCCATCGTGATCCGGTCCCGTAGGTTGATTCAACCGGCCTCATGCGGAACGGGATGGGGTCAGCGGGGTCAGCAACGTATGCAGCGGCTACCGTGTTGTAATCGCCCGTTGGAGCGGTGAAACCGAGCGCGTGTTCCACGCCAAGGTAAAGCTTCTCGTCTTTGAAGCCGCTTACGGGCGGCCAGACATCGTACCGCTCCCACTGGTTGACGCCCGTGCGGAAGCTGGCGACGCCCTTGAGATCAAAGCCGCTCTGGCCTTTCAGATACTTCTCGAAGAACGGAAATTCCATGGTCTTGCGATACTCTTCGCCCGTGGGCTGGCCGAAGTCTATCGCTCCCAGGTTCTTGCCCGGGCCGCCCCAGCCCCCGTGGTTCCACGGGCCGAGCACCATGAAGACCTCGCCCTTCTTGTCGTGCGGCTTCAGCGCGGCGTACTCCGCCTGCGTGCCCCACATATCCTCCTGGTCCCACCAGCCGCCGACTTCAAGTGTGGGGACTTCGACCTTCGTAAGGTGCGATTCGACGGCCATGTCCTGCCAGAACTTTGTATAGGCGGGCTGCGTCAGGAAGATCTTTGCGGTGGGCAGATTGCTCATCTTCGCTGATTCCGCTGCGCCTGCGAAGTTCCCGTGTTCGAGGAAGAAGTTGTACTGGTCTTCTTTGGAGTCGGCGGGGACGTCGGTCTTCTGCGCTTCGAGTTGTTGCACGTAGTCGAAGCCGTAGGTCTCGCGGAAGGCACCGTTGTGAAAGAAGTCGTCACCCTTCCAGACGTTCGTCATCGGTGCCTGGGGTGAGATGGCCTTCACCGCCGGATGCGCGTCGATGCCGGCCATCATCGCGAGGAAGCCAGGATAGGAGACGCCGAGAACGCCCACCTTTCCGGAGTTGTTCGGCACATGCTTCAGCAGCCAGTCGATGGTGTCGCGAGTGTCGGTGGTCTCGTCGACGTCCTGCTTCGAATGATGCGCGACGATGGGCCGGTTCATCACAAAGGTGCCTTCGGAGCCATATCTCCCGCGGATGTCGCAGAGGACGAAGATATAACCGCTCGCCACCAACTCCGGCTTGGATATGTTGAGCCGCTCGGAGGTGGCGTGTTCCGCGCCGTAGGGAGTGCGCTGGATGAGAAACGGCAATGCTGGGCCTGACTTCTCGGAACCGACTGGACGGAGGATGACGACGTGAAGCTTCACCCCATCGCGGACAGGAATCATCTCTTCCTGCCGGGTGTACTCGTGATCGTGATGTTCTGGCTTCGCGGCGGCATCCTGAGCGAACGCTGGCAGAGCAGCGGATAGAGAAATCGAAAATCCTATTGCAAGAACTGCTCTGCGAAGTACGCTCACGATCACCTCATCTCACGAATGCAATAGCTCTTTATCTCTGGCTGAGATACGCAGCCATCTTCTGTCTCAAAAGGTCCACCAGCTCCGGCTGCATGTAGGTGTAACGGTCCGGCACTCCCAGGCAAATGACGGACTTCCCCTTCAGACCGTCCGCGAACCTGGTCTGCAGAAACTTCTTATGCCGCGCTTCCATCACGAAGATGGCATCCGCCCACTCCACCATACCGAGATCAATCACACATTCGGCATCTGGAGCGGTTCCCGCAGAGCTGGTCTCAATACCATCGAATCCGGAGAAGACGGCTTCCGCCGTCGGCGAACGAAGACGATTCTTCGCACAGACAAACAGAAGCCGCTTCATCCCCGTCGATTCTCTGGCAATTAACCCAGCGCTACCGGTTCAACAGGAATCGGGCTGGCATCGCACTTCCATCCCTCGCGGCCATGGGTTCCATCGCAGAATGGGCGCTTGGACGAGAGCCCGCAGCGGCATAGCGAGATCGCCGGCTTGCCCGTCAGGTCCCACACATTCCCGTTCACGTCCACAAGCTCGATAAGACCTTCCACCCGGAATGGGCCGTTCGGACGAACCGTGATCTTCACTGACGGCACCGGCGTCTCAGCCGCACTCACAACTACTTCTTCAGACATGCAAAACTCTCCAGAAAGCCAACCTGCGCTTGATAAGCCAGCATAACAAACGCTTCGTCATCAGCTTCAAGGCCGATCGCTAAGCCTTCACCTTTGCGATGGCCTGGCGTAGCGCCGGTATGCCACCCGAACGCACCGGACCGTGGCCGCAGGCGAATCTTTCGATCGGGTAAGCAAGCAGCTTTTCTGCGCTTGATACCGCAACTTCGGCGTTCCATGTCACAAATTTGGGAAAGGGAAAGAACCACGGCGCGTGGTTGCTTACATTCAGCTCGCCCATGGCCACCAGAGCATCGCCGGCAAACAGAGTTCCGTCGCGCTCATCGAGGAACGACATGTGGCCGGGAATGTGACCCGGCGTGTCGATGCACCTGAGCGATCCCACCGTGTCTCCTTCGATCAGCAGCCGGGTCGGCTTCGCCAGGATGCCCGGAGTGCCACCCTTGATCTTGCCCGGCGCCTCGCGCGGCCGCATGGAGAGATCAGGCGGCGTTCGCAGGATCGTCAGACTCCGTTCGTTCGAGATGAGCTCTGTCTTGTCAGCTCCAAGTTTCGCGAGCAGGGCATCTACGGAACCCACATGATCGGTATGAGCATGCGTCAGCAGGATGCGGCGAATCGGCTCGTTAAGGCGTGCAGCTTCCGCGATGATCAGCGCAGCCGTACTACTCAGCATGCCCGTGTCGATCAGCGTGAAGCCATCCTCTTCCCGCACCAAATAACAGTTCACAAATCCGAAGCGGGTTAACTGGTGCGCGTTGCCGGATACCTGTGTC
>Ga0116226_10006686_pt1 | contig 10363 bp, 13 predicted proteins | sample S1TSphfallax_FD_89692 | JGI IMG/M metagenome (GOLD analysis project Ga0116226, IMG submission 89692) | Host-associated microbial communities from peat moss isolated from Minnesota, USA - S1T2_Fa - Sphagnum fallax MG | ecosystem: Host-associated > Plants > Peat moss > Unclassified | place: USA...
GTTGAGGTGCATTTGCCGAATTCTGCCGATCGCACGCCGCAGCCGGTCGTCGGCAATGACGCGATGCGCGTCGTGTTGCCGGTCGACCGGTTCGCTCGCCGAATTGCGCGATTGGTCGTGGTGGTTCACAGACATCATCCCACCCGACGAAAGCCCGCGTGCCGACGCCGCTTCCCTGTTAGTCTAGCTGGACGCCGAAGCCGTCGACGAAGAACACGACGGATACAAGGGTCAAGCCGGAGTGTTCGGATAGGGACGCAATACGTTCCGCTGAGTGATTGATGTACTAAACCGACTCATCAGCCTGCATGGAACGCCGCGCTATCTTCGGTCGGACAATGGCCCGGAATTCGTTAGTGCAGCGTTGCTGGAATGGATGCTCGACGAGAAGATCGAAGTGGCATTGATCGATCCTGGCAAGCCTTGGCAGAACGGCACCAATGAAAGCTTCAACGGCAAATTTCGTGATGAATGTCTGGTCATGGAATGGTTCCGAAATCGGATCGAAGCCAAGATCGTGATTGAAGACTGGCGAATTCATTACAATGAAATTCGCCCGCATTCGAGTTTGAAGTACCAAACCCCGGCGGAATTCCGCCGGGCCATCGACAGCAGTTCGACAACCGGGGCCATGAATTTCTAGAAACCTGTGGTACTAAAAAACCGGGCAGGTCACGAGTGTGGTTATCGGGAATCACCTGTCGCTAGGTTGGGCGTCGGGTCTTTTCGTTGCGGTTTTTGCGTTTGTCACACCATAGGCCTTTTCACGCGATTCAGCACCGATAAATCGCGCAGTCTAGAGATAGGAAAGCAGCGCCAGAAGGCAAACTATGAAGCTGGGGGATCACAATGACAAGAAACCAGAAGATTCACGGAATCGTCCATACTTGCGCTGCCGCTTGCGCCAGCATTGGCGCGGGGTTAGCGCAGGTGCCGGGTTCCGATTCGGTTGCAATCGTTCCGCTCCAGACTGCGATGATTGCAGCGATAGGTCAGGAGCATGGCGTTTCTATGGGCAAAGGCGTCGCAGCCGATTTGCTGCTCACCTTCAGCGCATCAGTGGCGGGGCGGACGGCGAGCCAGTTTCTGGTTGGCTGGTTACCTGTCTACGGCAACATTCTTAACGCGACCACCGCCGCAACGATCACCGAAGCCATTGGGTGGGCTGCCGATGCATACTTTGCGAAAAGCGACCCGACTGCATAGGAAAAGGGACGATGGTCTGGAGTTGTCCATATTCACTCCTTGACAACCGATTCGCTACCTAAAACTGCCTGGATGAGTTCCTCAGACACCGCCCAGAGTCGAAGAGCAATGGCCTCATCCGAAAGGAATCGAGAGCCCGCTGCGACTTGGCAGTTTTTGAAATATTGCCCGGTCACACTTGCCACCGCAGGATTGGCTGCCAGATACGTCTGGGTCGTTGCTCCCTCTTCGACGGTTTTCATGAAGAAGCTCGCCAATTTCAGCAAGATGTTCAATGGGAATGCCAGATTTTTGTTTAATCCTGTTCCTCTCACTGCACCCGGATGAAGCGAGTTAACGACTATGCCTCGAGATGCAAGTCTTCGCGCCAGTTCTTTCGCATATAGCGAGCAAGCAAGCTTGGATTGCCCATAGAACAAGAATGGGCTGTAAGTTTTGTCGCCAATTAGATCGTCGAACCGAATCCCTTCCTTAGGCGCCTGCTTCTCGCTCGCATCGCTTGAAACAATGACGATACGTCCAGTGTGGTCCTTTATTGCGCGACTCAGACCATTGATGAGTGCGAAATGTGCAAGATAGTTGACTAGAAACTGTATCTCGACACCGTGTTTCTTCACCAATGCTTTCGCTCCGACGATTCCCGCACTCGCAACGACAGCATCGAGCTTTCTGTTCGTTGACAGGATCGTCTTGATTGCAGTCGCTACAGATTTCAGATCTGACAGATCGCACTCGACGGCAAGCCCTCGTGCACCCGCCTTGGACAGTGACTCCTGTGCCAATGAGCGCGTTCGAGCAAGCGCCACGACAAAGGCGCCCCTGCTAGCGAGTGCACGCATAGTCTCAAATCCCAACCCGGAGTTGCAGCCAGTGATCAGGATAGTATGCGTTGACAGGTCAAGACCCGCGACGGCCTCTGCTGCAGTGTGGTAAGGGGCGGTTTGTGAGTTTTCCATGTAATCAAGTGTATACTTCCATTTTCACAAAGTAAACGGGTGTGTACATGAGGCGTGGCTCAGGACGAGTTGACGAACCCAAACGTAGACGCGGGGCAGTAGCCACAAAGGACGCGATCCTCCTTGCAGGCTTAAGAGGCTTTTGCGCTCATGGCTATGACGGAATCGGGCTTCGAGATATCGCGGCATCGGCGGGTGTGACGGCGGTGCTTGTGAACCGCTATTTCGGCAGCAAGGAAGAACTGTTCGCGGCAGTAGTGGATGTTGCTTTCGGCGGCGACAATCCATTCGGGGGCGACCTGTCGACGCTTGCTATGCGTTTAAGCCATGCTCTGATTGCAAAGTCTGTGGAGGTAAACGATGAGAACGCCGACCCCTTGCTCTTGTTATTGCGGTCTTCCCAAAACCCGCGAGCCGCGGAGATTTTGAAGTCGGGGATTGCGCGACACTTTTCGGCACCATTGGAGGCCGGAATGCAAGGCGAAGATGTCTCATTGCGGGTCGCCATGCTGCTTGCACAAATCGCTGGCTTTCAACTGATGCGCGATGTAATCAGGCTGGACCCACTCGTTTCCTGTGCCGGAGAGACCCTCGCAAAAAATTTGGCAACAATGTTCGAGTTGCAAATTGCGCCTCGGTAGAGGACGTGTGCGCAGATTCAAGGAGATCCGCCGCCGACCGACCATCTGCCGTGCTCTCCTCCAAGCGTTTACAGCGCCTCTGCAGCTGCATTACTAGCGTCGCGCGCGGCCGGGAACCCGGCGTACGCCGACGCATGCTCCATCACTTCCTCAATTTCGCACGTGGTCAGACCGTTGGTCAAAGCGATCAATACATGGTTTTTCAGTTCATTGCGCTGACGCGGCGCGATCAGAATGCCGAGTGTCATCAGGCTGCGAGCCCTTCGATCAAGTTCCTCCCGTGCCCACACGCTTCCGAACACGAAGTCCATTGACAGTTCCGTCATCGACGCACCAAATGCTGCATCGTTGATCGTGGTTTTCATGCGATTCGCCCGTTCTGTGCTACGCAGCTGTTCGTACACCGCAAGTCCTTGCTCAGTGGCTTCTCTCATTGCGGCCCTTTCGTCGTTGCGCCCAGCACGGCCTTCGACTCAAGAAATGCTTCCAGGCCGAACGTGCCGTATTCGCGGCCGATGCCGGATTGCTTGAACCCGCCGAACGGCGCGAGCGGCTCATGTGGAGCACCATTGATGATCACGCGACCCACGTCAAGCCTTGCCGCCACAGCACGTGCCCGGTCGACGTCAGGTGAAATCACGTACGCCTGCAGGCCGTACACCGTATCGTTCGCAATTCCGATTGCCTCTTCTTCGCTGTTGTAAGTCAGGATGCACAGCACCGGCCCAAAGATTTCTTCGCGCGCGATGCTCATGTCGTTTTTCACGTTCGCAAACACGGTGGGTTTGACGTAGTAACCTGTAAGTCCGTCCGGATGCCCTTCGCCCCCGACCACGAGCGTCGCGCCGTCCTCTATGCCGCGCCGGATATATCCCTGAACGCGTTCATATTGCCGTTGGCTGACCATCGGTCCAATGGCCGAATCCGTGTCTTGCAAGCTGCCCACCTTGATCTTCGATACGGAGTCTTTTATCAGCCTGATCACGTCCGTCAAACTGCTTTCGGGAACCAGAATGCGTGTGCCCGCGATACAGGCCTGCCCGCTGTTCATAAACCCTGAGGTAATAGCAAGCGGCACGGCCGTCGCGAGGTCTGCATCATCGAGAATCAGCGTCGGCGATTTACCACCCAGCTCCAGCGTGACGCGCTTCATGGTGTCCGCCCCCGCTCGCAGAATCGATTCGCCGACGGTAGTCGAGCCGGTAAACGAAATCTTCGCGATATGCGGGTTTGAAGTTAGTTCTGCACCCACGACATCGCCACGGCCAGTCACAATATTGAACACGCCGGGCGGCAAGCCTGCGTCGTGCAAGGCTTCGCTAACGATCTGCGTCTGGATCGCGCTCATTTCGCTCGGTTTGATGACGGCCGTGCAGCCCGCGGCAATTGCGGTTGCCAGCTTGTTGCAGATAAAGCCGGCATTCGCGTTCCACGGCGTAATCAATGCCGCGACGCCGACCGGCTCCATCACGACCTCCGCCGAGGCTATCCGTCGCGTGAACGAATACGCCTCAAGCGTCTGCGCGGCGTTCAGGAATGAGTCCGCTGCATAACGCGCGCCCCACACGGCTCGCGTCGCAGGCGCGCCGTATTCCTCGGTTGTCGCGGCGGCGAGCTGGCTTACTTTCACTAGCATGGCCTCATGCAGACGCCTGAGCCATTTGCCGCGCTGCTCCTTGCTGGTTCGTGAAAACGCTGGGAATGCCAGGCGAGCGGCAGCGATAGCGGCCTGTGTATCATGCGCATCGGCAAGCCGCACCCGGCCGATCACGGTGCCCTTCGACGGATTGTAGAGATCAAACCACTCCTGTCCGTGCGGCTGCACGAACTGGCCATTGATATAGATGCGGTCGATGGTGTACACGAATCCTCCAGATCAGATTTCCACGGCACCCAGAGTAGTCGCCTGGATCCGCACTGATAAGACGGATAAACTGGCATGACGTGATCCGGAAATCGGGACAATGCATAAATCAGGCTTGATCGAACTGGAGGTCGTGCTCGCCGTCGCACGGCTTGGCGGGTTTCGTGCGGCAGCGCGCGATCTTGGCATTTCGTCGACGGCGCTCAGCCGGACACTTGCAGTGCTCGAAGATCGGCTTGGCGTGAGGCTCTTCAACCGCACCACGCGCAGTGTCGCGCTGACGGAAGCCGGCGAGCAGTTCGTCGCCGCAGTCGGACCGGCTCTGGCCGAAATCCAGCAGGCTATGGTTGCCGTCAACGACCGTCGCGGAACGCCTGTTGGCACATTGCGACTGAACTGCTCGGTCGGCGCCGCGCGGGCCATTCTCGCGCCGGTCGTACTGGAGTATCTCCGTCGCTTTCCCGCCATGAACGTCGATATCGTTACTGAGGCGCACTTCGTCGATATCGTCGGCAAAGGCTTTGACGCTGGTATCCGCACAGCCGACGCCGTGCCGCGCGATATGATCGCGGTACCCTTCGGCGGTCCCTTGAGTTTTTCTGTTGTCGCCGCACCATCGTATTTTTCTAGGCATAAGAAACCGCGCTCGCCGCCGCAGCTCATGTCGCACGAATGCATCCGGGCGCGCTGGCCGAGCGGCGCGCTATACCGTTGGGAGTTCGAACGGCGAGGCGAAAAACTCGCGCTTGATGTGCCCGGTGTTCTGACGCTGGACGATCCTTCCTTGATGCGTGATGCCGCCATAGCGGGTGCGGGCGTCGCGTATCTCTGGGATGCGTCCGTGAAAGATGACCTGGCAGCAGGGCGGCTCGTTTCGGTGCTGAAAGACTGGACCGTGACGTCTGCTGGATTGTGCCTCTACTACCCGAACCGACGTAATGTGCCTGCGGCGTTGCGCACGTTTATCGAACTGCTGCGCGAACCCGGCCACGCGTGAAAACGTTCGATCGTTGAAGAAAGAACCAGGCGCGACAGGGTCTTGAGATGCTGATCAGCCCGTTTGAGATTGCGTCGCCTTGTTAGGTGCTCTTTGCGGCTAAACGGTGTGTGCCACGCCAGCATTGAATGACCACCTGAGTTCCAGGCTGCGTGTTTGTGATCTTCAGGCCGAATCCGTGCATTCCCAGGACTGCGCGAACCAGACTCAAACCGAGCCCGCTTCCGGGAACATCGGCACTGGCCGCTAGCATCACAGCGGCGGCCTGTGTCGTCGTCACCTCAGTGATCGGCGTATCGACCAGATCCTGATATTGCGTGATCCATTTACGCAGCAGGTTCGTATTCAAACCGTTGACCAAGGCCATGCTGGACACCGACACGCCGGGTTTTAGGCAGGCCTCAACTAAAGTACGCTTGGCTTGCTTGCTGTATCTCGCACGACCGTCTTGCTTGTGACCCACCACCAGGTTGGGGATGATCTCTGAGGCATTCTCTGACGGACATCCGGGCGTTGCTCGCGATGGCCGGCACCGTAAGCGTTTCATACTTTGCTCAGCGAGATTGAAGTCGATTCGAGGCAGGACGCAACCGCATCTGTCTCTCGAATCGTCAGTCGATAAACGTGTAAAGCGCTGACAGTTTCCCGCCGCGCGTTACGGCGATGTCTACGCCCGTAACAGAACCCAGATTATCTGCCGGTCCGAATCCCCATGCGAGACGTCCGATTCCATGCATGGCGTTGACCTGTCCACGCTCGCTAAATTCAAACCCGGCAAACTGCGCTTGCAATTCTTCGACCCGGTGGTTGATGGCATCGAGGCCGACGTATTGTCCGTCCGGGTCGATGAAGATGCCGTCGGGCAGCCAGATCGCTTCCAGTTCCTTCATTCTGGCCACGGAATCTCGCTCGCCGAAGATAGCTATCAGGTTTCGCCTCAGAAGCTCATCTACAGAGTACATGGCAAATCTCCTTGAAGTGTCACGGGCTTGCGCTAACCATTGTCCGCCGCATCACGACACGTCGTTTGAAAACGGTGCCTCGACAGGATCGGGCTAGTGACGTGTCAGTCAGCGACGAAACGGCCGCAGTTGTCGGCAGATCGCCCGCTCGCGAGCCTAAAACAGAGAAGAATTCTTTCGTGCGATTATTCTGTTAACTATTTTTCCAGAGGACGCGCTAACGCTTTTATCATCCAACAGAATGCGCGCTTGTCCTGATAGGGTGTCGACGATAAGGTCCTTGTTGAAGGACGTGTACAACCGGCCGTTGCTGTCCCGCACGGACGCGTCAACCGTCACTCGCCAGCTTACGTAGAGTACTCCGCCAGGCACCAGAAGATCTATCAGCGTTTGCGTCGCAGGCGCTATTTCAGCAGGATCAAGGTGCATCAATACGGTTTCACAGAGTACGTTCTGAAACGAACGGCGCGCGACGCTCGATAAATCCGGTAGCGCACCGTGATCAAACGGGATGCTCGGAAAACTTCGTCGTGCCTCGAGAAGAAGACCCTCAGACGCATCAACGCCACGCGTGGGGAAACCGTTTAAGTTGAGCCAACTCGCATCGCGCCCTGATCCACACCCAACGTCAATGGTTGGGCCCGGAGTAAAGAACTTCATCAACAGCGCATACATATCATCGGGCGGAGGTTGGTCTCTCCAGTCCTGGGCAAATGAGCCGCTTGCTTTGTCGTAAGCAGCGATCGTAGATTCATCCATTTAGCTTGTCCTTTGCAAGAGCGTCCAACCTTTCTGCGCTGATCACACTTATGACATGGAGCCGGAATTGCCGTCAAAGCGGCCAGAAGCGCTGGTGCATTTTTATCACGACTCACCGGGTGACCGGTTCGATGAATCTCCCGGTCACCATCTTGACGATTCCCAAGGCACGTTTCAAGCTACGGTTGAACGCTGTCACGCGGGTGGCGCCGGATTGAGCCGAGTTAGCGACAACCTTGCTCCAACAAACTTTCTCTAGGCGAGACGTCGCTCGCGTCGCGAGGAATTTCTGGCACCTGGCTCATGGACGTGCCGCGATTGAGGTTGCAAAGCTGTCTTCCAGCATGAGAAAGCCTGAGATAAGTTCGCCGTTAAAGGTCAGAACGATTCCGAATTTTCCGTCGATGAGCTTGCCGGTATTGACTATCCGGGTCTTTAGATGACCCAGAATGACGGCTCGGGCATCGCTCGTGAGGATATCTTCGATTTCAAGACCTTCGCGTTTGATCATGGTCTGCGTATCCACAACAAAGTCGTACATGGCCTGGCGGCCGTGTTTCAGTCCAACCCAGGGTAGCACGCCGGTATCGCCGGGGATATTCCACACCAGATCGGGTGAGCAAAGGGCGGCGATTTCTTCCGCTCCAGCACCAGAGCCGAGCTTTTCAAGGAAGCGCGTGGCAAGACGAAGATTTTCCTGTGAGGACATTTCTTTTCTCCAAAGATCGGGCTTGCGGCCCAGACAGATTGGCTGGTATGAAGCGCCTGCGTGTTAGACCTGCACGAGTCCGCCGTCGACAAACAGTTCGACGCCGGTGATGTAGCTCGCATCGTCCGATGCGAGGAATGAAACCGCCTTGGCGATTTCATCTGCCTGACCGATGCGACCCAGCGGTGTGGTCTCAGCCATCTCCTTACAATAGGCGTCAATCTGCTCGTCCGTCATCCTCAACTCGTTCTTGTATGCAGGCGTCACAACAACACCGGGAGCGACGACGTTGACACGGATATTTCGGCCTTTCAGATCGGCCGCCCACGTCCTCGCAAAGGATCGCAACGCGGCTTTGGTTGCGGCGTAGACGCTGAATGCTGGAACCCCTTGAATCGACGCAATAGAGCCGGTAACGACGATGGCGCTTCCGGGTGGCATGAACGGGAGTGCGCTTTGAACCGTCATCAGCGTCCCCTTCACATTTATCCCGAAGTACTTGTCGAATTGCGCCTCGGTGATGTTGCCGAGGGCGGAGAATTCGCCGCCGCCAGCGTTGGCGAAGACTATGTCGATCCGGTCGTGTGCCTTCGCGATGGTGTCGACAATGCGCTTCAGATCTTCATTCGAAGCGATATCGCCTCGAATGGCCTGCGCGTCATTGCCGATCTGGGCGACTGCATCGTCCAGTGCCTCCTGACGACGGCCGGTGATGTAGACCGTCGCTCCTTCGCGCGCAAGGCGCATGGCGGAAGCAAGACCGATCCCGGTGCTACCCCCCGTAATCAGGGCTACCTTGCCCGCGTGCTTGGTCAAATGGACGTTCTCGAAGGTTGAAGTCATTTCCTTACTCCTGTATCTGGTGGCCTTGAAACAAGGTTAGTGAATTCATATCGTCAACGATAGGGGCTTTCGTGGATTCTTTATGCACTGATGTGCATAATCGAGGGTGAGCGGAACCGCAACACCGGGTAGCGGTAGCCGGATTTAGGGGAAGTGCGGGGCTAACCTGTCGGCATTGGCCACCTTTCCGGGAGGGGCAACCACGCTGAAATTAACCACATCGAGGTGAACATGGACCATCTGCAGGCGATCCGCATCTTCGCCCGGGTAGTCGAAACGGGAGGCTTCGGTCGCGCGGCGTTGTCGCTGAACATGCCCAATGCGACCGTGAGCAAGTGGATCAGATCGCTGGAGGCGCACCTGGGCGTCAGGCTGCTCGAGCGGAACACCCGCACTGTCAGTGTTACGACCGATGGCGCCGCCTACTATGAACGAACCCGCCATCTCCTCATGGAGCTTGACGACATCGAGGCAACGCTTGGGCGGTCCCAGGGCAGTCCGAAGGGCGCGCTGAGGGTGGATGCAGGCGGTTCTACTGCGAGCGGCATTATCATTCCGCAGTTGCCCGTGTTTTGTGAGCGTTATCCTGATATTCAGGTACAACTGAGCGTCACCGACCGGACGCTCGATTTGATTGCTGAAAATATCGATTGTGGCATCAGAAGCTCCGCGAGCGCTCCCGCGCTTGTCACCCGTGAGATCGGTGCTCTTTCGTGGACGACTTGCGCGAGCCCTGGCTATCTCGCCAAGCACGGCGTTCCTGAACACCCGCATCAGATCGTTGAGCGAGGCATGCCCGTGGTCGGCTATTTTTCAGCCAATACGGGCCTTCCGCAGCCGCTCGAGTTTCATCGTGACGGCGAGAAGTTAGTGCTCGAAAACACGCGCAATAACGTGATGGTGAGTGAAAGCAACGCTCATCTTGCGACTGCACTCAATGGCCTCGGACTGATTCACACGATGGACTTCATGGTGCGGCCCTTCATTGAGAAAGGCCTCCTTGTTCCTGTTCTGATGTCCTGGCGGCCCGAGCCCCTAACCGTGTATGTAGCGTACCCGCCAAGCCGACGGTTTAGCACGAAGGTCCGTGTGTTCGTCGACTGGGTGGCGAATGTGTTCCAGGAAACTCACTGATGCGATAGCGCCAGGTGCCCTTGCTACGCCCCGTGGGTGACGGAACGTTGATTCTGTAGATTTTTTCATCCACAGTTTTGAATAAACAATGGCGGCGCCGTTCCAGTCAAACCCGAACGATCCTGGCATTGCCACACCACCATGCTGGGCGAGGAGTGTGACGATTCGAAAGTTGGATCATGACCGAAGAAGACGTCCGCCAAACGAATGCACGGAGCAGAAGGATGCAAGTGTCCCTTTCGGGTCGATGTCCTCCCTACCTATCCACCTGACAACGACCCAAACCCCACCA
>Ga0116226_10006687_pt1 | contig 10362 bp, 7 predicted proteins | sample S1TSphfallax_FD_89692 | JGI IMG/M metagenome (GOLD analysis project Ga0116226, IMG submission 89692) | Host-associated microbial communities from peat moss isolated from Minnesota, USA - S1T2_Fa - Sphagnum fallax MG | ecosystem: Host-associated > Plants > Peat moss > Unclassified | place: USA...
TGTGCATGGGTGTTTTACAGGTGCCACCAGCGGAACTGGAAGCACTTCTCATATCACATGAAGGAATCCTTGATGCTGCAGTAGTTCCGTAAGTGGTCACACCCATTGATCTTTCCATTTGCTATCTATTGATTACACTGCTTCCAGCTTAATGGGCAGCTGACCTCAACAAAACTATGTATCTGAGCTAGGACCGAACATCCTTGAGAAATGCTGGTAGTATCCTCCCAAGGGCTACTGTGCGTTGTCTGGTCAAAGGATCCATGAATGGTCATATGCTTTCAAGGAGTGAAAATGTTACTGGGTTGATGATGATGGGTGATGATATTGAACAACTGGTTTTGTACTTCTGTTTATGACAGTCGTAAGGATGAAGCATCTGGAGAAGTTCCAGTTGCATTCGTAGTACAATCTCCAGGTTTCCATCTCAGTGAAGAGGAGGTTAAAACCTTCATTTCAAAGCAGGTAAAATTTTATTGTCTGATCATACCCCATTCGAACTCTGCAGGACCTTGTAATTAGCAAAAGCAATATTGTTTCATGAACTGTAAAATGGTCAAGACTAGCAGGCAGAAATGAGCATCTTTTTTGCTTTAGTGTTCTGCTGCTTTTGGTTCTCATTACAGGAATTCATTGTGAGCAGGGCTATTGAGGTCCAGTTTGCCAGATTCTTGTCCTGGATATTACATTCAGTTATTCTAGAAGCATTTTAGTGAATTTGGTCAGATGGGTAGGTTTGATGTGTCTCAATCAGGTTCGAACATCTGACGCCCAATGGAGGAATCTAAGACATTCCACTATGGCCATCAAGCAACTAATTTGTGCACAAAATGTGATTGCATGATTTGGGTTCTGGGGAAATGCTATGCAGCTTTGCTAAAATTGAATGAGAGATGGGTTCTCCTTGTAGGGAATTGTGTAGAACTCACTAGCTGGAGCATGTCTAACCACGACTACAAATCCCATGACAATGCAGGTTGTGTTTTACAAGAAGATTCATGCAGTACACTTCATTGACAAGATCCCAACTACTCCTTCGGGTAAAATCTTGCGGAAGGAGTTGAGAAATAAAGTGTAAAAACAGTGATATATTTGCTCACTGTCTCCAGTGCACAGGCCATGATTTGTACGTATCTATCCAAGCTTTACCCCTGGACTGCTAATTTATCTACTGTAATCAGTGCAGTCTCAACACTAACACGAGTGTTCAATTCTGCTTCTGTAACCTTGGCCTCAATTTTAATTTTAGGCAAAGTATGAAAACTTGAAGTCATGCAGGTAGAGAAATTACTTGTCTGACTACCCATCTCCAAGAAGAGGCAGCCCTACCTACAACACAATGTGGCCAGCCAAAAATGGGGGTCCTTTGTTTTTTGAAGGTCACCCTAGACTGTCAAATGGATGAATGTATTTATTATGTATGCACAAAATGGACTTGCAACCTGAGTGAAAGAAAGTAATTGTATTGACTAGTCCACAAAATCAGATGGGATGAAAATAGGTATATGGGATGAGAAGGTGAGCATTATTTGATCTATGTAGAAATTTTGAAGAGGTTTGAAATGGTGTGTCAACATGATACTTTAATGGTGTCTTGATATTGAAAAAGATGCACCGGAGGTGGTTGTTACCTGGGACAAAGCCCCAAAAATTACAGAATTCTATCCCCTTTGCATAGTGAAGAGGTTTGAGGTTAAGTCCTTGATAGCTTCCAAGAGGAAATCATTGTGTTCTTTCTCTAACAAATCCTTAGTGGTCCCACTTCCCCTCCAACCATATAAATCACTGGTGAATCAAGTGAATCAAAATTATGGTACAAACCCCCCCTCCTAAAGATAGTGAATTTGCCACCATCTCCCCATGGGGTAGCTTGTAAATCTCTGTTGTGGAACTTTCTTTTTCCTTGTGGTTATTAGAATACAGAAGCTAAGTCTGTGAAACTACAACCTGAAATACCACAAGACTATTTGTCCTTTATTATGCTTCACTTGTGAGTATAGTTTGCAAGGGAAACTCATGGTGAAAAACTAAATTCAGACTGATAACAGAAAGCTGCATGGATTGTGAATATGTCTAACAATTGACCAGTACATGAGGTGAATATGATCATTTGCACATATCTTGCTTACATTGAAATGAAGAATTTCTTATTTGTGTTGGAACTGCAACTGTGTATCTTGCATGATTGCTGATAGGTGGACATAGCAACAGCTGGATTACAAATACATCAAATTTGTGCGCAAAATTATAGTAGGATATGAAAATAAACGTGTATCCATGCTCATACTACTCCATGGGGGAGCAGTTGCAAATACTGCAGAATGCTACAAAACTACATAACCAGAACTCCCTGGAATAACAGGATCTGATCATCATCAATGTTGTATCTTGTGAAGGTCCTGCATTTCCCAAGCAATAACCTGCATATGTGTAGGTAAGAGAGAAATTGAATGAAGCAAGAGAAGCAGAGAGGAATTTACATATTGAAAACACAGATGGTAGTTTAACCCTAAACCCTAAACCCTTTCAAACTTTGTAAATCAAATTGCAACTTATGTGTCTGTTGCCTTCAAAATTTAAACACAAGTATGAAGCAATGGGAAAGGGCTTCCTTAAATATTAGAAGGGAAGGCAATTTGAAGAAGAACCTTCACCAATATGGAGGCTTTAAAAAGTCTTCGAAGGGGATTATAACAAACTCAAACTCAATTATTGTTTGTTATCTAACTCTGTGGTATCACATAGCCTAATAATTCAGTTCAATTTCAAGCTTATTGAATCCATGCATGATGTTGAACACATTCAAGAGGGTAGAATAATCAATGTAAATGTGAAGACAAGATATACAATCTCACACATGAATTTGAATTTGTATTTTGTAGTCAAAAGAGCATCATCTCTCTCTCCATAGTCAAATCACTTATTTTGTATATGCCTAATATGTGATTAAGAGGCAAAAAACATGTCTAAATTGACAAATTGATGACATTGAAAGTATCTTATCAATGGCTACAAGAAAGAGAGGTTGCATGTCCCATTTGGTTTATCATTTAGAAGTTATGGTTGTTTAAAATTTCAAAACACAATTTGTCCCAAAACAAAAAATGATTCCTAAAAGTGCTATCATTTTGACAGAAGTGCCATAACAACCTGTAGGATATAATGTAGGAATAAATTTGTGCCTCCTCCTAAGTCCAAGCCATGGTGAATTTTATGATTATGTATGAGCTCATGGTTGATCAATGCACCAAAATAGACTCCAATTGTGTTAATTTCCTTATTGTTTGGTTTGATAAGTGTTAGATGTATATCATATTTTTATATCCACCAATTCTGGTTTTTAAATTTCTTTAAAAAATCAAACTAGATCTTAAATTTATTTTTTTCATTTGTAATATTTGTTAAGGATATGAAATTTCTTCTTAAAAATCAAAACTCAGATCTCACATTTTGGATATCATAAAATAAAATATTCAATGCGGTTCTCATAATCAAGATAACAATGTTCTAATTTTTATTATAGTGTTATAAATTACAAATAACATGTCCACAAACTCATCTCATTCAAGTTCATCTTCATGTTTTTAAAATTCTTCTTCTAAAGAAGCATAAGCTTCAATCAACTCTATCAAGTTAGAAAGCAAAAAAAACCCCACCCTAGGATCATTTGGCCAATTCTTGCTTACAAATATTAATCTCCTTAAATTTGTTAACATCCCAACCAAGGTAAAAATCCTCTTAATGTCAATTTGGGATCTCACAATCCCAAGGATTTGATGAGCAAGGAAAGCAATAATTGGAAAAAGGACTCATGTTTCCCCACCACTACATAAGATGTTTAATGTCCTTTGTATTAACTTGGTACTTCCAAAACATTTGCAATTCCCTATTCACCAACTCCTTGGCTAGTTCACTAGTCCCAATAGTCATTTCAAAGATTTCAAAACAAAAATCTTCATCATTTAGTTCATTTGCCATAGTTTCAAACTCTAACATAGGGTGAAGTACATGGTGGCATTTCAACAACGGTGGAAACAGACCATGTATCATATTCTTCCACCATAGAAACAACTTGTGTTGTTGACCAATAAAAAAAGAAAGCAATTTAAATTTTAAAATTTTGGGTCTAACATTAGAGATAAAATATTATGGGTTTTCTTTTCTTCATACTTTGTTAGGAATGAAAGAAAACTATTTAAAACATCGCATGTTTTTTGATGTTGGAAGCAAAAATAGACAACTCCAAAGCGACAACCATAGCACGTCCCACCAAAGTAACTATAAAGGGTGTCATTCCAAATTTGTCTTTTGGTTTTAAAGCCATGGTAATTGTTGCATGCAAGGCATTAGAAAGTAACCAACACTCACTCATAAGATTAGTTAATTTTTTTGCAAATGCCCATCTTGTAGTTTTAAAAACCTTAAATAAACCAATAATAACATGTTTTGGCTTCAAATTGAATCTCAACAAATTTATGACCATGACAAACACATCATGAACACCCTTGGACATGTAAATTTCAAAATTAGCAATGGTAGAATGACATCTATCAAGTATGTGCAAAACATATGTCTACTTGGTTTTTTCCACCAAACCAAGCAAAACATCATGTGAAAAAAACTTTCACGAAAAGAATTAAACTAGAGGACACAAATGCAAAGTTAAATGTTTTAGCCACACAATTTACACAAATCGTGCGGGCAAATGGTTTTGAACAATCAAAAGTGCAAAATTCTCCAAATTTTTTTGCTCCTCCACATCATCCTTTTTGAAAGGGGTTTTAGAAGCAAAACAAATAGAAATGGATGAACTAGATGTATTTGGTCTTTTTTAACAAATTGTTTTTCCAAACTTCCTCTCATTATGTAGTTCATTTCCTTTTCAAAATTAAAAAATAGTCATGAATGGGTTGCATCAATATGTTTTTTCAAATAGTTTATTCCACTTGCCTTGCAGTAAGATATTAAATCCTTCCTTAATTTCATTCTTGGGTTAAAGGAAAACATAGGATTGGGATAACACGATATACAATGCATGATCTAAGGTGCATCAAGTGTCATTTTTCCATTGTCATTCACACACAAAAATGACCAGCATAAAACATTTTGATTATATGGCCTCCATTTTTTACTTTGGGAATGCAATAGTTCCAAAAATTTCTTCATTTTTTCTTCATTTTTTGAGACTCTACTTTCTTTAGTTTGCAAATTTAGGTCCTCTTGAGTTTCTTCCATTATTTCATCTTCACATTCAACTTCATTTATAAATATTCAAAGTATTCACTTGTGATTAATGTCTTTTCATTTCCACTAAACCCTTCCATTTTTCATGCAATGTTCAACAAGGCCAAGGGTGGAGAAACTTAAGAAAACAAAATGTTTTGCAAACAAAGGTTTTAGTCCATGGTTTAAGGTGAAATATGAAATGTGTTGTTGATATGGATGCCTAAAAAATAACAATGAAAACATTTACAACATATACAAGCAAGAATAAAACTCCTTCACCATTACAAGATCAAGAGATGTGCAAAACATTGTTTAATCCAATAATTATTTTATAAAAATCCCTACACAAACCAACATGAAAAAAATCAAAGATGGAACCAAAAAAAAAATTAAGAAAAAAAAACTATTTTTTTTATAAAATAAAAATAAAAATAATGAATTTACTTCACAAAAAATGTTGTCAATTGTTGTTAAAAAATGTTCCAAACTTATAAAATGCAGTAAAGGGGAGGTTCCAAGCTTTAATAACACAAAGGGAGGACACAACAACACCATCAAGGCAAGAAGTAGTAACATGAAGGGAAGTAGTAGTATCAATCACAAATTTATAGGTTTCATGGGTTCATTCCAAATTCATGCAAAATTTGTTATTTCATGGGTTTGTATCATTTACACACGAATGTCATGCATTATTTAAACACATAAATCATGTGCATGACTTTTGTATGTAAGCAATATGAATAGACACACAACATTTGTGTTTAAACAATATGAATAGGCATATGACATTCATGTCTAAACAATGCACACAACATTGATATTCAAACAATACAAGTAGATGAATGACATTTGTGTCTATTTCATACAAACCTATGAAAGAAAATTTTGCATTGCTACTATTGCCAAATCGTGACCCATGAAGTTTGCGATGATGAAACAAACAATAACAATGTCAAGGCAAGAAATCGTAACCAAAAGCAAAAAACAACAACCAAGGGCAAGAAGTAATAATGCGAAAGAAAAAAATAATGGTTTCAAGGCAAGAATTAATGGCTCAAAGGCAAGAAACAATAACATGAAATAAAAAAACAATAAATGAAGGTAAGAACTAGTAGTGCAAAGGCGATGTGAAGGTAAACAATAGTAGTGTGAGAGCAAGAAACAATGACACAAAAGTAGGTGATAGTAGCATAAAAGCAAATAGTGGTAGTGTGAAGGAAAAAATAGTAATGCAAAGGGAAGAAAAAACACAAAATGATAACAATTCCTTTTAATAAAAAAGGGCCCAAATATGAACTCAAACCCTTTTATATAGTAATAACATTGTTCATAAGGTTTGAGGCAACTATGTTGGAGTGTTGGTTGTTTCAAACATTCAATTTTCTTAAAACATAACTTTTAATTAATCTTTAAAAAATAATTTACTCACTAACTTGATATTTGGATCTAGGCAAGGAATTGATATCCTACCTTGATATCATTTATGTGATATCTAGATTGATCTCTCAATATTACATGGCCAAATTTTTAAGCTATGAAATTTGATGGTTAGGATATCACCTTAAATATCACATAAATGATATCTGACATATATCAAAAAAATATTTAGGTGTGATATCCATATTTTCTAAATATCCACCCAACATTAGTTTGTATAATTTGATATGATTGAAAGTTCAACTTGAAAAGTCAACCCACCCCAAAGCTTTAATGTCACTTTCAAGATTAATATGTTAATGTGAGGAGTTAGGGCTTGTGCACCCAAGACATAAAAGTATTTTGTAACAAATCATGTTGAAAAGTTTACCTTGATATCTTATGGCAAGCTTTTGGGGCCACATCACATATTACATTTTTAATTATATTTTTATTGCAATAAAGATCCTAATCTACATATGGGTGAAAAGATAGCTAGGTGGTTCACTTTTGGCCTTGTGAAAATCCATTTTAAACACTAAAGTTAAACTCTCACAATATGATAATTAACAACTTATACATGTATGAATTAAATATCCTTATGTTCCCATTAAAAATTATGGATAGTTCCACAAGTTTGTACATATATTTGAATTTTTTTTTAAACATAAAAACATTTGGACTTGTATTATTTTACATTATTAATTATGATCGGATGATAAGGTCACATAATTCTTTGAAGATCTCCATGATGGGCTTAAAGTGGCAATCCATATATACATTTTGAATATGCTTATAATAATAGTTGATTCATTATGAATCCTTACACATTTATTTAAAAATAATAAGCATGTTCCCATACATCAATACCCAACAATGAATTAGACCCTTGGATGCTAATGCATTAGGGTTATCAAAACTGAGGTGACACACCCAAATTATGTTTGTCATCATGTCAACATCCATTTAGACGTGTCAATTTCGTCCATTAGGATGAACATTGACCATTTTTTTTAGCAACTGAAATTTTTTGATTGCCCAATTTTCTTGTCAGTGAATTGAGTTATTGAAAATTTTCAATTGTCAATCAATTTTTTTTATAAATTTTTGCCCAAAAATGTTTTTGGCATTACCCAAAAAATTTCAATTGTTCAATCAACAATGGTTTGATCTCCACCATTGATCCAATGATTAAAAAAAAATTGGTCACTATTTGAAAAATTTGGTTGTTACCTCGGGCAATCAAAATTTTCACATATCCTATGGACAATGATTCAATCTTCACCATCGTCTAGCAATTGATTTTTTTTTTTTCCCAAAAAAATCGATCATCACTCAAAAAATGTTTAGTCCTCATCCAAATTGTTTTTGGATGGCAAGTAAAAAAAATTTAGTTACCACATGAGTATGGCCACCAAAAGTTATTTCGGTTGCCACAAGGTTTAAAGTGATTAGATGATGTGATGTTTAGTCACCCATGATTGTCTTTTGGGCAGCCCAACTTCATTTTGACCTATTGACCTAGGTTGACCCTATTATAATGTGATGTTAGGTTGTGTGTGTGTCTAGACTAACGTATTGCATTGTGACAGACACTCGGATGATGTGACAAACTTGTAATGGATCCTAAATGAAGAGATTAATACAAAATTATTCCAATATAATTTTTTCTTCTAACCCTCTATCACATGCCCCTAGTCATCCAAAGAGGTAAGCGCAATTGATGATCTTCCTTTAGGAAAAAACAAAGCAAATGTTAAACTACTGACAAGTTAATGGCTTTCAATCATTTGTTTGTATAAAACAGTTCTAGAAGTTGTGGTCTCACAATTAGTTTCCTTAATGAACTTTGATGGTTTTTTTTTTCATATTTATATTACAAAGGAAATTAGAAAAATTCAAGAAATGTGTTGAAAATTGATTTCCAAAGTTGATCATTTAGAGTTCAAAACCACTTGGAGGTTAGAATCACAACACCTTGGTTATTGAAATGAAAGTAACACTTGATTGGTAGTTTTTTTTTATTGCAAGCCATTTCAAGTCCTTGATTAGTCTTAACCAATGGTAAAATAATCCCAAATTGAATATCCAAAATGAATTTTAACCAAAAAACTAAAATGATGGAATTCTACGTTTGAAAACAAAATGCACATATATCACAATTCAAACACAAAGTAACATACCACCTAGTTAAATCCTTGCAATATAGCCCCAATAATATTCATTTTTGTCATCCATTTATGCAAGGATTCAAACTATGATTCAATAATCAATGCTAGATTTTGTTACAACATGTACATGCATATAGAGTACCAATGCAAAGATCATCCCTTGATAGCCAAAGATGCTCAATCTTTTGCTACATTTTACTAGGTTCGCCTTGAGAAATAAGAAAACCAATCCATGCAACCATTGCATTACATTGCACTACAAAAGAAATATTTGGAAATAGATTGTAATTTAACCCATGGTGTTTAATGTCAAAAAGAGGTTTTCACAACCTTTTGCATTAAATCCTCTTACATTATCAATAATGTCTAGTTCTTCCATATTTGTAACCCAAATCCTCCGCATCATAAAATGTTTTTATATTTACAGCCAAAAAGGTAGAATTCTACCATGAGTTAGTGTTCATGGTAATATCAATATTGGATTGAACTGAATGCAAAGAAAACTTCCAAATGAAGGAAAAAACAATAAAGAAACAAGACATCATTACCTTCACTATTGAAATTGTATTGTAGAGCAATGATGGTTTGTAGGTCCAAGGTGGAGCTTAGTTGCTCCATAACCTTATTAAACCCCCAATCCAATCACATACATTGGATGAATTGTTTTGCTCATTGTTGATGCTAAAGACTATGCTATGGTTCACTATTCAATTCAATGTAGCCATTTGCATTTTTGCATGGGGGTCTTGACAAAGGTATAAACATGATCCAACCTCTCGGGTTCACATATGCTAACATGCTCCTTGTGCAAAGTTTGCCATTGATAGAACGTGTATGGTTTACATTAAGCTTCCAAGTTTCCATTTATGGAAAGTTTGACACCATGTTTTTAAACATCACTTCATGCCCAACACCAACAAACCATGCATTTAAGATTTGACCCAAGCATAATTTTTAAACCCAGGTATTAGGGTTGGGACTAACTGGTACCCTGGCTGGTTCTCACTTGCTAACGAACTAAAAGTGGATGAACAAAAACTAAGTTATCAAGGTAATTTATTGTGTAAAACCCTCATACTTTCCCTTTATACTACCTATGTAACTAAGTATCATAAGCAAGTAGGTAGGAAATGTAAGTGGGTACAACATATGTAGGGAGGTAAATAGACAAGTCACTTGATGGTAACTATTAGGTAGGTAGATGCATGTGGATGGTTGGTACATAGCTAACCAGTGTCGTTAGCTATTGGACATGAATACAACAATAAATAAGCAAATACATTTTTTAAAATCCAAATATTGTGCAAGTTATTTTCCCAATCCCTGGCTATAAAAATTTATAAATTATAAGTTATATTATAAATTTAGAACATGAAATTATGGATTATACGCCATTATATTGCTAGTGGAGCTACTCTAATAAGGCCTGTTCACTCAACCATGTTTGAGCATGAAGAGGACCCTAACTAATACTTTTAATGTTCTTTGGAGGTGAATTTTGCAACTTGGTGATTTTGATTTCAGAAAATGAAAAATAAAGAATAAAAAA
>Ga0116226_10006688_pt1 | contig 10362 bp, 8 predicted proteins | sample S1TSphfallax_FD_89692 | JGI IMG/M metagenome (GOLD analysis project Ga0116226, IMG submission 89692) | Host-associated microbial communities from peat moss isolated from Minnesota, USA - S1T2_Fa - Sphagnum fallax MG | ecosystem: Host-associated > Plants > Peat moss > Unclassified | place: USA...
CCGGCTGTACCCTCTCGGCCTTTACAAGGGCGTACTTTGGCAGGCGAATCCCAAGTTGATCTATCTGGGCATGCAGGATCAGTTTTTCACGTTCAACATGTTCGATGCCCAAGCCTGGTTCGCGCGCGACGTCGTGCTCGGCAGGATCGCACTGCCCGATGCCGCTTCGATGGCGCAAGACATAGCGCAGTGGCGCGCGCGCGAGGAAGCCGTGAGCAATGCGTTCGAGGGCATCGATTTTCAGGCCGACTACATGCTCGACCTGCTGGCCATGACGGATTATCCGCCGATGAACGTACGGCAGATGGCAGAACTCTTCAAGCAATGGGAGCATCACAAGGTCGAGGGTATCGTCACCTATCGAGATCGGTCTTATCCGTCGACTCTGACCGGTACCATGGCACCCCCGCACCACACGAAGTGGATGCAGGCCTTGGACGATTCGCTGGAAGCCTTCCTCGGGTAGCTTGGTTAGCGCACGTCCGCGGGTTCGCGCACGTCCGCGGTGATCCGCGCTTTGCTGGCGCGGACATTACTCGTCGTAGATGATGATCGACAGCATCCTGATGGGCACGCGGCCAAGCGTTTCCGGACCATGCGGTACATCGCCGCGGAAACTCAGCGAGTCTCCGGGCCCCAAGGCATAGCTGTGGCTGCCATGGCGATAAGTCAGCGTTCCCGCCAGCATGTAGATGAACTCGGTCCCCGGATGCTGAAAGCCGGGGAACACCTCGCTCTTGTCGGTCAGCGTCACGAGAAACGGCTCGAAGGATTTTCGGGGGCCGCGCTGCGCCGCGAGCAAATGGTAGGTGTGACCGCGCCGGGTGCCGCGCCGCACGACCTCGAGACCCTGGCCGGCCGGAACGCGCTGGGCGCCTTCCTCGGCGCCGCCGACTTCCTGTAACAACAGCGCCGGTCTGACGCCGAGCGCTGCCGCCAGGGCAACCAGCGTCTCCAGGCTCGGGGTGACGTGGCCCGTTTCCAGACGGCTAAGCATGCCCGCACTGATGCCGGCGGTGGTCGCCACATCGGTGAGCGTCAATCCCTGCCCCTCGCGCACCCGGCGCGCCACGATGCCCAGTTGTCGCCCAATATCGGGCGCCGCTGCTGCCGCGCCAGCCGGATCAGTGCCTCCGGGCAGGGTGCTTGGGGCGGACTTTTTGGAAGAACGCATCACGCGTACCCTCTTGGACATCCCTGCCTCCGACGGGCAAGTTACACCGTATGCAATCTATTTGCACTACAGTAACAGTCGTGATATTAAATTCTGCCCTCAATATGATTGGGGCTCCCTAAGTGTGGCTGTCCATTTCCATAGGATAAAACTAGCACGTGCCGCAATGCATCGGTGAGGAATCCAACGCACGCCTGATTGCGACCGATGCCGGTGGCCCGCCGGCGTCGGCCGGCACGCAGGGACTGGAGCGTGGCATCGACTGGACCGGCGCCTTTTGGGTGGCGAGCGGCGTGCCGCCACTGGTGCTGTTCTCGATCGGCGCAGTGGCTGCGACGGTCGGCAAACTGTCGTGGGTGATATGGACGGCATCCATCGCCCTCGGTTTCATTCAATCGTTTACGTACGCTGAGATTGCCGGGCTGTTCCCGAATAAATCCGGCGGCACGTCGGTGTACGGTGCCATCGCGTGGGTGCGCTACAGCAAGATCATTGCGCCCATCTCGGTATGGTGCAATTGGTTTGCGTGGTCACCGGTGCAGGCGACCGGCTCCGCTTTCGCCGCCGGCTATATATTGAACGCGTTGTTCGCACCGTCGTCGCTGCTCAATACCTGGACGTTCACGCTGCTCGATCTCGGCGCGATCAAGAGCGGTCTGACCTTGCGGATCAACGCGGTGTTTCTCCTGGGGGCCGTCATCATGTTCGCGGTCAAAGCCATTCAAGACGGCGGCATTCTGCGGTCGGCCAATACGACGAAAATATTGGGCATATCCGCGATGATCCCGTTGATTCTCATCGGCGTGGTACCGATCTTGACGGGCGACCTGGTGACGGCCAACTTCTTTCCACTGGTCCCGCTGGCCCATGACGCCGCGGGCCATGTCATCGACGGCACCTGGAATCTATCCGGCGTCACCGTGCTCGCGGGGGGCATGTTTCTCGCGGCGTGGTCGACCTACGGTTTCGAGACCGCGGTGTGTTACACGTCGGAACTCAAAAATCCGCGTACCGATACGTTCAAGGCCATCTTTTACTCCGGCCTGTTGTGCGTCGTCGTATACACGTTGGTGCCCTTCGCTTTTCAAGGTTTCCTGGGTCTGGGCTCACTGGTGACGCCGGCCGTCGTGGATGCCGGCGGCGCGATCACGACGCCGGCCGTGTATGGCGGCATGCTCGCTCCCGATATTTACAATGGCATGGGCGTCGCCGCTGTGATGTCCAACATGGTGCATGCCGGACCGATCGTCGGCGTGCTGGTCGTCGTGATGCTGGTGCTGGCATTGGTGCTGTCGCTCATCACGTCGATGGCGGGCTCGTCGCGTACGCTGTATCAAGCATCGGTCGACGGATGGTTGCCGAAGTACCTTTCCAAGGTCAACGCACATCATGCGCCGTCGAACGCCATGCTCACCGACCTCGTTTTCAACCTGCTGTTGCTGCTGATGTCCGATTCGGTCTTCGTCATCGGCGCCGCCAACGTGGGCTACATGATCTTCAATTTCTTGAATTTAAATGCCGGCTGGATACATCGGCTCGACCGACCGCTGCAGGAGCGGCCGTGGCGGGCACCCACCTGGATTCTCGTGGTCGGGGCCGCACTGTCGTTCGTCAATCTTGCGTTCATGGGGTTCGGCGCCGATGTCTACGGCGTCGGCACCCTGAGCACGGGCCTCGTGTTCGCGGCCCTCATCATCCCGGTTTTCATTTACCGCCACTACTTTCGGGACAAAGGCCATTTCCCCGACGAGATGAAGCAGGATCTGGGCCAAGACGGCGACCCCGGTGTGAGGAAGCGGGCCGGGATCTGGCCATTCGTCGTGTTGGCGCTCGGCGTCGCGGTCGTGGCCATCACCCATCGGCTCGCGGTGTATTGAAACCATGTCGGTTAACAAGAGCAAACCCGTCTACACACCGCTCCAAGCGGATACCAGCGGACGCTTCCATCTGATGCTGGGATTGGCCGAGGGCGCGGCGGCCTTGCACCGCGTGATCGACGAATTGCAGGCGGTCGCACCCGACTCGCTTGGCCGCACGCGAGTGCTGTTGTCCAACACCGCCGAACCCTTTCAGGACCTGGGATTGGCCGCCGTCCATGTTTTCGAGGACACGACGGCGTTACTGGCGGACTTTCACGCAACGCTCGAGCGGTCGCTGATGGGCACGCGCCTGTACGTCGCGGGACCTGAGCATTTCATCGGCCGCACGCTGCAAATCGCGCTCGCCTTCAATCTCAACAAAGATGAGATTCGCACCGAGCACTGCGGTACGCACGCGCGGCGTGTGCACTGCGTGCATTGCCGCGCAACCACGGAGGACGTGCGGACGAACATCGTGCGCTGCTCGGGTTGCTGCCGCTGGCTCGCCGTGCGCGATCATTACTCACGCCGGCTGGCAGCCTACATGGGCGTGATGGCGGACGCGGAAGCGGCCGGCGAATTGCCGCCCGTGCAGGAGGTTTATCCGTGAACGACGCGCAGACGTTGGCCGTTCAGGTTGCCGCCATCGAGCAGGTTACGCCGCTCATCAAACACTTCACTCTCAAGAGCGTCGATGGCGGCCCGTTGCCGGCATTCTCGGGGGGTTCGCATATCATCGTGGTGATGCGCGGCAACCTGCGCACGCATCGCAATCCCTATTCCCTGCTGAGTGCGCCGCACCGCCTGGACGCTTATGAGATCGGCGTGCGCCGCATGGAGGAATCGCGCGGCGGGTCGCACTTCATGCACGACCAGGTCAAGGTGGGCACCCGACTGGAAATTGCCCACCCGGTCAACTTGTTCGGGCTCGACAAGATCGCGCGCAAGCACTTGCTGATCGCCGGGGGCATCGGCATTACGCCATTCCTGGCTCAGATCGAGGATCTGCGCGGAACCTCGGTGCCGTACGAATTGCATTACGCGGTTCGGTCGGCGGAACACGCCGCGTTCCTCCCGCGCCTGCGCGAACGCGAGGGTGAGCGGGTGCACCTGTACTACGACAGCGAAGACCAGGCCATCGATTTCGCGGGATTACTGTCCGAACAGCCGCTGGGCACGCATGTCTACGTGTGTGGTCCGGCAGGCCTCATCAAACGCGTCGTCGACACCGCGCATGCCTATGGTTGGCCGGGCAGCCACATTCATTGGGAGCAGTTCAGCGCACCGCCCGTGGGCGATGCTTTCGACGTGTTTCTGTCGCGCACGAACATCACGGTGCACGTGCCCCACGATCGCAGCCTCCTCGAGAGCATCGAAGGCGCCGGAGTCGAGGTGCCCTATTTGTGTCGCGGCGGCGTGTGTGGCTTTTGTCAAACCGCCGTACTCGAACTGGACGGCGAACTTCTGCACAACGATCATTTTCTGTCGGATGCGGAGAAGGCGCGGGCCAAGAGCATCATGCCCTGCGTATCGCGTGCCCGCTGCAAGAGCCTCGTGCTCGATCTATAGGAGAGCTTCGTGAGTGCCGTTTTCAAGACCGACGAAACGTTCAGGGACGATTTCACCTTCCGCAACAGTCCCGAGGCCATCCGCCGCTTCCCGTTGCCGTTCCCTGAAGATCGATACATGTATTCGGTGAACATGGAACCGCATGGTCCCGGTCCAGCCGGGTCCGTGACACAGTTCGCGTTCGACGTCGACGAACATTACGTCGCCGAGTGCCGTGAACGCGCGCTCGTGCTCGCCGAGGACGGCCTGCGCTTCCAGGCATTGCCGCACATGATGAGTTCGCAATGGGACTGTCTGGAACTCATCATGGAATCATTCGCCCGCGACTATCCCTCGCATTTTTCGCTCAACAAGCATGGCAACGAGTGGCACTGGATCAATCGGCCGCTGAATGTCGATCAGAAATTCGTGTTCGGCGACGCGAGCACGCTGCCCTTGCAGCCGCTCGATTACATTGGCCGCCAGGCGCAGGGCGATTTCGTGGTCATGGATCAGCGCGAGGGGGATCTGTGGATCGAAGCCGGCATGGTGACTGCCCAGGCCGATTGGTCGCTGGATTTCGACATCGGCATGACGTTCAAGGAATGGCATGGGCCGGTGCCGCTGGCGCACGAGATGAACGTGTTCGATCGGGCCCTCAAATATCTGTTGAATCTGCGGCTGGGACAGCCCGTCCGGCGGCTCAACTGGACCATGACCGTGCACCCGCGATTGGATACATCGCCCGAGAACTATCCGCATTGGGGCCGGGATCGCAGTTCCGTCACCGCGCAAAATGCGGGCGATCTCGTGCATCTACGCGTCGAACTGCAGGGACTCTGGCGCCTGCCGCGCAGCAACGCCATCCTGTTCGGCATCCGCTGCTATCTCATCAGCGTTCGGGAACTGGCCACCATCCCCAAATGGGCGCGGCGCGTGCACCGCGTCCTTGCGGGTCTGCATCCAGCCCTGGTCGAGTACAAGGGCCTCGCCCGCTACCGCGATGCCGTCGTCGAGTGGCTGGCGCCATACGATGACGGCTCACCCACGTCTTCCGGGACGTCCCCGGAATAAGCACTCTGGAGAAAGCGAATGACTCTCAGTTGGCGGTATTCGGCCCTGGCGGACCGGCATCGAGCTCTCGGCTCGAAACTCGAAGACTGGAATGGCATGGGCACGGCGTGGACCTACGCCAAGGATGTGGCCGAGGATCACGTGGCGATCCGCACGAAGGCCGGATTGATGGACGTGTCCGGCCTCAAGAAGGTTCACCTGGTGGGACCGCACGCGTCCGCCATCCTGAACTACGTCATCACCCGCGACGTCACCAAGATCACGCCCGGCAAGTCGTCCTATTCCTGCATGCTCAACGAGGACGGTCATTTCATCGAAGATTGCGTGTCCTATCGCACGGGCCCGAATTCCTGGATGGTGGTGCACGGCAGCGGCGCCGGTCATGAGACGCTGGCCCGCCATGTCGTCGGCCGTAACGCGTCCCTGATCGCCGATGATGACCTTCACAACCTGTCGCTGCAGGGACCGGTCGCCGTCGATTTTCTCGCGCTGCACGTGCCCGGCATCCGCGATCTGAAATACTTTCATCATGTGCCGACGACGCTGTTCGGTCGACCGGTACTGATTTCTCGCACCGGTTACACCGGCGAGCGTGGCTATGAACTCTTTTGCAAAGCCGAAGATGCGCCGCTGATCTGGGACACGATCTTGAGCCAGGGCAAGGCCATGGGAATCGTCCCGGCCTGTTTCACCACTCTCGATTACCTGCGCGTGGAGAGTTGCCTGTTGTTTTACCCCTACGACATGTCCCAGATGTACCCGTTCGACAAGGACCCCGCCGGCGACAGCCTTTGGGAGTTGGGGTTGGACTTCACCGTGAGTCCCGGCAAGACCGACTTTCATGGCGCGGCGGCACATGCCCAACTGAAGGGCAAGGAACGCTTCAAGATCTTCGGGCTGTTGATCGAGGGTACGGCACCAGCCGACATGGGCGATGCGGTCTATGCCGGCGACAAGAAAGTCGGCGTCATCACCTGCGCCATGGTGTCCACGTTGACTCGCAAATCCATGGCCATCGCGCGTCTCGACGTCGCCGTCGCGGTCCATGGCACGCCGCTGACCATCGTCGGCAAGACGATCAGCGGCCCGGCGATTGCGCATAGGCTGCCGTTCGACGACGTGACCAAGTCGAAACGCACCGCCGTGGGATGATGCCGCGCGCCGGCAGCCGTCCAGCCGGCGCTCGCGCGGGCTATAACTCGGCGCCGCCGGGGGCTGCCAGGTGTGCTTCGATGTCGAATCCGAAGTAGGCGACTGGATTGGACGGCGTTTCGCCCTCGGCTCGCTCCCGGGCCGCAATGGCCGCCTTGGCTTTGTCGAAGGCCTCCCGCAGCGAATGCGCCTCCGGCAGAGCGTCCCGGTAGAAAGCCTCACCGAAGTAGGTTAGATCGCTGTCGCTGGAACAGCCAAAAGAGGTCCGATCAGGCGCGGCGGCCGTGATCACGACGGTATGAGGATCGCGCAGCGGCTCGATGAACCCGCCCGCATAGCAGGCGGAAATGATGATGACGCGCCATTTTATGCCCGATTGACGCAGGCCATCGACCAAATCAGCGGGGGTCAAATCGATTAAGGGAAATTGCGAATTGCTCACTTCGATCACCGGTTCCTCGGAGCCATGCGAAGAGATGGCGAGGAACAGGACGTCCCGGTCTTTTTGCATACGCGACGCCAGATTTTCCAATGCATACTGCAAACCCGAGACACTCGCGACGGGAGCCGCATCGAGATCCCGCTCGTCGTTGATCAACGATAATTTCCGGTCACCCAACTGGTAGCGTTCACCAATCACCCGGGACGCGAGCCCTACCTCCTGCGCAAAGACTTTTTCAGCGCCAACCCCGGCAAATCCCAGAAAAAAAGCTTGCGGGCGCGCAGAGGCGTCGCGATGTATGGCATCGAGCGCGTCATCGATGCGCTGCGCTTGCTCGAACAGCGCCGTCTCGCGATCGGCCAATTCCTCGTCCGACGGCGCGGTCTGTGCATCCCGTGGGTTCCAAACGTCGGGAATCGCATTCGTCAGATTCGACAGCACGGCGAATCCGATGATGAACGCGGTGCCGAGCAGCGCCCCGACGCGCTGTGACCGTCCGGTCAAGGCACGCAATCCGCGCACCAAATACAGCGCCGTGTAGATGCACACCAGCAGGCTGGCGCACCAGAACGCACGAGGCTCGAGCAGCACGGCGCCCACCGTCAGCAGCAGCACGTACAGGGGAACGAGGCCGATCGACAGGGCCACCGCGGGCGCGAACAGCAGCGTCGAACGGGACACCCAGCACATGAGCGCCGCAAGGCCGAGCACGCCGAGCACGTGCCACGCCAGCACAGGCACCCCATCGGCAAAAAACTCGGGATCGGGCCCCCGTTCCCACCAATCGACGCCGACCCACAATGCCAGACACACGCATGACAAAGCCAAGATGAGCGGGATAGGACTGCCCGTCGCCGCGGCATCGCGCCGGCTGAGGCGCCAAAATCGCGGCATCGCCTTGAACCAAGAAAGGGAGGCGCGGCTCACGCGGATGCCCGGAGACCGACACCGGTGCTCCGGGCACACCTCACGAGCCTACTTCGATTCGACGATTTTCTTGAGATTGTCCAAACCACTGGTGTAAACGCCCGTAATCGCGTCGAGTGCGGCCTTGTCGTTTTCGGCGTCAGACGGGTTGTCAGCGGTGTCCTTGCGCTTGAAGCGACCGGACCACGTCACCAACGTCTTGTCCGTCCCCGTGGACGTGACGACGAATGTCGACGAATAATGACTGACCGGCAGCACGCCTTCCAGGATGGCATACCGGTACCGATGCCCCGTCTCATCGAAGGCCAAGAGCTTCTCCTTGATCGTACCGCCTCCCTTGAGCGTCAGCAGCCGCACGGCGCCGACCGTATTGTTGGTGCCGCTGACGATTTGGTCGCTGGCAAGGGCCGGATGCCAGGTATTGAGGCCATCGAAATTCTTCGACGCCTCCCAAACCTTGTCGGCGGGAGCCGCGATCGAGATCGTCTTTTTGAGATGCAGCTGCGGCGCGGCGGCCATGCAGATATTGGCGGTCAGCAGCGATGCGATTGCGAAGCCGGTGAATGTTTTCATCGTTATAGTTCCTCGTTGATTGGAATGATCAGGCCAGTCCCGGGCGGATTGTAGGCGATCGACGACCCCGGCTCCCATTTATTGGCCTGCCGAACGACCGACCGCCAGCACCGCGCCGGCGAAACATTTCCGCAACACGGCGGCTCTCCTTTTGCGTGCCTGCCGTGCAATAAACTTGCGTGCCAGTAAACCCTATGTTACGAATTGAGTCCGGCGGTCGCTCAAGGATCGCTGTATTACACGAGCGGGATGTCATGGAGCGATCGTTGGTTTTCGAGTCGTCGCAGGATGGCTCGTCGCTCGCGCGCGGCTGTTCATGTCTTTAATTAGGGAGATTGCTGCATGAAAATTGTGTTGTGGGAAGCAGACAACGGCGCGTCGCGAACGGCGTCGAGCGATTTGCGAGTTGCCTTCCGTGCCTCGCGAGGCGCGTCGGCAATCGTGCTGGCCGTGGCGTGCAGCATCTGGCCTGGCGCCTTCACCCTGGCGGCGCCCGCCACCGCGCCAGCCGGCGCCGGTGACAGCGGTGGTCTGGAAGAGATCGTCGTGACCGCCGAGAAGCGCAATTCCACGGTTCAAGAGACCGCCATCAGCATGACCGCCCTCAGCGGCGATCAGCTGCTGTCGCAGGGCATCTCCTCCGTCGAAGACATCGCGGCGAAAGTACCCGGTATTTCAATCCGCACGGCCGGGCCCGGACAAACCGAATACGAGATGCGCGGCCTGTCGGCGGGCGGCGGCACCGCAGCGACCGTGGGCTTCTACCTCGACGAGACACCGCTGTCGGCTAACGCCGTGGCGCTCAATGGCCGCACCGTCATCGACCCCGACCTCTTCGATCTGAATCACGTCGAAGTGCTGCGCGGCCCCCAGGGTACTTTGTATGGATCAGGCTCCATGGGCGGCACCATCCGCCTGGCCACCAATCAACCCAAACTCGGCACGTTCGAGGCTGCCACGGATTTGAGCGCCTCGGATACATCGCATGGCAGCGCCAATGGCGGCGGCAGCCTCATGGTCAACCTGCCGGTCAGCGACATCGCGGCATTACGCGTGGTCACCACGGGCAAGTACGTGAGCGGCTGGATCGATCGCATCGTGACCCAACCGGGCACGTTCCCCGCGCCGACGGCCCCGTCGTACACGGCGAGTGCGCCGGCCAATTGCGGGGCCTATTACTGCGATCGCGGCAACGTCGCGGCCGCACCGATCGAGTCCATCATCAAGGGATCGAACCTCGAGCGCTTCGCGTCCGCGCGCGCGAGCCTATTGGTCAAACCCTCCGATGATTTGTCGATCACGGCGACGGGTATGTATCAGGACATCCGCGCCGACGGCTACAACAACTTTCAGGAGCAGCCGGGCGGACTCGCGATCTACCAGCCCTACGATCAACAGGAGCCATACCACGACTACTTCCGGCTCGCCAGCCTCAAGGTCGAATACAACGTGGGTTTCGCCAGCTTGACCTCGGCTACCAGCATCTTCTCGCGCGAGGTGCTGCAGTCCACCGACTCGACCGAAGCGCTGCAGAACATCAACAATCTGACGCAACTGGTCAATGGCGCGTACGTGCCCGACTACATTCAAAACCTGTACGTAGAGGTCGACTC
>Ga0116226_10006689_pt1 | contig 10362 bp, 7 predicted proteins | sample S1TSphfallax_FD_89692 | JGI IMG/M metagenome (GOLD analysis project Ga0116226, IMG submission 89692) | Host-associated microbial communities from peat moss isolated from Minnesota, USA - S1T2_Fa - Sphagnum fallax MG | ecosystem: Host-associated > Plants > Peat moss > Unclassified | place: USA...
CCCGGCGCCATGGTGGCCAGCCTCGCATTGGTGAAAACCCGGTCCGCGCGCATCAAAAACCCTTGGCTTCGGCGTTTCAGTTGTATATACAATAGCCAGCCCAGCAAGGACTGTCCAGTGCCCATCACAACTCTATTTTTCGACCAAGTCCTCCTGCCCACCGGCTGGGCCCAGAACATCCGCCTCACGCACGAAAACGGCGTCATCACCGCCATCGCCCCCGGCACCGCGGAAAACGCGGACCGCCACGCCATCGCCCTCCCCGGCCTGCCCAACCTCCACTCCCACACCTTCCAGCGCGCCATGGCCGGCCTCGCCGAATACCGCGGCGCCGGCACAGACAATTTCTGGTCCTGGCGCGAACAAATGTATCGCTTCGCCCTCAAAATGTCCCCCGAAGACGTCGAGGCCACCGCCGCCCAGGCCTTCGCCGAAATGCTCGAATCCGGGTTCACCTCGGTGGCCGAATTCCACTACCTCCACCACGCCCCAGACGGCACGCCCTACCAAAACATCGCCGAAATGGCCGAGCGCATCGCCGCCGCCGCCGCCCAAACCGGCATCCAGCTCGTCCTCCTCCCCGTCTTCTACGCCCACTCAAATTTCGGCGGCCTGCCCCCCACCGAGGGCCAACGCCGCTTCATCACCAGCCTGGATTCATTCACGACGCTCTACGAAAAATGCCAGGCCCTCGCCCCCTCCGGCATCGCCCCCCACAGCCTGCGGGCCGTCACCCCAGAAGAACTGCACGCCCTCATACCGCTCGCAAAAAACCGGCCATTTCACCTGCATATTTCGGAACAGACCAAGGAAATCGACGACTGCCTCGCCTGGTCCAGCCAGCGCCCCGTCGAATTTCTCCTCGCCCACGCCCCAGTCGCCAAAAACTGGTGCCTCATCCACGCCACCCACATCACCCAGGCCGAACGCGCCGGCATCGAACAATCCGGCGCCGTCGCCGGCCTCTGCCCCATCACCGAAGCCAATCTCGGTGACGGCATCTTCCCGACCGCCGAATTTTCAGGTCCCTACGGCATCGGCACCGACTCCAACATCCTTATCGACGCCCCCGCCGAACTCCGCCAGCTCGAATACGCCCAGCGCCTCGCCCTCCGCCAGCGCAACGTCCTCGCCAAAGACTCCACCGGCGAAACAATCTGGCAACGCGCCACCACCGGCGGCGCCCAAGCCCTCGGCATCCCCACCGGCCTCGCCCTAGGTGCCCCCGCCAGTTTCGTGACGCTCAACACAACCACCCTCGGCCCCGCCGCCGAAAATCCCTCAACCGCCCTCAACATCGCCCTCTTCGCCGCCCGCCGCCCCGCCATCGACAATGTCTGGTCAAAAGGTCAAAAACTCGTTGAGAACGGCCGCCACATCAACGGCCAAGCCATCACCAAAAGATTCCACCACACCATCAAAAACCTTTAGTTGTCTATACAAGTGAACCATATCAAACCCCTCCCGCTCTACGAGCGCATCAAAACCCACCTCCTCACCCGCATCCAATCCGGCGAGTGGCAGGACGGCGCGAGAATCCCCTCCGAACACGAACTCATCGCCACCATCGGCGCCTCCCGCATGACCATCCACCGCGCGCTGCGCGAACTCCAGCAGGAAGGCCATCTCCGCCGCGTCCAGGGTGTCGGCACCTTCATCCAGCCAAAACCCCACCGCGCCGCCCTGCTCGAAATCACCGACATCGCCGCCGACATCGCCGCCCGCGGCCACCAACACCACGCCAAAATCCTCACCCTCGAAGCCATCCACGCCGACGCTCCCACCGCCGCGCATTTTTCACTCCGCCCCGGCGCCAAAATCTTCCACTCCCTCATCATCCACCATGAAAACAACCTCCCCATCCAACTCGAGGAACGCTTCGTCACCCCCCTCTTCGCCCCGCACTACCTCACCCAGGATTTTTCCTCTCAAACCACCGCCGCCTACCTCCAGTCCCTCGCCCCCGCCGCCCAAATCGAACACATCATCCACGCCATAACCCCCGACCCCACCACCCAAACCCACTTGGGGATACCCGCCACCGAACCCTGCCTGCGCCTCACCCGCCACACCTGGACCGAATCTGGCCCCGCCACCCGCTCCATCCTCACCCACCCAGGCTCCCGCTACAGTCTTGGCAGCCTCTACACCCCTTCCCCTCCCAAAACGCGCTAACCGCTTTATCTGCGGCCCAACCTCCGCTATCCCCACCCCCAACCCTTCAGGAGCCATAACACTTTGTCGAATTTCTTCTCCGAGACGGTCACCGCCGTCCGGCACTGGACAGATACGCTCTTCAGCTTCTCCGCCACCCGCACCCCCGCCTTTCGCTTCATCTCCGGCCAGTTCACAATGATCGGCCTGGAAGTCGAAGGCCGCCCGCTGCTCCGCGCCTACTCCATGTGCAGCGCCAACCACGAAGACAAACTCGAATTCTTCTCCATCAAGGTCCAAAACGGCCCCCTCACCAGCCGCCTGCAGCACCTGCAGCCTGGCGACACCCTGCTGGTCGGCAAAAAACCCGTGGGCACCCTCATCCAGGACAACCTGCTCCCCGGCGCCACGCTCTATCTCCTCGGCACCGGCACGGGCCTCGCCCCCTTCACCGCCATCATCAAGGACCCCGACACCTACGAGCGCTACAAAACCATCGTCCTGGTCCACGGCTGCCGCGAAATCGCCGAACTCGGCTACGGCGAACAAGTCGTCAACGAAGTTTTGCACGACGAATTCCTCGGCGAACTCGCCGCCGAAAAACTCCTCTACTACCCCACGGTAACGCGGCAAGAATTTCGTAACACCGGCCGCATCACCACCCTCCTGGAATCCGGCAAACTCCAGCAAGACCTCGCTTTGCCACCCCTAAACCGCGAAACCGACCGCGTCATGCTATGCGGCAGCCCCGCCATGCTGCAGGACCTGCATAACTTCCTGAAAGATGCATCATTCACCGAAGGCAATCATAGTGAGCCTGGTCACTTCGTGATTGAAAAAGCGTTTGTAGAAAAGTGAAGGAAGCAGTTACTTTTTTTGAAAAAAAAGTAACCAAAAAAACTTTTGCTCCTGGGGGCGCTGGGACCGGATTGCCTTTAATCGCCTCCGCTGGAGGCGATTAAAGGCAATCCGGTCCCAGCGCCCCCAGGAGCAAAAGTTTTTTGCGGGCTTTTTTTCAAAAAAGCGCTACTTTTCACCCGCAAGGACTATTCGGCAGCGCCGTAATCGGCACAGAGACCGGCGGCACCACGCAGTTCACCGCGCTGCCATGGCTGCTTGAATTGAACATGTTGATGTAAATCCTATTCCCCGCCATCTCAAACTCCGCCGGCGTCCCCAACGGCGCCAGTTTCGTATAGGCGGCGTCGATTTCAACGTCCGTATTCGGCCCCTGCCCCGCATGGCCGATCACCGCCCAGACCCGCTTGCCCTGCAATTGCGCCGCCCGCGCATGCGCCAGATCACCATCCGAATCATTCAGCACAATCGCCTGCGTGCCGGGCGGCAGATACATGCGCAGGATCGGCAGGGCACCGAGATCGGTCAGGTACAGCACGTCGCCCGGCGCCATTTCATGCGCCAGCATCTGCGCGGCCAGGTCCCAGCGCGGCTTGGTTTCCGCCTGGTAATACGGCGCCAGGTTCACCGCCAGCACGGCGGTGATCGCGGTCAGCGCAAGCACGCGCCGTCCGGGCTTGAGCGTATTGAGAATATAGCTAGCACCAATGCCAGCCAGAATGGCGAATGGCGCAGCACTCCACAGAATATAGCGCGGCAGCAGCACCGGCCGCCAAACGGAGATGACGAGCAGGCAGAGCGGCAACACCGCGAAGGAGAGCCCGATGGAGGCCAGCAGCGCTGGCCGCCGCCGCAGCGCCCACGCCCCCACCGCCACGGCGCCGATCAGCCCGGCATCGATCAGCCACATCACCGCGGATGGCGTCGGCACGTCCATCAGCCGGAAGGTGACCGAATCCGCCACGCGCATCAGGTAGATCGAGGCGACGTCGTACCAAATTCGAGAGACGGAGAGCGGCGGAATCCACATCACCGAGGACACGTAGCCTTCGCTCTGCGTCATGGTCATGAGGACGTAGAGCGGCACGGAGAGGACCAGAATCACCGCATCGGCCGCCACAAAATTACGCACCAGCTGCCGTCTATCCGGCGAATGCCAGACCAATACGGCGCCGATCAGGTTGGCCGTGATCAGCCACGGCCAGCCATCCCCCAGCACGTCCAACGCCGCGGCGGAGCCCAGCACGAACAAAACCCACGCCCAGCGCGCCGCACCCGGCGCCCAAAACCGGCGCGCGGCGGCACCGCCATCCATCGCCAGTTTCGCGATGCCGAGCAGCGCCACCAGGATCAGGCTCATTTCCATGGTATAGGAGCGCGCTTCCTGGCTGAAGGCGAGCGCGGTTGGCGACAGGCCGAGGACGAGTGCCGCCACCAGCCCGGCGCCGCGCCCGGAAATTTGTTTGCCGATGAGATAGACCAGCATCACCGCCAGCGCGCCAAACGCGGCCGAGGGCACACGCAGCCAGAACTGCGGACTGCCGAGCGGCACCAGCGCATGGAGCATGAGAAAATAACTCGGCATGTGGTGATTAATGAAGCTGTCATGCACCAGCGCCGCGCGCGGCAGGCTGGCGCGCTGGGCGGAGAACACCTCGTCCAGCCAGAACGGCCGGCTGCCCAGATCGATCAGCCTGATGGCCAAGGCCGCGATGAAAATCGCCACCGGCATCGCCGCCTGGTGTTTCATCCAGGCTCTGTCAATAAACTTCGCCAGCATCGACTACGCCATCGCCTCCGATCTGCCGCCCGGCAGTTTGCCAGGCATCTCCGTCGCGGCGCCCATGTTCTGGTCCTGGCTCTGGGTTTGACCCTGAGACTGGCTCTGGCCTTGTGTCATCCAGTCCGGCGGCGGCGGACGCCAGTCCCGGAAGAATGCGCGCCCGATGGCGCCGGCCAGAATCTGAAGATGGACTTGCACGACGTCGAGATAGTGATGCAGCCCGGTGTCGAGAATATGGCTGATCGGTTTTTCCGTCAGAATTTCCCTCAAGTATTCCGCCGCCTCCATCGCCTCATGCGAACGTGATAGGCCATAGATGCGCCGCAGATCGTCCAGATAGAATTCCACCCGCCGCACGCACAGCAGCACCGAGCGTGGCTGCGACGGGTCGCGCAGCAGATATTCGACGACGTCATCGGTCGAAAATTCCGCCCGCGCCTGCCGCTTGAACGCATGGTAGCCCGCCACCGCGCGCAGAATCGCGTTCCACTGGGTCAGTTCCGCCACCCGCCGCTCCTCGCCGTCGCGCGGCAGCAGGGTCATGTATTTGATGTCCAGCAGCCGCGTGGTCTGGTCCGCGCGCTCGATCACCCGGCCGAGATGGTAAAAATACCAGCCCTGATCACGGTATAAGGTGCCCTCGGTGATGCCGGTATGCGCCTGCACGCCCTCGCGCAGCCTGGTGCACAACCGCGAGAGCTGGTCGCCCTCCAGATCGGCGGGTTTAATCTGGCTGACGAAGCGGTGAAACACGTTGATCTGCCGCCACATTTCCGTGCTCATCAGCGGCCGCAGCGTGCGCGCATTGGTGCGCGCGTCCTCCAGATTGCGGGAATCGAGGTGCGGTTGCCCTTGTCGGTCAGATAAAACTGCTTGACGTGATCGGCATCCGGCGAAAACCCGCGCTCCAGAAAATTCTTCTCATCCGCGTTGATGCGGATCAGGCCAAACCAGGCCTCGGTCTCCCGCCCCGGCGACTCAAAACTTTGCGTCACGTCGATGAGGCGGGCCAGGTTTTCCACGCGCTCCAGATAGCGCGCCATCCAGAACAGCCCCTCGGCATCGCGCGCGAGCAGGACGGAATCGAATCGCATCACGCGGCTCCTTCCGCAAAATTTTCGGCCAAAACCCAGGTATCTTTCGAACCGCCGCCCTGGCTGGAATTGACGATCAGGCTGCCGCGCTTCATCGCCACGCGCGTCAGCCCGCCCGGCAGCACCCAGGATTCCTTGCCGGTGACGATGAACGGCCGGAGATCGAGATGCCGCGGCCCGATACCATCCTCCCCCAGTGTCGGCGCCACCGAAAGCCCGATCAGCGGCTGGCTGATCCAGTTCCCAGGGTCCGCCAGCAGCGAGGCGCGCGCCACCGCCAGTTCCTCGGTGGTGGCGCGCGGCCCGATGGTGATGCCATACCCGCCAGATTCACCAACCGGCTTGGTGACGAGCTTGTCCAGATTATCCAAGGTATATTGCAGACCTTCCGCTTCCCGGCAGATATTGGTCTGCACGTTCTGGATCAGCGGCTCTTCCGACAGATAGTATTTAATGATGCGCGGCATATACGCATACACCGCCTTGTCATCCGCAACGCCGGTGCCAACCGCATTGGCGATGGCGACGTTGCCGGCCTTCCACGCGCCGATCAGCCCCGGCACCCCCAGCATCGATTCCGGCCGGAAAACCTTTGGGTCCAAAAAGTCGTCATTCAGCCGGCGATAAATCGTGTGCACGGGCCGCGGGCCATTGATGGTGCGCATGAAGACGCGGTCGTCGTCGACATACAAATCCGGCCCCACCACCAGCGGCACCCCCATTTCGCGCGCCAGAAACACATGCTCGAAATAGGCCGAATTGTAGATGCCGGGCGAGAGCAGCACCACCTGGCTATCCGGATCGCCATGCGGCGCGATTTCCGTCATCGCCGCGCGCAGCCGCCGCCCATAATCATCCACCGGCCGCAGTTTAATCCCCGCCATCAGATCCGGAAAACTCCGTAGCATCAGATGCCGGTTCTCGATCACGTAGGACACGCCGGAGGGCGTGCGCGCATTATCCTCCAGCACCCGGAAATCACCGTGTTCGTCCCGAATGATGTCGATGCCGCACACATGCACATAGGTCCCGTGCGGCACCGGAAAATCCTGCATTTCCGGCCGGTAATTCGCGTTCTTGTAGATCAGCTCGCCCGGCACCACGCCGTCTTTGACGATCCGCGCCTTGCCATAGATGTCGCCCAGAAACAGGTTCAGCGCCGTCACCCGCTGAATGCAGGCCCGCTCCAGCAGGTCCCATTCGGAATAGGTCAGCACCCGCGGAATGCAGTCAAACGGCAAAATCCGGTCAATCGCCGTGGCGTCCGAATACACCGTGAACGTGACACCCAGATCGATCAGCTCGGTCTCCGCCGCCGCCGCCCGCCCGCGCAGCGCCTCCAGCCCGATTTTCGACAGCCTTTCCGCCAGCCAGCGCGGCACCGGCCCGGCATCCGGCCGCGTCTTCGTCAGTTCGCAAAAATACCGCCCCGAATCATAATCGGGCCAGAGGGATGAGAAAACGCCCGTCACGCCCCCATCTCCCGACATGACATCACCGCGAGACGAGCCAAAAACCAGCCAGAAATTGCCGATTTGAGAGGCAGGACGTTTTGAAACGCCAAGGAATTCATCAATTTTTCACCCGTTTATCATCAAATCCAGCCCATGCCTCGTCACGCCGCGCGGCATCGTCCATGCTGACAGCCTGACATGCAAACCCCGGACCACACAAGCGCCGTCCTGAAACGCAACGCCGGATGGGGAGGACGAGTAAGCAGCGCTTTTGTCAAAAACGTAACCACTTCCTTTCCGCCACAAAGCCCCTCGCCGCCCCGGTTACAGTCTGATAAGCCTGCAAGACGATGCACGCCGTGACCACCAGCGATGAACTGATTGATCGTTCCGGCCGTCTACGGACCCCGTGGGTGCCGGTCATGGAGGCGTTTCGCGCCATCGGCCAAGACGAAATGTCCCGCCGCGCCGCCGCCCTCAACCGCCAGGTCCGCCTCGCCGCCCCCTTCGGCGCCGTCACCAGCCACCACTACGACCCGCTGCCGGCCCCGCTCACCGCCTCGGAATTCTCCATCCTCGAAGCCGGCATCAGACAGCGCGCCCATCTGCTGAACCTGCTGCTGGAGGATATTTACGGCCCCCAGACCGTGCTGCACGACAACCTGCTGCCGCCCGCGATGGTGCTGGGGAAACCCCATTTCATCCGCGCCCTGCGCACACCACAAAAACTCCCCGGCCCGCGCCTGGCCCTCTACGCCGCCGACCTCATCCGCGGCCCGGACGGCAAATTCCTGGTCCTGCAGGACCATACCGGCATCATCCCCGGCCTCGGCCACGCCCTCACTTTGCGCCGCCTCGCCGCCACCACCATCCCGGAACTATTCCGCGCCGGCGGCCTCCGCAGCCTGCGCCCGGCGAGAGAAATGCTCGTGGACCACCTCCAGCGCGGCGCGGAAAACGGCCTCATCGCCGTGCTCTCCGCCAGCGCCTCATCCCTCGCCTACGCGCCGGACATGATGGACGATGCCCTCCTCGCCCGCGCCCTCGGCGCCCTGCTCATCGAACCCGGCGACATCGCCGCCCGCAACGGCGCCCTCCACATCAAAACCCTCTCCGGCCTGCTCCACATCGCCACTATGATCCGCGGCCTCTCCAGCATCGAACTCGACCCGCTGGAACAAGGCGGCCGCCCAGGTGCTGGCATCGCCGGCGCCTTCGGCGCCATCCGCGCCGGCGTGCTCACCATGCTCAACAACCCCGGCAGCGCGCTGGTCGAAGACCCCGATTTCGCGCCGCTGCTCGAACCCATCTTCCAACGCTTCCTCAACGCCGCCCCGCTGCTCGCCTCCGCCTACGGCGACCCGCTGGATCTCGCCTCCAAAGCCCCCTTCATCAACGGCAACGGCCTCGCCTCCACCCCGCTCTCCTTCCGCCTCTACGCCTGGCACGACGGCGAGGACTGGCAGGTGCTGCCCGGCGGGCTCGCCTTCGGCCTGGACTCCAAATCCAGCACCGCCGGCGCAATGAAGGACATCTGGGTCCTGGACGCCGACGAACCGCAGTTCTTCTCCGGTGTCACCACGGTGGAACCGCCCGAACGCCTGCCCTTCCTGCCCGCCGCCCACCTGCCCTCCCGCGTCGCCGACAATTTGTTCTGGCTCGGCCGCAGCGCCGAACGCCTGGAAGCCGCCGCCCGCCTGCTCATGCTGGCCCTGCCCCGCCTCGAATCCGGCACCTCCCTCCCGCGCGACGTCGCCGAGCGCACCCTCATCGCCCGCTGCCTGGCGCAAGCCCGACTCATCCCCGCGGACCTCGCCTCCGGCGCCATCTCCGGCAAATTCCTCCGCCAGACCCTCGCGCGGCGAAAACCCTTCGCCGGCCTTGTCAAGGAAGTCGCCCGCCTCCTCAACGCCGCCAGCGAACGCCTCAGCCCCTCCATGCTCGCCACCGTCCAACTGGCGCTCGACCAAGTCGAAGACGCCCTCACCCCCAACGAGGAAACCGCCCTCCCCGCCATCCTCGGCTTCTCCGCCACCTTCGCCGGCATCGCCGCCGAAAACATGTCCCGCGACGGCGGCTGGCTGTTCCTCGAAATGGGCCGCCGCCTGGAACGCGGCGAAATTCTAGCCGACACTTTGGCCATATTGCTCGACGCCGCCCCCGACCGCCTGGAGCCTGGCCTGGCTCTGGGCATCGAACTCGCCGACTCCGTCCTCTCCTACGACCTGCGCCACGCCGGCATTCTGGCGCCAGGGCCCGTGCTGGCCATGATCCTCGCCGATACCGGCAACCCGCGCAGCCTGAATTTCCAATGCTCAGCCCTGCGCTGGTCGCTCGAACGCCTTGGTGCCGATGACGACGCGGAATCCGCCCGCCTGCTGCAAACTGAAGCCGTCAGCCTCGCCAGCCGCGTCACCGAACTCGCAACCCCCCTGGCCACCATCGCCGCCCGCCTGCGCATGCTCTCGGACCGCGTCCAGCGCCGCTTCTTCACGCTCCTGCCCGAAGCGCATCAGCTGGAAGACGAAGAGATCATCGCACCCCCATGATCTACCGCCTGCACCACGCCACCACCTACGACTATGCCCAGCCGGTCGTCCTCGGCACGCATTTCATGCACCTGGTCCCGCGCGAACGCCCCGGCCAGATCATTCGCGAATCCCAGCTCGACATCACGCCCACGCCGGAACTGCGCCGCAACGAAATCGACCATTTCGGCAACCACACAACCACCGTCTCACTCACCCTCCCCCACCGCCAGTTCGTGGTCGCCGTCTCCGCCACAGTGGACGTGGTGCAGCCCACCCCGCCGCGCGCCGACCTCTCGCCCTGTTGGGAGGAAATCGCCTACCTCGCCCACCGCCGCGCCGACATCGCCGAATTCTGCCTGCCCAGCCCGCTCGCCACCCCCACCCAAGAAATTCTTGCCCTCGCCACCGAGACCTTCCCGCAAGGAAAACCGATCCTCTCCGGCCTGATCGACCTGAACAAAAAAATCTTCGACCTGATGACCTACCGC
>Ga0116226_10006690_pt1 | contig 10362 bp, 10 predicted proteins | sample S1TSphfallax_FD_89692 | JGI IMG/M metagenome (GOLD analysis project Ga0116226, IMG submission 89692) | Host-associated microbial communities from peat moss isolated from Minnesota, USA - S1T2_Fa - Sphagnum fallax MG | ecosystem: Host-associated > Plants > Peat moss > Unclassified | place: USA...
GACGAGAATGCGACCCCGGAATGTGAAACCGAGCCGGTGGACGTCGACGCGGAACAGATCGTTGTGGATATCGTTCGCGGGGGCCAGCGCCACCACTTCACCTACGGCGCGCCGCTGTCTCGCCGCTGCCCCGGGGCGCTGCGGCTGATGCAGAGCTTGCGGTTTCTGCAGGAGGCGCTCGCTCACCCGCTGCCGTTTCCGTGACGCCAGCAGCCAGCCAACGGCCATGCGAAATGTCAATCCTCAATCGAGGAAATTATATTTAAGCCCATGATTATTATAGATATTACGCCCTATTGACGGAGTAGGCCGAGGACGCGCTGGTAGAATGAGCGGGCGTCGCGGCTGCCGCGATGCTCTGCCCTCTAGAAAGCGATTCGCATGTCTCCTCCGCCGTATAAACAACTCGAACAGGAGTGGAAGCGCCTCCACGCCTTCCGCGGTGCACTATCGATGCTGCGTTGGGACGCGGCGGTCATGATGCCGCGCGGTAGTGCCGAGTTACGCGGCGAACAGCTCGCCGCACTCGAGACCGAGTATCACGCGCTCCTGACCACGCCGCGGGTGACGCGACTCCTCGATCGCGCCCAGGCCAACTGCCAAGCGCTCGACCCCTGGCAGGTGGCCAATCTGCGCGAGATGCAGCGCCAGCGCGACCGCGCCATCGCGACGCCGGCGTCGCTCATCGCGCGGCTCGCCAAGGCCACGTCGCGTGCGGAGTCGAAATGGCTCGAGGCTCGCGCCGCCCGCCGATTTGAGCCGTTTGCGCCGTATTTCGAGGAAGTACTGCAGTTGGTGCGGGACAAGGCGACGCTGCTGGGACAGGCGTTGCGGCTCTCGCCCTATGACGCGCTGGTGGACGAGTTCAGTCCGGGAGTGGCGACCGCCGATATCGACAATCTTTTCAAGGCGCTCTCCAGGCGTCTGCCCTCGCTCATTCGCGATGCCATCAGCGCTCAGGAAACCGAAGCGGTGCTCCCGATCGCGGGGAAGTTCACGGCGTCGCGGCAGAAGGCCCTGGTCACCGAGGTGATGAGCGCGTTCGGCTTTCCCTTCGATCGGGGCCGGCTCGACGAGAGCGAGCATCCGTTCACGGAGGGAGTTCCCGGCGACGTTCGCGTCACGACACGCTTCGAGCTCGCGGATCCTTTTGGAGGGCTGCTCGGCGCATTGCACGAGACCGGCCATGCCATGTACGACGTCGGTCTGCCCCAGGAGTGGCGTGACCAACCGGTCGGGCAGGACCGCGGCATGGCCGTCGAGGAGAGCCAGGCGCTGCTGTTCGAGATGATCATCGGTCGGAGCCTCGCCTTCGCGCACTATCTGCAACCGCTGTTGGCCAAGCACTTTGGCGTCAGCGGCCAGGAGTGGGAAGCGCCGAACCTCTATGCCCAACTCACTCGCGTGCGGCGCAGTCTGATCCGAATGGAGGCCGATGAACTCACCTACTCGGCGCATATCGTGCATCGCTACGAACTCGAGAAGAAACTGCTCGCCGGCGAACTCGCCGTGCGGCACCTCCCCGAGGCCTGGAATGCGGGCATGGAGTCGCGCCTCGGCGTGCGGCCGGCGCACGACGCGGAAGGCTGTCTGCAGGACATTCACTGGGCGGTGGGCTCGTTCGGCTATTTCCCTTCTTACGCACTCGGCTCCGGTATCGCGGCGCAACTGTTCGAGGCGATGCGAGCCGATCTGCCGCAGACCGACCGACTCATCGAGCGCGGCGAGTTCGCTCCGCTGCTCGGCTGGCTGCGCGAGCACGTGCACGCCGAAGGCTCGCGCTATTCGCTCCAGGACCTCCTTCAGCAGGCAACCGGCCGGCCGCTCAGCGCGCAGGCTTTGCTGCGTTACCTCGAGTCGAAATATCTGTCGGTCTCCGCGCGCCCTGAGACCAGCAGCGCCGCGGCCTGAAGCACGCGCATGACGTCCCCGGTCAGCCGTCCCTCGAATACCTTCAAGCGGCTGCAGGCGAGCCTGCGCGCCCAGGCGGGTAAGGCCATCGAGGATTACCGCATGATCGGTGAGGGCGATCGGGTGATGGTCTGCCTCTCGGGTGGAAAAGATTCCTACACTCTGCTCGACGTACTGCTGTCGCTGCAGCGTAGCGCCCCGGTGCGGTTCGATCTCGTGGCCGTGAATCTCGACCAGAAACAGCCCGGATTCCCGACCGACGTGCTGCCGCGTTACCTCGAATCCCTGGGCGTGCCGTATCGCATCCTCGAGCAGGATACCTACAGCGTCGTACGCCGCGTGATTCCCGACGGCAAGACCTTGTGCGGGTTGTGCTCGCGCTTGCGTCGTGGGCGGCTCTATCGGTTCGCCGCCGAGAACGGAATCACCCGCATCGCCCTGGGGCATCACCGCGACGATATCGTCGAGACCTTGTTCCTGAATCTTTTCTTCGGCGGGCGCCTGAAGGCGATGGCGCCGAAGCTGTTGTCGGCGGACCGTCGCCACGTCGTGATCCGGCCGCTCGCCTACGTCGCAGAATCCGAAATCGCCCGCTACGCCGCCGCACGCGGATTCCCGATCATTCCCTGCAACCTCTGTGGATCGCAGCCCAATCTTCAGCGGGTTGCGGTCAAGCGAATGCTCGGCGACTGGGAGCGCGAGTTTCCCGGACGCACCGAGAGCATATTTTCGGCGCTGCGGAATGTTGAGCCGGCGACGCTCGCGGATCCGCGGCGCTTCGACTTCGCCGGCCTCGAGGCGGCGCTCGGGGCGCCGGGTAGCGGAACGGCGGGCAGCTCATCGATGACCGCCGCGGAAGAGGCAGCGCTGGAAGCGGAGCTCGAGGCTGAACTCGGCTGATGGACGAGGCGGGCGACGGCGACCTCGAGTCGCTCGGTGCGGTGCATCGCCTGCGCGAGCGCTTCCAGGGTCTGCTGCTCGGGCTCGCCATCGGCGACGCACTGGCCGCCGCGACCCAGTATCGGAAGCCCGGGAGTTTCCTGCCCGTCGGGGACCTCCTCGGCGGCGGCCCGTTCGACTTGCCGCGCGGCGCCTGGAGCGATGACACTGCGATGGCGCTGTGTCTGGCCGAGAGCCTGCTCGAGCGCGAGGGCTTCGATCCCTACGATCAGATGGAGCGTTATCTGCGCTGGCAGCAGCGGGGACACCTCTCGGCCACAGGCGACTGCGTGGGCATCACCGCGAGCGTCTCGCGCGCACTCGCGAGCGCGGCCTGGCGTCGGGCGTCGTTCTCCGGGTCGGACGATCCGCAGCAGCTCGACAAGGAATTGCTGTCGCGGGTCGGGCCCGCGGTGATGTTTCAGTTCGCGGATGACGGCCAGGCGATCGAGGACGCGGCCCGGTCGGCGCGCTGCACCTGCCAGGCGCCGCTCGCGCTCGCGGCCTGCCGACTATTTGCCGCGATGCTGCATGCGGCGCTCGCGGGACGCTGCAAGGCCGAGGTGATGACCCCGCCGAGCGCGCTCTGGCTGGCCGGGAGCCCTCCGCCGGTGCTTGAATCGCTATTGCGAGACGAGCCCAGCGCCGAAGTGGGAATCGTCGCGGCGCTGGCCACGGCGCGGCGAGCGTTCGCCGCCAGCGGGAGCTTTCGTGCCGGCGCGCTCGAGGTGGTGAACCAAGGCGGCGACTCCGACGTCCACGCGGCGGTCTTCGGGCAGCTCGCCGGCGCCTTCTACGGGGTGTCGGCGATTCCAAGAGTTTGGCGCAACAGCCTGATTCGCAAAGACCTCATCGCCGACATGGCGGATCGACTGCTAACGGCTGCGCTGCTCGGTCAGGCGGGAAGCGCGCGACAGCTAGGAGGCACCGGTCCGGTGCCTTAAGCTTCGACGATGCCCCCTACCCGTATCGCTTCCCACCTCTCCACAAGCCCGGGGCGCCGGCGGCCCGAATGGGCGGGCTGGTCCGATGCGCAGCTTTTGAAGCTGCGATTCTGCGATCTCAAACTTTCCGTGACCGACACGCCTCTGCGTCGCCACGTGGAGCGTCTGCACGCGGAACTCGAGCGCCGCGGCATCGAATGGAAGCCGCACGCCTGGCTTTCCGAGGAATGGTTTTCGCCCGATGGTGTTCCGGGATTCGCCATTCCGTTCTATCTCGCGCATCCGCGCCTCGAGCGCCTCGAGCGGCGGCTGATGCAGGAGGTGGAGGGCGGCAACGAGAAATGGCTCATGAGGATCATGCGTCACGAGGCGGGTCATGCCCTCGACACCGCTTACCGGCTGCGACGGCGCAAGTGCTGGCGCGAGGTGTTCGGCCCGGCCTCACTACCTTACCCGGACAGCTATCGAGCGCGCCCCGGGAGCCGTCGCTATGTGCATCATCTCGGCAACTGGTACGCGCAGGCGCATCCCACCGAGGATTTCGCCGAGACCTTCGCGGTATGGCTCCAGCCTAATTCCCGCTGGCGCCGCAGTTACGAGCAGTGGCCGGCCGCGGCCAAACTGCACCTCGTGAACGAACTCATGACCGAGATGCGTGGGCGGCGAGCTCCGGTACGCAATCGTCTGCAGATCGAGCCGCTCGATGAGAATACGCGCACGCTCGCCGAGCACTATCGACGCAAGATCGCCCGCTATCGCCACTACCGGCATGGTCTCTGCGACGAACTCCTGCAGCGGGTGTTCGCGCGTGAACGGCCGCGCGCCGGCTGCTTGAGTGCATGTACACTGCTGCGCGCGGGCAAACGTTCGCTGGTTGCGGCGGTGTCGCGCGCTTCGGGAGTCGAGCGTTATAGTGTCTATCAAATCCTCCGCATGGCCATCGAGCGCAGCGAAAAGATGGGACTCTATGTCCGTGGCAGCCGGCGAGATGCATTGCGCCATGCGCGTTGGATCCTCGAACAGCTGGTCGACCTCTATGCCCACGGTGCCAGTCCGCAGCTCCTGATATGAAGCGATTGCGCACGCTGGTAGTCGTGCATGCGAGCCTCGTGCCGCCCGAAACCCTCGACGGTCGCACCGAGAAGGAGATCGAGGAGTGGCGCACCGAATACGACGTCATCTCGACGCTCCGCCGCCATGGTCATGAGGTGCGCTGTCTCGGGGTGCTCGATAGCCTGACAGAGCTTCGGGCCGCGATCGGGGACTGGAAGCCTGACGTCGTTTTCAATCTCCTCGAGGAATTCAACGGCATCGTGACCTACGATCAGCATGTCGTGGCGTTCCTGGAGTTGCTGCGCCAGCCGTACACCGGATGCAATCCCCGCGGACTGCTGCTCTCGCGCGACAAGCCCCTTTGCAAGCAGCTGCTCGCCTATCACCGTGTGCCGACCCCCGTGTTCTCGGTCGCGCGCAAGGGCGTGAAATTTCACGTTCCGAGGCGGGCGAGGTTTCCGCTGTTCGTGAAGTCGACCACCGAGGACGCCTCGCTCGGCATCGCTCAGGCGTCGGTCGTCGATGATGCGGCGAGCCTGCGGGACCGAGTTGCCTTCGTCCACGATCAGATCGGTTCGGACGCGCTCGTCGAGGAATACATCGAAGGCCGCGAACTCTACGTCGGCGTGCTCGGTAACGAACGTTTGACGCGCCTGCCGGTCTGGGAAATGGTGTTCGGCTCGATGCCGGAGAATCTCGCTGCGATTGCGACCCGTAAGGTCAAATGGGATAAGACCTACCAATCCCGGTACGGAATCACGACCCGCGCGGCGGAGGATCTGCCACCGCCGGTGCTCGCAAAGCTCGACCGGCTGTCGCGGCGCATCTACCGGTCGCTCGGGCTCTCGGGTTACGCGCGTATGGATTTCCGAGTGCGGGCGGATGGCAGTGTGTTCGTACTCGAGGCGAATGCGAATCCGAATCTGGCGGCGGACGAGGATTTCGCTGAATCGGCGCGCGCCGGAGGCTCGCCGTACGACGAGCTCCTCGAGCGTATCCTCGCGCTCGGTCTCGCCTATCGGGCGGAATGGAGGACCACCTATGGTTGAATCGACTGCGCGCGTCGGTGTGATCGCGCTCGCGCTGTGTCTGGCGCTCGTTAGCTGCTCGACCCCGGGCGGTCGGACTAAACGGGAGCGGGAAGCGGATCTGCTCGAGTTCGGTAACTGGTTGCCCGGTATTTACGACAACTCCGTCCAAGTGCACCTCGACGAGCAGGCCGGATTGCCGCAGCGCGAGTCGGTGGTAGTGGTGATCGTGCCCGTCTATACGCCCTCCATCGGTGATCACGTATTCTTCGCCGAGTCGATGCTCGCGAGTAATCCGCAGCACGTGAATTCCGAGCAGCTGCTGTCGTTCGCGCTCGACGCCACCGGCGCCATCGCCGAGACCGATTACGCTCTGAAAGATCCGCTCCGCTGGCGTACCGCGTACCTCAACCCGGAAGTCTTCGAGGGGCTACAGGCTCCCGACCTCAAAGGCATGTCGGCCTGTCCACGGCTCGCCTGGCGGCGATTGGAGGATCGCTTCAGTGCCGTCAACGACGAGCGCGTCTGCCGCTCGCGCAAGCCCGCCAGTAGCGCCACCCCCGTGGCGCCCGGGCCGGCCGCCAAGCCCCCCGCCGCAACGGTGCTCGCGGAGCTGAGCGCCGATGAATACGCGATCGTCCGCCGCCCCGAGGGGCCGCCGGGCGCCGCGATTGCGGTCCCCGGTGTCGCCGGCGCCGAGTCGCTCGAACGGTTTCGCAAGCGAGTGCAGTAGATGAACTTCCCCGCGGCGGCGGAGCCGTTACTGGTTGCTGCCGACGCGCGGGTGACCTGCCCGGCGTGCCAGGGCGAGTTCAGCCTGGTGGAAGGCTTCGCCAGCCGTAGTTTCGAGCAGCTTCGACAGGCAAGCGTCGGCCGCCTCGAGGAGTTGCGACGCGTCGCGCATGAGGCGGAGGCCGCTCGCGCCGGGGTGGCGGTGGCTGCCGGCGCGCGGGAACTCGAGTCGTTGAAGGCGCTGATTGCCGAGCGTGACGCCGAGCACGCACGCCAGCTACGCGAAACTCGCGCCCTGGAACAACGATCGAGCCTCGCCCAGCTCGAAACATTGCGCCAGTCGCTCGCCGAGCGCGATGCGCGCATCGGCGACTTCGTCGCCCGCGCCCAACGCCTCGAGGAGCAGGCGCTCGAGCTCAATCTTCGGGAGCAGGAATTCGCGAGCCGGGTCAGTCGTGCGGCGCATGAGGAGGCGCAACGCCTGGCACAGACCGAGCGCGATGCGTTCGCGTCGGAACTTAACGTGCTGCGCGCCCAGGCCCACGACGTGCGCGTCCGCGAGCTCGAATTGTTGCGTGAGCGACCGGCGCTGATCGCAGCCCGTGAAACTGCCGAACTCGACGCGAACCGCCGTGTGGAGCTGGCGCGGCAGGCCGCCCTGCTCGAGGCACGGGACGCGGAGAGCGAGCGCTGGAAGCTGAAGGAAGCGGAGTATCAGAAGAAGCTCGAGGACACCGCCAAGCGGCTCGAGGATGCTCAGCGTGCCGCCGCCCAGGGCTCGCAGCAGCTGCAGGGGGAGGTTCTGGAGCTTTTACTCGAGGAGCAGCTGCGGAGCGCTTTCCCCCTCGATTCCATCGAAGAGGTGAAAAAGGGCGCGCGCGGCGGCGACGTGATTCACCGCGTGATGACGCGCACCGGACAGCAGGCAGGCGTGATCCTCTGGGAAGCGAAGCGGGCGCAGAACTGGAGTCGTGAGTGGGCGCTGAAGCTGAAGGCGGACCTGCTGGCGCTCGGGGCTGAGGTCGGCGTGATCGTCACTCTGGTGATGCCGAAAGAGTGCCCGGCCGGCGCGCCGTTCGATCTCTACGAGGACGTGTGGGTGACCACGCCCGGAGCAGTGCTCGCGCTCGGCAAAGTGCTCGCCAGCGCGCTCGCGGACGTCCACAAGCAGCGACTCGTGAGCGCCAATAAAGGCGAGAAGATGGAAGCCGTCTACGACTACGTGACGAGCGCGCAGTTTGGTCACAAGATTCGAGCGGTGGCGACGACGCTGCGCAGGTTGCGCGAGGAACTCGAGAGCGAACGCACGCAGACTCTGCAGCGCTGGAGCCGTCGCGAGAAGCAGATTCAGCAGGCCGTCGTCGAGCTCGCCGGGATCGGAGGCGATCTCCAGGGCCTCGCCCAGCATGACTTGCCACAACTCGAGATCGAACCCGGTTCGATCGAATCCCCAGCTCGATAAATCCCAGCCTTTCGCCTAACGGAGACCCTCGCACCATGAATCTTCACCTTCGGTCGCGCCCCATCGGTGCGTTGCTCTTATCGGCGGTCCTCAGCGCGGGTGTCGCTGCGCCGTCGCAGGCGGCACATATCCCAAGCTACGACGCCAAAGCGGTCGCGGATCCGGCGCGTCCGGAGACGGATGTCGAGCGCGATGCCGACCGCAAGCCCGCCGAATCGCTCGCGTTCGCAGGGCTCAAGCCCGGGCAGTCCGTGGCCGAGATCATTCCCTCCGGTGGTTATTTCACTCGTCTGTTCAGCGCGGTCGTCGGGGCGAAGGGCACGGTCTACGCACTTTCGCCTCCGCCCCGGCCCGGTGCGCCGGAGGGCGCGAAGCCCCCGTCCGCCGCGGTCGAGGCGATTGCCGCAGATCCGCATTACGCGAACGTCAAGGTCCTGGTGCAGCCGCTCGGCACCCCAACGGTGCCCCAACCGGTGGACGTATTCTGGACGTCACAGAACTACCACGACCTGCATAACATCCCGGGCTTCGACATCGGTGCATTCAACCGCGCGGTGTTCAATGCTCTGAAGCCGGGGGGTACCTACATCGTGCTCGATCACGTGGCCGAGGCTGAAAGTGGAACGCGCGACACCTCGACCCTGCATCGGATCGATCCGGCGGTGGTCAAGCGGGAGGTGCTCGAAGCCGGATTCCGCTTCGATGGCGAGAGTCCGGTGCTGCGCCGTCCGACGGACGACCATACTCTGAAGGTGTTCGACCCGGCCATTCGCGGCAAGACCGATCAGTTCATCTACAAATTTTCTAAACCGCGCTGAGGCGCGTGCGTCAACGCCGTCCCTTGGTGGGAGGAGTCGGCTTGCCCGCGGCGGCTTCGTAGGGATCGAAGCCGCCGCCCGGCTTGGGTTTGGTGAGCGGCGACGCTGCGGGCTCGTCGAGAAGTGCGAGATCCGCGATGTCGAGCTTCTTGATGAGCTGGGAAGTGGTGAGCTTCTTGACCCGGGTGGTATCGATGCCGAGATCCCATTTCGCATTGCCCCGGGCGTCGTGAATGACCTTGCGCTTGGCGGTGGGCGTCGCTGCGGGCGTGGCGATCTCCGGCCGTTTAGCCGCGGGCTGGGTCGGCCATTGTGGCCGAGGTGGAGCAGCGTCGCGTTTGTTGGGGGGCTCCGGCATGAGGCTCACGGAATCGGATCCGGAATGAGGGATCACGGGGATTAAAATATAACCAAAATCCGTGCCGCAGCGATGCGAGGCACGTCACGGACGCCGGCCGGCGCAGCGTTGACTTTGTGCGAGGCGCGACCCTACCTTCGTGCCGTGACCGCGCCACTCCGTGCCATCTGTTTCGACCTCGACAATACTCTTTGGCACGTCGATCCGGTGATCGCCCGCGCTGAGGCGCGACTCGAGGCCTGGCTGCGGGACCGCTATCCACGCATCCCGGAGCGTTGGAGCAGTGCCCAGCTGCGCGAGGCGCGGCTTGCGCTGGCGGCCAGCCACGCCGATCGCGCCCACGACTTCAGCTGGATCCGCACCGAATCCATGGCACGCTTCGCGGCCGAGGTCGGCTACCCGAGGTCGATGGCGGAGGAAGCGTTCGCCGCATTCTTCGCGTGGCGCAACGAGGTCGAGGCGTTTCCCGACGTCGAACCGGCGCTGCGGGCGCTGCGTCAGCAGTACCAGCTCGCCAGTCTCTCTAACGGTAACGCCGACCTCGTCCGCATCGGTTTGGCCGAGATGTTCACGGTGTCGTTGGCTGCCGGCGTGCTTGGGGTAGCAAAGCCCGACGTGCGGGCATTCAGCGCGGTCGCGATGGCCATCGGCTGCGAGCCGGCGGAAATCCTCTATGTCGGCGATGACCCGGAAGCGGATGTCGTCGGCGCCCGGCGAGCCGGGTTACGCACCGCTTGGATGAATCGCTTCCATCGCTCCTGGCCGGCCGCGCTGCCGCCGGCCGACTTCACCGTCCACGACTGTGAGGATCTGCTACGCCGTCTTCGAGTACCCTAGCGCCTGTTCGCCTTACCTTGGCTACGGAGCGCGCCGTCGATGATCGACCTCTACACCCATGCCACACCGAACGGTCACAAGATCTCGATCCTGCTCGAGGAACTGGGGCTGCCGTATCGAGTGCATCTGGTAGATCTACTCAAGAACGAACAGATGAGCCCCGCGTTCCTCGCGATCAATCCCAACAACAAGATCCCTGCGATCGTGGATCCAGATGGCCCGGATGGGCAGCCGCTGACGGTGTGGGAGTCCGGGGCGATTCTCATCTACCTGGCCGAGA
>Ga0116226_10006691_pt1 | contig 10361 bp, 9 predicted proteins | sample S1TSphfallax_FD_89692 | JGI IMG/M metagenome (GOLD analysis project Ga0116226, IMG submission 89692) | Host-associated microbial communities from peat moss isolated from Minnesota, USA - S1T2_Fa - Sphagnum fallax MG | ecosystem: Host-associated > Plants > Peat moss > Unclassified | place: USA...
AACGACACCTGCGCCCAGTGCCACAAGGACATCCGGCTGCAATTCAACCGCCGCTCGCACATGCCCCTGCCTGAGGGGCAGATGAGCTGCGACGACTGCCACAATCCGCATGGCAGCCTGACGAATCCCTTGCTGAAGACCAACACGGTCAATGAGACCTGCTATCAATGTCACGCGGAGAAGCGCGGCCCGTTTTTGTTCGAACACGCGCCCGTTCGGGAAAACTGTCTCAATTGCCACACACCGCACGGCTCGAATCAAAGCACGCTGCTGGTCGCACCGATCCCATTTCTATGCCAGCAATGCCATACGAACGTCCCGCATCCGAATGACCTGCAGACCAAACAGGCCTTGGGCACCGGTTTACATCCCGACGTACGCGTCATGGGCCGCGGCTGCCTGACCTGCCATGCGAACATTCACGGATCCAACGCCCCATCGGGTGTGCGGTTTCACGAGTAGGGAGCGAAACACCCATGAAACCGGCATTCGCACCGGCGCTGCGGCTCCTCACGGGACTGGCGCTGCTGGTGGTGTCACCGACGCTCTGCTGGGGCGATAGCGGTGTCGGTGTCGACACCTGGCGCGCCAATAAACTCGATCCCACGGCCGGCGAGACCCCGATGCCGCTGGATCCGAACGGCACGAGCTGGCTCGCGCCGGGGCAGCATCGCTCTCCCACCGGCTACCCGTACGGCGAGCCGCCGGCCGGCCCGCAGATCGAGACCTTGAGCGTCTGGCAAATCTACGGCAATTTCGACCTAGGCTATTTGCACACCAGCGGCGCAAAGACCGCGCTGTTCGATCGCTATTCGCGTTGGCCCACGAACGGGCCGGCCTTCGACTTCGACGCGAACGCCGAACGGCCGTCCGACGGCAGCTACTCGGAAATACGCGGCAGCCATGTCAGCGCCGAGGACCAATACTACCAAGCAGTCTATGGCAAGGCCGGCGCCTACAAGGCGGAAGTGTTCTTTCGCGACATGCCGAATCTGCTGTCCACGGACGCGAAGCCCATCTTCAAGGGGGTCGGGACCAATGATCTCACGCTGGTCGGCGGCCTGTTGCCCGGCGGCAGTACGCCGGGCCAAGTCGCTGCGGTATCCGCTGCGACACCGGTGACCTCCCTCGGCACCGAGCGCAAGAAGCAAGGCGTCGCGCTCTCGACGTTCCTCGCGCCCGAGTGGTCCGTCTACCTCAACGCCAGCGACGAGGAGCGCAGCGGCGATCGGCCCTATGGCGGACCGTTCTTTTTCACGTTTCAGGGCATCGGCGGCGGCGCCGAGGAGACCGTCAAGCCGATCGACGACCACACGATCAACCTGACTTCAGGTGCGCGCTACGTCGGCGCCGTATGGCATTTCGATCTGGGTTACTCCGGTTCCTTCTACCGCGACCGCTATCTGTCTTACGTTTTCCAGCAGCCCTTCACCCTGGGTCCCCCGCTCGTACCCGGCGGCGTCACGGCGCCGATCACCCAGGGACAGATGTCGATGGAACCGGACAATGATTATCACAATCTGCACCTGACCGCGACGCGCAGCATTCTCTTGGACGGAGAGGCCTCGCTGAGCGCGGGGTTCGGCGAGATGCGACAGAACGATTCCTTGATCGCGCCCACGAACTGTGCGGGCGTGTTCGGCATCTCGACCGACGGCACGTTCAATGTGGGTACGGGCAATCCGCTGCTCTATCCCTGTAATCAATGGAATACCACCGCCGCGCTCTCGCAAAAGACCGCGAACATGCTGATCGTCACGAATCTGTTGCAGGAATCGATCGTCCTGCAGCCGAGCGGCGATCTCAGCGTGCGCGCCGGCGCCAAGTACTACCGCGAGGACTATCGCCATCAGTATCTGGAGTACAACCCGGAAAACGGCGACTATGGTTACGTGGCCGCAAATGGCGGCGAGGCGGGCTTCGTGCCGGGCCCAATCTGGAATCCGGTCACCTCGCCGATCAATTCGGACATCCAAGTCGAGAGCATCCCTTATAGCTGGCGCAACATCGAGACCTATGCCGGAGCGGATTGGAAATTTTCCAAACACGACACGCTCGGCCTGATCTACACCTTCGACCATTACGACCCCGCGCACCGTGAGCGAAGCTACGTCGATGACAACAGCGTCAAGCTCAACTGGACCGACAAGACTCTTGCCGCGCTCACGGTCCGCGTCAACTACATGTTCCTACGGCAATCGGGCAGCCTCTACGACTCCGACCCCTACGCCTTTGCGTTCTTCCAGAATCTACCCGTCTACCTCCCGTCCGACGGCATTCCCGCCGCTTGGACCGTCAATGCACAGCGCAAATACGATCTGTCCGATCGGACCGAGAACAAGCTCGACTTGATGGCGACCTGGATGCCGCGGGCGGACATGACGGTCTCGGCGTCGGTGCGCGGCGATTGGAATCAGTATCCGGCCGCGATTGGCCGCCAAGGCTACGACACCAGTGCACTCACGTTGCAGTGGGAATGGCGCTTTCAGACCACGAGCAGCGTGAGTCTCTGGGCTGGATTGGATCAATCCAGCCTGCATCTCTCAGACGTCAACGACGCCGCAGTCGACACACCCAATGATGTCCTCGGGGGCCCCACGTATCCCTACGCCAACCAATGGTGGGCCAGCGACAAGCAACGCAACTGGTCGGGCGGCGCCACGCTGAACCACTATTTCCGTGCCGTGCGCCTGGAACTGGGTTGGAACTACCTGTCGTCGCGTGGGATTACCAGCTACAACTACGCCTCGGCGGGTGCGCTGACTTACGACTACACACAGGCTCAGGCCGGCAGCCAATTTCCGGCGATGACTTACATCGTCAATGCGCTGACCGTGAACCTCACCGTGCCCTTGAGCGAGCGCGCCTCAATGCGCTTCTACGACTATTACGAACGCGGCCAGATCGACGATTGGCACTATGCCGGTTTCAACAATGGCTTGGTCTACGGCAACAACCTCTACACCGACGGGGGACCGCAGGGGTACAACACCAATGTCGTCGGCATGTTCTTCAACGTGAAGCTATGAGCGGCGCAAAAATGCGGCTGCGCGCCAGCGCCCGCGCCGGCGGCCGCGCACGACTCTCGGCCGTTGCCCTGCTCGGGGCCGGCATCGAACTCGTGAGCGCCGCCGCCTGCGCAACAGGGAATTACACCGATCTACGCGCTATCGCGCCGATCCATGGCGATGTCCGGGCGGGCGAAGAAAAGGCGGCCGTGTGTCTCTCCTGCCACGGCGCCGACGGCAAGTCCGCCGGGCCGACATTTCCGCGCTTGGCGGGTCAGCGCATCGACTACCTCTACCACCGGCTGGTCTCGTTCCGCCATGCCGATCCCGCGAGCCCGTATTACTCGGCCTCGCCGATGACGGCGATGGCGGCCCATTTGAGCGACGTCGACATGCGGGACCTCGCCGCGTATTTCGCGAGTCGGACGCCGAGCGGAGCCGACATTTCGAGCACGGACGCTGCGACACAACGCGGCGAGAGACTTTACTTGCACGGCGATCCAGGAGCGGGAATCCCGCCGTGCCAGGGATGCCACGGCGCCGATGCCGAGGGACCGACCACGACCGCCGACCAATATGCGGCTTACCCAGCCTTGCGCGGCCAGTACCCGCTCTACGTTTCCGCGCGACTCAGCAACTTCCGCGGCGGTCAGCCGGCAGACACGAGCAATGCCTTCATCATGCACGGGGTCGCGGCGACCCTCGATGACGTGTCGATCGCGGCACTTGCGGCGTGGCTAGGGTCATTGGCGCCCGGCAAGAGCCCATGAAAGCGAATCACCGCGGGCGCGCCAAACGCACCAGCCAACGATGTCCCCGATCCCAATCAATTGACCAGGAGTAGAACGATGTCGAACGCCGTATCCCGTCGCGCCATGATCAAGCACAGCCTCATGATTTCTCTGAGCACCTATGCGGCCATTGCCGCCAAGAATGCCGCTTTTGCCGCTCCGACACCGCTGGATCCGGCCGATCCCAGCGCCAAGGCTCTCGGTTTCGTCCCCGATGTGAGTCAGGTGAATGCCGCCGCCAATCCCAGCTTCACCAAAGCCCAGATGTGCAGCAGCTGCGCGCAATTCCAGGGCAAGGCCGGCGAACCAGCGGCGGCGTGTAATGTCTTCCCGGGTCATACCGTACCGGCCGGCGGATGGTGCAAGGTCTGGGCGAAGAAACCCGGCAGCTGAGCCTCGCCGACCGCCCCGGGGTGACGATGCTGCTCCAGCGCAGTCGCCCGCGGCCGGAGCGCGTGCAAATCGGTTAGCATGGGAGCGGGGTTCGGCCGAGGGAGTGAAACCATGCCGCGCGACTTCGTCACCTTGAGCACCGCAGCCGCGCAAGTCGCCGCGCTCGTGCCGTTCGCTGCACCCGCCCCACTTGGGGCGCAAGCGGCGGCCCGGTCGGGCGGCAAGCACTGGCAACGCCCGAATTCAGTGGAGCAAACCTGAATGGCCTTGGACGTAGTCGGCCAATACCGGTATCCGGCGCCTGACGTCGCGTGGCTCGATCTTCACCGCGAAACAATCATCGAGCCGGCGCTGCCGATCGTCGATGCGCACCACCACATCTGGAACGAACCCGGCAAGCGCTATCTGCTCGATGATTTTCTCCCGGACTTGGATTCCGGTCACAACATCGTGGCGACCGTGTTCGTGCAATGTCACTACGCCTACCGCGAGCGTGGGCCGGAGCACTTGCGCTGTGTCGGCGAGACGGAAGCCATCGAAGCGGTCCGTACCGAGGCGCTGGCGCGGCGCCCACGGTCCAATGCCTGCGCGGGAATCGTTGGTTTTGCGGACTTGCTCGCCGCCGAGATCAGCCTCGAAGAAGTCTTGGAAGCACACGTCGCCGCATCGCCGGACCACTTTCGCGGCGTGCGCCAGAGCGTCGCCCGCGACAGCCATTTTCCCGACGGCATCGTCTTGCGACCGGCAGCCCCAGGCATGCTCGCCGAGGCACGCTTTCGCCGCAGCCTGCGCCGCATCGCCGGCCGGGGGCTCAGCTTTGACGCGATGCTCTACCACGAACAGATTCCGGAACTAACCGCACTTGCGCGGTCGGTCGATGAGGCGACGATCATCGTCGATCACTACGGTTGCCCGCTCGGTGTCGGCTATTACCGCGACCACCCGCGGGAAACGTTCGCGCAATGGCGACGCGACATCGTGGCACTCGCCGCCTGTTCGAACGTGCATCTAAAACTCGGCGGCCTCGGCATGATCATCACGGGCGCGCAGTACCACCGGGGCACAACCCCGCCGAGTTCGACCGACCTGGCGAACGCCTGGCGGCCCTATGTCGAGGTGGCGCTGAGCGTGTTCGGTGCACGGCGCTGCCTGTTCGAAAGCAACTTCCCGGTCGATAAAGCGATGTATTCCTATGCCGTGCTTTGGAACGCGTTCAAACGCCTGGCCTCAGGCGCGTCGCCGACGGAGAAGGCCGACCTGTTCGTGAACAATGCGGCGCGTGTCTACCGGCTCGCGACGGCCGCCGCCTAAGCGACGCCGAGAGCACGCAGTGCCTCCGCGAGCACGCGCTTGCGATGATGGTTCGCATCTCCGTAGGCATATTCCAGCATTTTGGCCCGGCGCAAATAGAGATGCAGACCGAGCGCCCAGGTGAACCCCATGCCACCGTGCAGCTGAGTGCCCTCATTGCAGACGAACCGTGCACTGTCCCCGCAGAATGATTTGGCGGTCGAGACGGCCTTCGCGCGCTCGGAGGCCTCACCTGCGAGAGTCCATGCTGCGTAATACGCGGCCGACCGGCTGGAGTCGACCGCGACTGCCATATCTGCACACTTGTGCTTGATCGCCTGAAACGATCCGATCGGTTTGCCGAATTGGTTGCGCTGCTTGACGTAGTCGACGGCCGTGTCGAGGACCCTGCCCGCGATGCCGGCCATGAAGAGCGCCGCACTCACCGCACCGGCGTCCAGAAGCTGTCCGAGCGCTTCCGCATCCTCCGAACCGCCCAGAAAATCAGTCGCGTGGATCTCGACATCCTCGAACGTCACCTCGTGATAGCTTGAACCGAGATCGAATGTGGTGTGCTCGCGCAGGCGGATTCCGGAACGGCCACGCTCGATGATCAAGAGGATCGGCGTGTCGCCCGATTTGACCGCCACCAGCAAGTAATCGGCGGCCGCCGCGTCGACGACCAGGATTTTTGCGCCGTTCAAGCGCCAGGTGGAACCGCCCGGTGTCAGCAGGCAACCCATCGACTCGGGGTCGTAGCCGGCATCGGCCTCGGCGACCGCAGCGCTCACGGACAAGCGGCCGGCCGCCATGCCGGCCAATAGCAGGTTTTTCTGTACCGCTGAGCCGTACGCGACGATGACATCGGTTGCCATCAGGGTTTCGATGATCGAGGGCGGCACGAGCCAACGCCCGAACTCCTCGACGATCAATGCCAGGTCGACGAAACCGAGCCCCAATCCTTGCTGGTCTTCGGGCACGATCGCCGAAAATACACCGAGATCGGCAAGACCAGAACGCAGGGCCGCCGCATCCTCGGCGCCAGGCGGGGTCGTGGTTGCGGCGGGGCGATCGGCGAGAAAACCCCGGACGGAGTCGCGAAACGCGTATTGCTCGGTGCTGAAATCAAAATCCACGGTGCGTCTACTTCGGCAGGCCGAGGACACGCTCGGCGATGATGTTGCGCTGGATCTCGGACGTACCGGAATAGATCGTAAAGGCGCGCGAATGCAGGTAGCTCAACTGGAAACGGCCGCCTGCGGGCGACAAAGGATCGCCGCGCACGAGGGGCGCTTCGGGTCCCAGGGCCTCGAGCGCGGTCTCGTACATGTTTTGCGCCATGTGGCTCCAATTGAGTTTCATCATCGATGCTTCCGCACCGGGCGCCTTGCCACGGATGGCCTGACTGAAACTGCGCAGGCAATTGAGTCGCATGATGTCGACCTCCACGACGGCCCGCGCCAGCTTGTCGCGCACGACCGGATCGTCAATGGCCGTGCCGTTCCCGCGGCGTAACGCCGCGAGCGTGACGAGGAGCCGGTCGAGTTCTTGTTTGAACCGTATTTGGCGTCCCAAGGTATCCTCGGGGCCTCGCTCGTAGGCCAGGGTCGTCATCGCGATCCGCCAGCCGCCGTTCAACTCCCCGACGAGGTTCTCGACCGGAACACGGACATCGTCGAAGAACGTCTCGTTGAATTCACTCTCGCCGGATATCTGCTTGAGCGGTCGAATCGAAATACCCGGACTCTTCATGTCGACGAGCAGGAAGCTGATGCCCTTGTGTTTCGGCAACGACGTGTCGGTACGCGCGAGCAGAATGCACCACTGCGCGTATTGCGCGAAGCTGGTCCAGACTTTCTGGCCGTTGACGACGAAATGATCGCCGTCGCGCAGGGCAAGGCAGCGGACGGACGCAAGATCGGAACCGGCGTTGGGTTCGGAGAAACCCTGGCACCAAACTTCGTCACCCGACAAGATCGGCGGGAGGAAGCGTTCCCGCTGTGCTTCCGTACCATGATGCAGCAGAGTCGTGCCGGTCAAATTCCGGCCGATGATGTTGAGACCCTCGGGCGCGCGCGCAAGCGCCATTTCCTCGGCAAAGATCGCTTGTTCGACGAGAGTCGCGCCGCGGCCACCGTATTTTTTGGGCCAGTTGATCCCGTTCCAGCCGCCATGGAACAACTTGTGCTCCCAATCCAGCCGGAAGCGCGCGCGCTCATCCTCGTCTTCGGGCTCGAACCGGCTCTGCCCCCAACCCGGCGGGAGGTTGCTCGCGAGCCAGGCGCGAATCGCATCACGAAACACGAGTTCGTCGCCACTGTACGAAAAATCCACGGCTCAGTCCTCAGCCTTGTGGAAATCCGGCACCCGCTTCTCGCGGAACGCCGCGACTCCCTCGCGATGTTCCGGTGTCGTATAGGCGAGCGTCTGTGCGTAGCTCTCGTACTCGAGCATCTGGTCGAGCGAACTGTTCGAGGACTTGTTCAGCAGCGTCTTGATCATGGCGAGCGCCGTCGGGGGCCCGGCCGCAATCTCCTGCGCCAGAGCCGTCGCGGCGGGCAGCAGTTCCTCGCTCGCCACGACCCGATTCACGAAGCCCAAGGCCGCGCCCTCGGCAGCGCCGATTTTCTTTGCGGTGAAACACAGTTCCTTGGCCTTGTTGAGGCCGACGACGCGCGTCAGCAAGTACAAACCACCGAGATCTGGGACCAATCCGAGCTTCGTGAAGATCTGACTGAACACGGCCTTGTCGCCGGCAATCACGATATCGGCGGCGAGCGCAATGTTGAATCCGGCGCCGACCGCCGCCCCGTTGACTGCGGCGATCACCGGCTTCTCGAGGTTGATGAGCGGACGCAGGACGTCGGCCAGGATCCACCGGTGCCGCTTGCGGCGGGCCAGCAATTTCATGTCCGGATTCATCGACTTGACGTCCGCGCCTGCGCAAAATGCGCGGCCCGCGCCGGTGATGATCACGCAGCCGACGCGCACATCCTCAGCGATCTCGCCGAGCAGTCGGGAGAACTCCTTGTAGAACTCATCGTTGGTCGCATTGAGCACGTCCGGACGATTGAAAGTGATCGTTGCGACGCCGCCGGCAACGTCGTACAGAATGGTGTCGCTGCTCATGCGCTCATCCCCTTAGTTTGGCCACGATAGTGGCAATAGCGGCGGCTCGGGCTGGCTTTCCGGCGGCAATGCGAACCAATCGCGGGGCACCTGCATCGGGATGCGCGTGTCATGAGCCGGAATGATGATATCCGCGGCCTCCATGGTGCGTCGCATGCTCGCGAGGTAGACCCTCTCACTCTCGCTGCGGATGCCGCCCGGCAGAAAGGAGTCACCGAGATAGTTCAGCGGGTGACGGGTCGCCCGCGGACTGGCGGGATACCAATTCCGGTAATGATCGCCGAGGTCGGAGACGATCGCGGCCCGACCGCGTGTCGTCGTGACGATCGCGACCTGCATGCCCGGCGTATGTCCGGGCACCTTCAGCAAGCGCACGCCGTCGAGCAATTCGAGATCGCCATCGATGAGATGGAGTCTTTGCGGGCGCTTCCGGCTGAGCAGATGCAGCGCCGCTTCCTTGAAGTAATAGAGCCGTTGTGTCGGCACGGGGTCCACGGCGTGCAGCAGCTCGTCCCGTTGCAGGATCACGACTGCATTCGCAAATAGATCGAGATTCGAACCATGATCGAAATGCAGGTGCGTGACCACGACGTAGTCGATCTGTTCAGGCGTGATTGCATGTGTCGCGAGCGCCGCGCGCAGCGCCTGGTGACCTCCCGCCGATCCGTTGACGCGCAAGCGCCGCGTGACTTCCGCAATGTCCGGCATCCCGCCATCGACGAGGATGCGTATCTTGCCGTCGGTCACCAGCCAGACGTGAACGGGATCGAACAGCAGGCCGCCGTCTTCGGGTATCAAGAGCTCGCCGATCTTGAGGGAGTGAATCTGAAACATGGCGTTGCTGCCGCCTAGGATTCCTTGGCGTCGATGATCTCGAAGTGCGAGATGTCGTCGAGGGATCCGGTTCGCGTCTCCCGCCACACGGCACGCACTCGTGTGCCGGGTTTGACGAGTTCCTTGGCGCGGCTCATGTCGAGACCCGCGACGTTATGGATCAGGCGGGTCGAGGCGCCGTCCAGCATGATCTCCGCATAGATATAGGGCGGCGGCTGTTTCTGGCCGAGAAACTCGAGGTAAATGATCGACATCGCCCGCACCGTGCCGGTCTGCGCGACCTCGACCCAGGTACCGGTGGGCTTGTGGGTGATGTCGCATATCTCGCGCGGCGGGATCAATGCACCGTCGCCGCCCGGACTGCGAACGCCCATGATGCGGCGGTTGGTCTTGATCTCGTCGAACAGCCGTCCGTAGTAGGGACCGAAGGCATGTTCGTAGTGCAGATTCATTTCGTAGGGGACCACTTCGACCGGCTTCATGGGATTCGCAAGCGGTTTGATCGCGCCGATCGGCGTCCCCGGGGCGGGCCGGAAGCCCGCGACCGCGAGAATGCCGACCGCACCGGTGTCGGACCAGACCGCTTGCACTCGCAAGCCTACCGACAATTCCGCATAACCGGCATCCACGACGCGGTGTGGAAAATCGAAGTCAGTGCCGTCGAGGCGAATCAAGCCGATCAAACCGAGCTCGGTTTCGGTGAACGCCGTCAGTACACCCGTGTCGGGCGCCTCGATGAATTCGAATTCAGCATCGCCGCTCGACGGACAAAAGTCTTGTGCGGGCACGACGACCTTGCCGCTCTTCTTGAACGCAGTGCCGACGATGCGTCTCGCGACGATTTCGGCGAGGAAGAGTCCGGCCGCCCTGCCCGGCGTCAGGGTGTACGGCATCTTCAAGTCGCTCTTGAGCGGAG
>Ga0116226_10006692_pt1 | contig 10361 bp, 6 predicted proteins | sample S1TSphfallax_FD_89692 | JGI IMG/M metagenome (GOLD analysis project Ga0116226, IMG submission 89692) | Host-associated microbial communities from peat moss isolated from Minnesota, USA - S1T2_Fa - Sphagnum fallax MG | ecosystem: Host-associated > Plants > Peat moss > Unclassified | place: USA...
CAAGGAAAAAGCTTTCTGGGGCACCGACCCCGACGCGCACGCCTTCGAGCGGTTCATCCGGCGCTTCCTGACGAAGTACGACCGCTGGAACTCGCCCAAGTATCTCTTTGGCGAGAGCTACGGAACTCCGCGCTCGGCTGTGCTGAGCGCCGACTTGCAGAACGTCGACCTGAACGGTATCGTCCTGCTCTCCGCGATTCTCAGCTTCGACAACAGCATCGATGGCCCGGCATTCAACCCCGGCGTCGACCAGGCCTATGCGCTTGGTCTGCCCACCTTCGCCGCGACGGCGTACTACCACCACAAGCTGCCCACGCAGCCGGCGGCGCTCGAGCCATTCCTGGCTGAAGTCGAGAAGTTCGCGCTTGGCGAGTACATGACGGCGCTCCTGCAGGGCTCCGACCTTACCGACGCGCAGAAGCAGGCCATGGCGGAGAAGCTGCACGGCTACACCGGACTTCCCGTCGCCTATCTGCTGAAGGCGAATCTGCGCGTCTCCGGCGGCATGTTCTCGAAGGAGCTCCAGACCGATCAGGACACCACGACCGGTCGGCTCGACTCACGCTACAAGGGCCCGGACATCGACCCGCTGAGCGAGAACGCCGACTACGATCCCCAGAGCAACGCCATCAGCTCCGCTTATACGACAGCGATCAACGCCTACATGCGCAACGAGCTGAAGTTCGGCAGGGATTGGACTTATAAGCCCTCCGCCGGCTCCGATTCCGACTTCCAGTGGGACCTACGCCACCAGTCTCCTGGCGGGCCTCCGGTCGGCCAGGGTGAGGGCGGAACGAACGTCATGCCCGACCTCGCCTACACGATGAAGTCCAACCCGAAGACCAAGGTCTTCCTGGCGGGCGGCTACTACGATCTGGCCACGCCCTACTTCGAAGGCAAGTACGAGATGCACCACCTGCCCATCCCGGCGAAGCTGCAGGCCAATATCAGCTACCACTACTACCAGGCGGGGCATATGATCTACGTCAATGACAACGTCCTCCACCAGTTCCATGACGACCTCGCCAACTTCATCAAGTCGACTGAATCAGCACATTGATCTGCTGGCTCACCTGCTCGATGACTGGTTCAGGATTCCGGGAACGTCTGTCCGCTTCGGGATCGCCGGAATTATCGGGCTGATCCCGGGCGTGGGCGACATCCTTGGCGGGGTAGTCTCCTGCGTCATCGTGCTGGCGGCGTGGTTGAACGGCGTGCCGAACGTCACCATCGCTCGGATGGTGGCGAACGTCGCCATCGAAGTCGTGATCGGGATGATTCCCTTTGTGGGCGACGTGTTCGACATCGCCTTCAAGGCCAACCGGCGGAACTATGCCCTGCTATCGGGAAGCCTGCAAATGGTTCCACGCGACACCACCCGCGACTGGCTGTTCTTCGGTGCCATTGGTCTCTTCATGCTGGCGCTGACGATGATTCCCGTGTTCCTGATGGCCAAGCTGATCAGCATGTTGGTGCTGGCTGGAATGCATCGCTAGGGTTGCAGCCGCTTTCAGCGGCGAAACAAAGGGCTGAGAGTGGCCGGAAATGCGGTATTCTAGAGAGAGTCGGGGCGTAGCGCAGCCTGGTAGCGCATCTGCTTTGGGAGCAGAGGGTCGGGAGTTCGAATCTCTCCGCCCCGACCATCAAACCAATCGCTTCCCCTCTTCCCCGCCCAATCAAAGATGTGCTGTAGCGGAAGGCCGCCTTCCAGCCGAGTTCCGTGCAGATCTTCGTCTGCTTGCTGCCCCTCGACCACGGTTTTCGATCTCCACGATCCGCGGAGCCCATCGGTCGGATGAGTGCAGGCGTTCCTCGGGAGATGATCAGACGCACATTGACGACTACGCACTCCGTAAGAAGTCTGGAGTTCAAGACAGGCGATGCCGCCCTCCACGTCGAGCTGATCCGCATTTCCACCTAAAGGACGATCCTCAACAACGCGTCAGCGCGTAGGTTTATCTCGGGACAAATGTATGAATGCTGGGTTACGGAATCGAACGATCAGGCTCGGAGCTCTGCTCCCGCTACTCTTGCCCTTCACCGCTGCCTTTCCGCAGACAGTTGAGAAGGCCGGAACCAGCACGCCACAGGGAGGCTCGGCGACGGCGGGGGTCTTCGCTCCGGTCAAGGACTCGGAGATGCGGCCCATCACGGCTGGCGGCTTCGTCAAAGATGGGCCGGTCCTCTTCAAGGACATCGCCAAAGAGGCCGGGCTGACGGCCTGGCACCACACGATGGGGACGCGCGAGAAGAAGTACATCCTGGAGGCGACTGGCTCGGGCGTGGCGCTGCTGGACTACGACAACGATGGATGGATGGACATCTACATCGTGAATGGCTCGACCTTCGACGCAATGAAGGGCACAGCCGAACCTCCGCACGCGGCGCTCTTCCACAACAACCACGACGGCACCTTTACCGACGTCGCGGAGAAGGCAGGCGTGGCTAATGGACGGTGGGGCTTCGGCGTGGCGGTTGGCGACTACGACAACGACGGCTGGCCGGACCTGTACGTGACCAACTTCGGCAAGAACCGGCTGTATCACAACAACCACGACGGCACGTTTACCGATGTGGCGGAGAAGGCGGGTGTGACGCTGGGCAACTGGTCGACCGGCGCGACCTTCGGCGACTACGATGGTGACGGGCTGCTCGACCTCTTCGTGCCGGGATATATCCACTTTGATCTCGATCACCTGCCCGATTCTGGCTCAACCGCGGCAAGTTATACCTACTGCAACTTCCGCGGCGCAAAGATCATGTGCGGGCCGCGCGGCCTGCTCGGAGAGCCCGACCACCTCTTCCACAACAACGGCGATGGAACGTTTACCGACGTAAGCGAAAAGGCCGGCGTGTCGGATAAGGCCCGCTACTACGGATTCACGGGGACCTTCGTCGACATTAACAACGATGGCAAGGTGGACCTTGTCGTCACCGACGACTCCTCACCGAACTATCTCTACATCAACAAGGGTGACGGAACCTTCGAGGACACCAGCTACTACTCGGGCTTCGCGCTGAATCAACAGGGGCGCGACCAGGCGGGGATGGGTCTGGCCATCGGCGACTATCTCAACAACGGAATGGTCGATCTCTACACTGGTACCTTCTCGGACGACTACAAGCCGCTCTTCAAGAATGGCGGAGACATGGGCTTTACCGAGATCAGCCCGGAACTGGGCATCGCCGCGGCAACGTATCCCTTCCTCACCTGGGCGACAGAGTTCATCGACTACGACAATGATGGATGGAAGGACATCTTCCTGGTCAACGGCCACGTCTACCCGCAGGTTGACGACCACGATTGGGGGACGTCCTACGCGCAGCGCCCGCTGCTCTTCCACAACATCAACCATGGCGCGAAGTTCGATCTGATCCCCCCGGTCATCGGAACGGGGCTGGCAGAGGTAATTCCGGGGCGGGGCGCGGCCTTTGGCGACCTCTTCAATGACGGCAAGACAGACGTGGTGATCAACAACATGGACCAGACTCCCTCGCTGATGCGGGACGTAAGCCCGGACCACCACCACTGGGTCGGTTTGAAGCTTATCGGAGGCCCGAAGAGTCCGCGCGACGCGGTAGGAGCAACCGTCTATCTGACCGCGGGCGGTCAGCGGCAGCGCGCCGATGTCCTGAGCGGAGGAAGCTACGAGTCTTCGAACGATCAGCGGCCGCACTTCGGCATTGGCGACGCGACCGCGGTCGATTCCGTCGAAGTTCACTGGCCCAGCGGAGCCGTCGAGAAACTGAATCTCCCCGCGGTTGATCGGTTCTTCACCATTGAAGAAGGCAAAGGGGTTAGCGCCTACAAGAGTTCAGAGTCCGGAGCTTCTGAAGGAGCCCGGAAAGTAGCAGACAACCATCCCTTGAAGTGAGTAAAATCCGTCTCGTCCCGGCAAACCGCCGCCGGCCCGAGTGAGAGCACGACCGGGCAAAAGAACTGAGAAGAAGATGCAGCAGCGACTCCAGAGAATTGGCTCGAATACGCAGCGAACCCTGAGCCACGCACGGAGCTCAATTGCCTTTCGCATTGGCTATAGCCTTCTTGTCGCGACCTTCTCAGTCGCCAGCGTGCTGGCGTTCCTGCCCAAGCCAAAGATCCACGCCTCCTCCGACGCGAGCACGGCACAGCAGAAGCTGACCGACCAGCAGATCGCTCGCAAACAGTACGCGGACCACGTATCCAAGAGCTACAACTTCGCCTTTGGTCCCGGCAACATCTCGCTGCCCGGTAACGGCGCGGTCGAAGGCAACACCTTCCTTCAGCCCGATGCCTTCCCCACCGCCGACTACTGCGGCAAGTGCCACAAGGAGGCCTACCACCAGTGGCGTCAGTCGCTGCACTCGAACTCCTTCCGGACACCGTTCTATCGCACCAGCGTCAACATCCTGATGCGCACCAAAGGCATCGAGTTCGCGCGGCATTGCGATAGCTGCCACAACCCGGTCGCCGTCCTTGGCGGCGGACTCACCCAGGCTTCGGTCGTCGACCGCGGCTTCGATCAGGACGGCCTTACCTGCATGACCTGCCACTCCGTACAGCAGGTGCAATCGACCAACGGCAACGGCGGGTACGTGATGGGAGTTCCGTCCGTCATGGTCGATGAGAAGGGAACTCGCATCCCTGGGCTGGTGCCGGATGCGGAGATCCTCGCGCATCTCGACCGGCACTCGAAGGCGGTGATGCAGCCGCTCTACCGCACGCCGGAGTTCTGCTCCGCGTGCCACAAGGCCAACCTGCCCAACCCGCTCAACGGGTATAAGTTCATCCGGGCGTTCACGGCTTACGACGAGTGGCAGAACTCCAAGTTCTCGCAACGCAACCCGCTCACCTTTTACAAGGCGGACTTCACAGGCTGCCAGGGCTGCCATATGAAGCGCGCTGCGGCAGTGCTGCCCGATCCCGGCGCGAAGAATGGGCAGTTCGCCTCGCACCGCTGGCTGGCCGGCAACACCGCTGTTCCCTTCTACTACGGCTTCGATGAGCAGCTGAACAAGACGATCGAATTCCTGAAGAGCGGGAACTACCTGAACGTGGACCTGTTCGCGATCAAGAAGGCGAACGACGAACACATGATCGCCCCGCTCGGGTCGACCACCTTCGACCTGAAGCCGGGCGAGACCATCCAGGTGATGACCGTCATCCAGAACAAGAACATCGGTCACTCCCTCATCCCGGAGGTCCGCGACCTTTATGAAGGCTGGGTCGAGTTCTCCGCCACCGACTCAACCGGCAAGGAGATCTACCACAGCGGCTTCATCAAGGCCGACGGCAAGCTGGATGAGCGCGCCCACAGCTTCACCAACCGTCCCGTCGATACCGCCGGCGAATTCGTCGACAACCACAAGGTCTGGACGATCCACTCGGTCGCCTACGACAACTCGATCCAGGCTGGCCGATCGACGCTGATCCGCTACGAGTTCCAGATTCCCGCCAATGCCAAAGGAACAATCTCGATCACGGCGAAGGTGAACTACCGGCATCTGCGGCAGAGCTACCTCAACAACATCTTTGGCGAGGACCACCCGGCTTATCCCATCGTGGAGATCGCGTCGCGCACGCGAACGTTGAACATCGGTGAGAATCCCGTCACCAAGCCCGAGCCCAATGACAACGCCGACTGGATGCGCTGGAACAACCTCGGCATCGCATACCTCGACCAGCTCCAGTACAGCGAGGCCATCGACGCCTTCTCGCACGTCGTCAAACTTCGCCCCGACTACGCCGACGGCTACACCAACATCGGCCTGACCAACATCGAGTGGGAGAAGTACGAGTCGGCGCGCGGCGGTCTCGAGAAGGCCCTGGAGCTGGCCCCAAACAACGCTCGCGCACTGTACTACCTGGCGCTGGTCGAGCGCCGTGCGGGTCACTCCGACGCCGAGGTTGCCGATCTCCAAAAGGTCATCGCGCAGTTTCCGCAGTCGCGCGATGCCCGCCGCGAGCTCGGCATCTCGTACTACCAGCAACGCAAGCCGCAGGAGGCGATGGAGCAGTTCGAAGCCTTGCAGGCCATCGATCCTGACGACCTCGCCGCCCACTACAACCTCGCGCTGCTCTACCGCCGCATGGGCATGAAGGACAAGGCCAAGGAGCAGTCGGCGATGTTCGTCACCAAGAAGATCGATCCCGGGGCTCCGACCTACTCGCTCGACTTTCTGCGCAAGCATCCCGAGATCTCGATTGAGAGCGTTCCGTGGCATGTACACACGGACAGGCCGCATACCGAAGACGCTGTAGCCGATCCACCGGCAGCGAAGGTGACGCCAAAGCTGATTCCAGGAGGAACGCATTGAAGCATCTTCACTGGATTCTGCTGGCCGTGACGATTCTCTTCGCCAGCTCGGCCCCATGCTTCGGCCAGACGCAGTGTCCATGGATGAACGCGGCGACCGCTGGCGGATTTCTGGGCGGCGAGGTGCAGATGGCTGTGACCGGATTCACGGCTGATGGCGACGCCACCTGCCAGTTCACCCGGGCGGGCAACATGCTCCGCATCGCGGTCCACACCATGCCCGATATCTCGAAGGAGTTTCCCGGCTATCTCGCGCAATGCGGGGCCAAGGCCGTCTCCCTGAAGGGCATCGGCAACCTGGCAGTGCAGTGCTTGAACAAAGGCGAAGAAGTGATCGTCGGCCGTGTCCGGGAGCGCGCCTTCGTCATCACCATTAAGGCTGAGTGGGCTGGCAATCCACCGAGCACCCCCACCAAGACCAGAAACCCCATAAGCGACGACTCCGAGAACATCGCCGAACAGGTAGCGGGGTCGATGTTCTAGTGATGATTTCAAAGAGAACCCAGCATCGCCTTACCGCAAACACCCGGGTGCCCCATCCATCGCGCCCTTGCTTCTTGCGATGGGTGGGATGTATGAATCTCCTTGGCCTATCTCTCCTGCTGCCCGCAGCTATCGCCCAGCAGACTCCGAAGACCGCAACTCCCGCTGCCGCAAAGTCCCCCGCCCCCCAGCAGCTACCCGCAGTGCAGCAGATGCTCTCGCGCGGGCAGTTGAAAGAGGCCGAGGCGCAACTGAATGCGCTCGCCCAGCAGCATCCGGAGCCGCCCGGGACCGAACGCCTGCTCGGTACGATCCACTACCAGCGCAATGAGTTCGCCGCTGCCGACGCTGCCTTTGAGCGCGCCATCGCGCAAGATCCCGACGATCTGCAGGCCGTCCAGATGCGCGGCACCACTCTCTATCGCATGGGTAAGGCCACCGAGGCGATCCCTTTCCTCGAACGCTCCAACAGCGCGATAGGCGCGGCCAACTCAGACAGCACCTACGTCCTCGCTCTCTGTTACATGGATGTTCGCCGCTACGACGACGCCCGCCGCATCTTTGCCAAGCAGTACAAGCTTACGGCGAACTCCGCCGGTGCTTACCTCTTCCTGGCCCGCATGCTTTTGCGCCGCAACTATCCGGTCGAGGCTGCGCAGATGGCCCAGAAGGCGCTGCTGCTTGATCCGCGCCTTCCGCTCGCCCATCTACTGCTCGGTCAGATTGCGCTCGCGAAGTCGGAGCAGAACGAGGCCATCATGCAGTTCGAGGCCGAGCGTAAGATCAACCCCATGGATGGCGAAGTCTACGAGCGTCTTGGCGACTCCTACATGCATGCCTCCAGGCTCGAAGAGGCGCAGCAGGCGCTTGATTGCGCGGTGCTGCTGGAGCCCAACGCGACCGGCCCCTACATCCTCCTTGGCCAGGTGCTGTTGAAGCGCGAAGATGCAGCCACGGCGCTGAACTATCTCGTCCGCGCGGAGAAGATGGATCCCGGCAACCACCTCACCCACTTGCTGCTGGGCCAGGCCTATCGCGCCGCCGGACGCAAGGAGGACGCCACGCGGGAGTACAAGACAGCCGAGGCAATTCAGAACTCTCCCGGAGATCACGACTGAAGATGGCGCGCATAGGGACGTCGATCGCCTCCGAGGTCCGCCCGTGGCGGCTGCTTCTGCCGGCGCTGCTATGCCTCTCTCTCCAAGACGCTGCCGCCTTTCAAACTTCGGACACTGCTGCCCAGGCCAACCGCGCACTCACCTATCAGCGCGCCGGAGAGCTCGACAAGGCGATTGCCACATACTCCGCTCTCGACGCCGCGACGAAGGCGCAACACAGGACCCTCCCTGCGGCGGTACTCGCCAACTATGCGCGTGCCCTTGCGGCTACCGGCCACCTCGAAGAAGCTGCCGCGGAGATGAAGGCGGCGATCGCAGGAGACCCACGCAACGCCACGTTCGAGGACGATCTCGGCTCGATCTATGCGCGGCAGCAGCAATGGCCCGAGGCGCGGGCACACTTTGCGGCCGCCACAAGGCTTGCTCCCGCGCTCGCAACGCCGCACCTTCATCTGGGCCTCGCCATGCAGGCGCAAGGCGCTCCGGAAGCTCTGCACGAGATAGCCCGCGCAGCCAAGCTTGCGCCGCAGAACAACGCCATTGCCATCGAGTACGGCAAAGCTCTTTCAGCTTCAGGGGACGACGCGCAGGCGATCACCGTCTTCCGGGCAATCCTTGCGCGGCACAACACTCCTGCCGACCCGGTTCTGCTGGACACTACCTACGCTCTCGCCCTTGCGCTGCAGCGCACCGGCAAGATCTCCGATTCGATTCCTCTGCTCCGTACCGTTCTAACGAAACAGCCCAACAACGCCGAGGCGATGATCAACCTCGGCATGGCGCTCAGCCAGACGCAGCAGACGGCACAAGCGCTTCCCGTATTGCAGCGGGCCGTCGCTCTCGCGCCCAGCAACGTCGTCGCGCATCAGGACCTAGCGGCTGCCCTTGTGCAGTTGAACCAGTTCGCCGACGCCATCGTCGAACTCCGCGCCGCACTCGCTCTGGCACCTGACCTTCCCCAGCTTCACTACGACCTCGGCTTTGCCTACAAGATGCAGGATGATGCCGCAAACGCCATCCCGGAGCTCGAAGCCGCCGAACGTCTCGATCCCCAGCAGGCTGAGTCGCCTTACCTCTTGGGCGTTCTCTATATGCAGACCGGCCGCTACGAAGATGCTGCGAGAGAGTTGAAGACAGCCCTCACTCTACGTCCGCAGAACGGCGATGGCTGGGCTACGCTGGGCAGTGTCTACAGCAAGCTGGACAAACTTCCTGAAGCGACTGCAGCACTCGAAGAAGCCATCAAGCAACTTCCACAGCAGCCCGACCCGCATCTGACGCTCGCCGCTGTGCTGGTCAAGCAGCAACACCCGGCAGAGGCCACGGAGCAGCGCAAGCAGGCCGCTGTCCTGATGAAGCAGAACATGAATCGCCAGCGTGCCGAGGTCGCTACGCACGCGGGTGAGTCGCAGCTAAAGAGCGGTGATCTCGCCGGCGCGACCGTCCAGTTCAACGACGCGCTCAGCTACGACGCCAACTATGCCGAGGCGCACATCGGGCTGGCAAAAGTTTACGATGCACAGGGAAAGAAGATCGAGGCCGCAGCCGAACGCCAGAAGGCGCAGGCTGCAAAGTTGTCTTCATCGACCCGTTGAGCATGAGATCGAAACCGGAGTACATAAAGCCTTGATTCACCGCCTGAGCCCCAAACTAAACCGTCGCAGGTTCATTCGCTCCTTGAGCCGCACCGCGCTTGTCCTTCCGTTTGCGGACATCCTGACCCTGGCCGCACCCGCACAACAGCAGAGTCCAGTGCCAGTTCCGGGCAAGATCGGCCCGCAGGAGCGCAGCTACGAAGCCAAGCCCGCGCCACCACCGCCCGGCCCGAAGTCGCCCATCGAAGGCACACCGCTCGGCGTTACCTTCACCGATGTCGCGGCCCAGGCTGGACTGACGCTCGAGACGATCTACGGCGGCAAGCTCACAAACAAGTATCTGCTCGAGACCACTGGCTGCGGCCTCGCCTTCTACGACTACGACAACGATGGCTGGCAGGACCTCTTCTTCGTCAACGGCTGGAGGCTTGAAGGTTTTCCCGCGGGTTCGGAACCTCGCTGCCATCTCTTCAAGAACAACCGCGACGGTACCTTCACCGACGTCACCAAGGGCTCGGGCCTCGAACACAAGACCGGCTGGGGCCAGGCTTGCTGCGTTGGCGACTACAACAACGATGGCAACGACGATCTCTTCGTCACCTACTACGGCCAGAACGTCCTCTACCGCAACAACGGCAACGGGACGTTCACCGATGTAACGGAGCAGGCTGGGCTGAAGCAGCCCGGCCCGAAGATCCGCTGGAACACCGGCTGCACCTTCGTCGACTACGACAAGGATGGCCATCTCGATCTCTTCGTCGCCAACTACGTCGACTTCGACCTGAAGACAGCGCCGCTCCCTGAAGATGGCCCCTGTACCTACAAGGGAATCCTCGTCGCCTGCGGCCCGCCGGGCCTCGCGGGTGGCC
>Ga0116226_10006693_pt1 | contig 10359 bp, 6 predicted proteins | sample S1TSphfallax_FD_89692 | JGI IMG/M metagenome (GOLD analysis project Ga0116226, IMG submission 89692) | Host-associated microbial communities from peat moss isolated from Minnesota, USA - S1T2_Fa - Sphagnum fallax MG | ecosystem: Host-associated > Plants > Peat moss > Unclassified | place: USA...
AGGTGCCGTAGTTGTCCGCACCATTGAAACCGAGGGGCGAGACTGCCTGCAGTGTAAGAGCGGTGCCGCCAAATTTGAGCTGGTGTTTTCCGCGTTCCAGGGTCAGATTGTCAAAATACACATAGGTATTCGACTCGCTCTGCGAACTGATGCGGTCGGCATTGAGCGAAGAGATATTGTTGAAGTCGATCTCTGGAATGCCGTTATAGAAGAGGTTCTGCAGACCGGTGAGGCCGAGTGATTCTGTAAAGGCCTTGCCGTTGAAGCTGTCGCTCTGGCCGGTGGTGTTGCGGGTGTACCCGAAGCTCGCTTCGTTGATGATGCGCGGGGTGATGGAGTAGTTCGCGCTGATCTTGAGAACGCGATTGGAATTGGTGTCCTGCGAGACCGGCACGAGCAGCGGCTCGGGCTGGGTGATGGGATAGTCCTTCCAGGTGAAGCGGCCCCAGAGCAGGAATTTCTGATTCGCGCCGAAATACTGGTCGGCACGAATGTCGAATTGGTCGGAATGGCCGCTGGTGTCCTGATTGATCTGATAGTTGGCCTGACCATCGTTATCAATAAACGTCGTGAGGTTGCCGGCGAATTTGTCGACTGTGTTGGGATTGGGGTAGAAGCTCAGCAGCTTCTGGGCAGAGGGATTGACGCTGGGAAGCATGTATCCGTAGCTGCCGCCGGTGAAAGGATTGGTGAGGCCAGTGAAAGTGTTCGTGCCATTGGCGCCGAGATATTCATAGTTGGAGAAATCACCGGTCTTCATCGCGGCCGTGGGGACCTTGAAGAAGTTGGTTTCCTGCGACGGATGACGCCAGCCTTCATACGCGCCGAAGATGAAGGTCTTGTCGTGCCCGTTGTAGACGTGCGGGATCACGACGGGTCCGCCGAAGCTGCCGCCGAAGGTGTTGGCGACGAGCTTGGGCTTGGAGGTCGTGGTTGGATTGGTGTAGGGAATGGCATCGAAGGCAGAGCTCTGGTAATACCAGAAGAGGCCGCCATGGATTTTGTTTCCGCCGCCCTTGGTGGTGACAACGACTTCGCCGGGCTGTCCGAATTCAGCATTGGCCTGGGCCCCATCGGCGCGGATTTCCGAGATGGACTCTGAGGACGGGAACGCGTCGGCAATCGGGCTGTTGCCGCTGGCGTTTTGCACCGTGATGCCGTCGACGTCGACTTCAGTCTGGAACGGCAGGCCGCCCTGGAGCGAGAAGTTGCCGCGGTCTGCCTGGACACCGGGCAGCGAGCCAACGATGTTCAGGGGGCTGGTGCCATTGGCGCTGGCGCGCGTGTTGACTGGCAGATTTGCGACGTCCGCGGAAGAGAAGCCGCCGCCGATGGTCGGGGAGTCGGTCTGGATCGCGGCGACGGTATCGCCGGAAACCTGGACCTCCTGCTGCACGGTGCCGACGGTCAGCACCGGGTCGACGCGGAGTTGCTGACGCGCGTCAAGCAGAAAGCCGGTGACCTGCGACTTATCGAAGCCATCGCGGGTGACGGTCAGGGTGTAATGACCGGCCTTCGCGTCGAGAAAAACATAGTCGCCGGAAGAGCTCGACGTGGTGACGCGGGATGCGCCTTCATCGAGATTGAGCAGGCTGACGGTCGCGCCGGGAACAACCGCCCCGGCCTGGTCTTTGACCGTGCCGATGATGCTGCCCTGGATGGACTGCGACCAGGCGGGCGCGGCGACAAGCAGGACCAGCATGGCTGCCACGCTGAAGAGATAGCGGAACACAGGCCTGGGCCGAGCAGAAACTAGGGATTGCATACGTATCCTCCGAAAAGTGCGACAAAGAATCTTAAAAACGAGTCTCAATACGCCAAAACACACATCCGGGCTATGACTTCGACGAAGTCTGAGAGGAAAGGATGAGAATGGTCGTTGATCAAGGTTGCCGCAATTCTAGGGTGTTTTGATTAAAACGAGGAGAATTTCTGTATTGAGAGTCGATTAGTCGTGTTGCAGGATCGAGATCGGGCCAAACGAAGCCGCTGGCTTGTAGTTCTGCGCGATGAATTTATCCAACAGAGTTACTCCACTGCTCACGCGACTCTGATTCGGCTCCTCAAAATCATCCCAGGTGCTTTCGAGAATGACGTATCGGGTCTGCGATTTCTTTAAGTCTTCGATCATCTCGGATTGAATGTCGGCAGTGGTTTCAATGCCGGGGTGGAGATCGTGCCACTTGGTGCCGGAGAGTCGCTTCGAGACGAAATAGAAGGAAAGATCATTCAGCCAGAGGCGGTCGTGCCGTGTGGATCCGACGTAGATCCTGTCTGAAGAACTTGTGTGTGCCTGGATGTACTGGATGGCCTGGACTTCATACGGGGCAATATAGAAGCAGCGGATTCGCTCCAGGCCCGGCTGGGCGCGACAAGCATCCTTGAAAAGGCCGCCCGGTGCCCCGGGGTAATTGTCCGGCTGGCTGCCGACGAGATTTCGCAGATTGGCCGAACTGCGCTCGAAAACGACCTTTGCGTCGAGCATAGTCGGCAGGGCAGCAATTGCGAAGCAGCAAGCCAGGAGAAAGACGAGCACCCTCTGCCGGGAGTTCACTCGCTCGACGAGAACAGCCAGTAGTGCGATGGCCAGAACGATGGCCTGAATCAACTGGATGGGCGAAACACGCACCAATCCCTTGATGGTCATGAAGACAAGAAGAATGGTCAGTAAGAGATGCAGTCGCCTGCCCGGAACTGCCTCCTTCCCGCGGACGCGCCCCGTTTGAAGTATGTACAGGATGGAAGTAAGAGCGACGGTGCCCGGGAAGTAGTCGATTGCCTGTTGAACATTGATCCAGTCGCGCAATCTGATCGAACGAAACAGGAACTTGAAACCGGGAAATGGCAAGGCCCTGACCTTCGGATAGATGCGAGCGGGCACGAAGATAAGGTCGAAGTATAAGTCGTGAGCCGGCACATGGACGAGCAAGACTATGGATGCGGGGATGAGGATCAGCGCGAGGCCGGCCAGGTAGAGCGCCATCGGGCGCACGTTCTTTGCAATGGCGCGCACGTATTCCCGTTGATTGGGGAATGACAGGCCGCGGCACGCAATGATAAGGAGCTCGCAGAGGAACACATAGAAGCCGAAGTCGTGGCGGAAGAGTGTGACGCAACCCACGAACGCTCCGCTTAGGAACAAGTAGAATCGGCGATTGCGTTCTTCCAGGAAAGGCAGTAGTAACAGGACGCTGGCAAAGGTGAGGGCTAATGCCGGATAGGTGGGAAACTCATACGACAGGTCGGTGACGCCCGTCATCCAGATAAGTGCCAACACAGTTGCAGAAACTGAAAGGCTCAGCGAGATGAGATTCCGCAGCAGGACGAAGAGGAACGCGATGACGCAGGCACCGGCAAAGGCGTGATAGAGGCGTGCCACGAGGACGCTGGTCCCAAATACCTTGAAGAGCCCGGCGATGATATAGAACTGTGCGGGTCCATACATGGTCCAGAAATCGCGATACGGAAGATCGCCGTGCATGACACGAACTGCGGCGAAGAGTTCGAGACACTCGTCATAGGCGTTAACCTGGCGGGTCATACCGATCAACTGCACCAGGAAGGCAAGAAGGAAGATCAAGCCCGCCCAGAGCGCAGAGGCCCCCATCCTGTGCTTCGAATTCATTGACCTCACTCCCACCGGTAGCTCGAAGCGACAGCATAGCAGCAGGCCACCGTGTCATCGTCGGAGAGACGGATTCATTCGATGCGGGAACCGCAATGGATAATGCAGAGATGGGCCAGCGAAGGGCGACGGTGGTGGGGGCGGGGCCGAATGGGTTGTCGGCTGCGATTGTACTGGCTCAGGCCGGGCTCGCGGTGGATGTGTATGAGGCCGAAAGCATTCCCGGCGGGGCGTGCCGGACACTGGAGTTGACGCTGCCCGGGTTTCTGCATGATTTCGGTTCGGCCGTGCATCCGATGGCGGCGGGGTCGCCTTTCTTCCAGTCGCTGCCGTTGGAAGAGTATGGCCTGGAGTGGATCCATTCGCCCGCGGTACTGGCGCATCCTCTCCCGGATGGCACGGCAGTGATGCTCGAACGCGGCTGGCCGGAACAGGCGGCCGAATTGGGGAGCGAAGGGGCAGCCTGGGAGCGCCTCTTCAGGCCGCCGGCTGCGCAGTGGCATGCGTTGCGCGCTGCGATCCTACAGCCCTTCACGCCGTTTTCAGCGCCCCTCTGGAAGCATCCTCTGCTGATGGCGCGGTTCGGCATTCCGGCGCTCATGCCGGCAACGCTGCTCGCACGAACTGTATTCAAGGGCGAGCGTGCTCGCGCTTTGTTCGCGGGGCTGGCTGCGCACTCGTTTCTTTCGCTGGATGCGCCGTTGAGTGCATCGTTCGGCCTGGTGCTGGGGGTGGTTGGACATGCAGTGGGCTGGCCGATCCCGCGCGGCGGCGCGCAGTCGATTACAAGGGCGCTGATCGCCCAGCTCGAGGCGCTGGGGGGAAGGGTGCACCTGGGGCAGCGGGTTGAACGATTGAGCGACCTGCCCGCAGCGCAGGCGACGCTTTGCGATCTGACACCGCGTCAGTTGCTTGCGGTCGCAGGGGAACGTCTCGATCCGGCGTATCGCAACAGCTTGACGAGATATCGGTATGGACCGGGGGCGTTCAAAGTGGACTATGTGCTGAGTGCGCCCATCCCCTGGAGGGCCGAAGCGTGTCTGCGGGCGGCGACGGTGCATGTCGGCGGGACGCTTGAGGAAGTAGCGCGGTCAGAAGATGCGATGGCGCGCGGGCGCGTCGCGGAGACACCGTTTCTGCTGGTGGCGCAACCGTCCTTATTTGACAGGACGCGCGTACCGCAGGCCGAAGCGGCGCAGCATATCGCGTGGGTCTATTGCCATGTGCCGAATGGATGCAAACTGGATATGGTCCCGGCGATTGAAGCGCAATTGGAACGGTTTGCACCGGGGTTTCGCGACTGCGTGGTTGCGAGAAGCGTATCGACACCGGCGCGACTCGAGCAGATGGATGCGAACCTGGTGGGCGGGGACGTGAGCGGTGGCGCAATGGATGCTGCGCAATTCCTGTTGAGACCGACGAGACGGTTTTACCGGACATCGGCGAGCGACATTTTTCTATGTTCGTCATCGACGCCGCCAGGTGGCGGGGTGCATGGCATGTGCGGCCACAACGCCGGCCGCGCGGCGCTGCGATATCTGCATCAGAATGGTCTGCCAGCCAGCTAGATCAGGGAGTAGGGGGAGAGTTGCCGGCGCGGCTTCCGTTGACGTTGCGATGCAGGAGGTGCCGGGTAATATCAGGTAGAAATTCGTTGGTCAGGCCGCCCAGCGTGCCTTCAAGCGTAACGGTGAGACCGCGCGTAATGGTCAAGCTGGCGCCGCGGTCGGTGGAAGGATAATAAATATTCGAGATGCCGCCGGCGGCAAGATTTCCGAGAACGTTGGCATAATTCGGTCCCCAGGTGCCATTGTCACGCTTACACCAGAAAGTGGTGGAGACGGCGTAGAGTGCACGATGGGTGATGGTCCCCTCGCCCTTGCGGAAATATCGCGGGTCTTCTTTGAACAGGATGGGCAGGAAGGCATTGCCGATCATGGTGCCATCAAAGTTGTCGGCGTAGGACGCGCCCACGCGTTTGCCGTACCCAGCCCAGCCCTGGCCGTAGCCTTCCTGCCGGACGTTGTAAAAAAGGACGCCGTTGATGGTTTCGTTCTTGAACTCCGGCCCGAAGGCATCGGTCGCCTGACTGTAGGCGGCATCCAGGGCGGCGACGCCGAACGACACAGGATCGATGGCCGTGTGAAAAGCAAGCGATATCTTCTGACGCGGACTAATAGGCGGAGCGTCTTTGTTATACGCCACGTTAAAATTCGGGACGACGCCGAGGACGCGCTGCTGCTCCTCGGTCTTCACCTGTTGCGCGGCCTTTTCCCGCTGGATGCGCTGCGCATCGGTTTCATTCGCTGGCGGAGGCGGAGGGGTGGTTTGCGAGGACGAGGCCGTCTGGGGACCGTAGGCCGGGTCACCGGCGAATTCGGACACGGAGGTTGGATTTGCGGCACCCGACGGAGAGGGCGCGTCGGGAAGCACGGCCTTTGCGGTCTCGCTACGTTGGGCGTGAAGTGGAAGCGCGCAGACGCTGGAAAATAGACCCGCGAAAGAAATGACGCACAGGCTGAGCCAGAAAGGTCTACTTTGGGCCGAGGGATGGAGTATTCGGCGCGGATTCCACTGGGAGACGATGGGTCGGATGACGATCCTGCTTTTCTACTGAGATAGAGACTGCGTCTGATGGAATTATCTCTGTTAGAGACGCTTTTTACCTAGCTTTGGACGCAAATTAACCGCCCCTTTGCAACGGACCGAAGTGAATGCCGGCGCAAAGCTGACTGTAGAGTGGAGACTTATGGTCCTTCAGGATGAGAGCTTTGTTGATCTATCCACGACGCAGGGTGCGATGCGGACTTACATTTTTCGGCCCAGGACAGATGGAAGGTACCCGGCGGTCATTTTTTATTCTGAAATTTTCCAAATGACCGGGCCCATCCGTCGCTTTGCCGCTTTCCTGGCAGGGCATGGATATCTGGTGGCCGTGCCAGAGGTGTACCACGAACTGGAAACAGCGGGGACGGTGCTCGCGTACGACCAGGCTGGCGCGGACCGCGGCAACTTCGACAAATATGCAAAGACGCTTGCGTCCTATGACGAAGATGCGCAGGTGCTGGTCAGCTATCTGCAAGGGCGACCCGACTGCACCGGGAAAATCGGCGCACTGGGGATTTGCCTGGGCGGTCACCTGGCGTTTCGCTGCGCCTTGCAGTCCGCGGTGCTGGCAGCGGCGTGTTTCTATGCGACCGATCTGCACGCGGGAACCCTGGGCGCGGGAAGAAATGATGATTCACTCGCGCGGGCGGGCGAAATCAAGGGTGAGTTGCTGCATATCTGGGGTCGACAGGACCCGCACGTGCCGCTGGAAGGACGCAACAAGATCAAGGCGCGGCTGGATGAGGCGGGTGTGAATTTCCAGTGGGTCGAGGTGAATGGCGCGCATGCGTTCATGCGGGATGAAGGGCCGCGCTACGATCCGGCGCTGGAATACCAATGCAAGGGTCTGATGCTGGAGTTATTTCATCGGCGGCTTGCCCTGGGGTAGACCCAGGTCTCGGCGACGAGACCCGGGTTCCGGAAGGGTTGTCAGGCAGTGATGCCGACCTTGCTGTACCAGGGGTGGGCCGCTTTGAGGGCTTCGTTCACATTGTTGATGTTGATGACGCCCTGATCGTTGAGCCAATCTTCAAAGGCCTGGGCGCCCTGCTTCGCGTAGATGGCGATGCCGTCTTTCCAGGTAGCGCGGCCGCAGAGGACGCCGTTGAAGCTGGTCCCGCTTTCAGCAGCGAGTCCGAGCGTCTCAATGAAAACTGCGTTGCTGACACCGGCAGAGAGATAGATAAAGGGCTTGTGCGTGGTATCGGCAGCATCGCGGAAGTGCTGCAATGCTTCTGCGCGGGTGTACGCAGCTTCGCCCTTGAATGCCTTGGTGCCCTGCACGAATTCCATTTCGATGGGGACTTCGACTTTGAGCACATCGACGTTGTACTTGGCCTTGCCGAACTCTTCCATGGAGCCGGAAACGATCAGCGGCTTCTTTTTGGCGTAATCGAGGGTCTTTTCGCCCTTTCCGTGGACGTCGTAGCCGACAAATTCCAGGAAGAACGGAATGTCGTGCGCCAGGCATTCGTCGCCGATGCGTTCGATGAAGGCGTGCTTCACATCGTTGATGTCGGAGGTTTCGTACGGCGAGTAGTAGAGCAGGATCTTGATGCAGTCGGCACCGGCTTCCTTCAGGCGCTGGACGCTCCAGTGATCGAGCAGATCGGGTAAACGGCCGGCTTCGGTAGCGTCGTAACCGGTCTTTTCGTACGCCAGGAGCAGTCCCTTGCCGTTGCGATGATGGGTCGCCGGCAATCCGAATTCGGGATCGAGCAGGATGGCGGAAGCATGTTTGGTGAGGACTGAAGTGACGAGCGTCTTGAACTCTTCGAGGGCCGAGGGCGGCACATCGGCGACACCCTTCTCCTTGGCGAGCGACTTCTGCAGCGAACCGCGCTGGTCCATGGCTGCGGCGGCGATGACGCCACGTTCGTTCGATACTGCTTTAAGGCCGGCCAGTTTCCCCGGGGTGAGCTTGGATGTCATGGTTTCTCCTGATCTATCACTTCTTCTCGTTTATCTGACACGCTTGGCGTTTCATCGGCGCAATTAGCCGGAACGCTACCGCGGCAATTGTATAAGACAGTGCAGCTGCTCCGCTGCCCGTGCGGACCTGGATGCAAGGGCAACCGATCAGGGAACGCCGAGACGCAGGTTGGGCTGGGCGGACAAGCCGTCTGCAGCAAATTCGTGAGCGATGTACTTGGGCCATGCCGCAGCGGCAATCATGGCGGCGTTGTCCGTGGCCAGGGCAACGGACGGGAAGGCAACCGGAATACCGCGGGCGGCTGCTTCGGACGTGAACACAGAACGGAGTTCGCGGTTCGCGGCCACGCCGCCGGAAATCAGGAGGCTGGCAGCGCCGTAATGCTGCGCCGCGGCGAAGGTCCGACGCTTCAGGTTTTCGACGACCGCGTGCTGGAACGACGCGATGAGATCGAGCGTCTGCCGGTCGCAGAGAGCGACAGCATCCAGCGGACGGGCCGATGGGTTGGCTGCGAGAGCGTCGCGCCGCACCTGGATGGCCGGCTTGAGGTTGTGGACTTCCACATAGCGCAGGACGGCGGTCTTGATGCCGCTGAAGGAGAAGAGCGTGTCGGCGGCAAGGGCGGCGTACCAGTCGCGCGGGTCCTGCTGTTTGTGGGCCTTGGGCTTGATCTGCGCAAAGGCGAAGGGCACCGCGCCGGGGTCGCCGTGGGCCGCCAATGCGTCGATCCAGGGGCCACCGGGATAGGGCAGGCCGAGGAGCTTGGCTACCTTGTCAAAGGCCTCGCCGGCGGCATCGTCGATGGTGCGACCGACGTTCTGGTAGTGCCAGGTATCACCCTGCTGCGTGCGAGCCAGATAGAGGTGGGTGTGGCCGCCGGAAACGACAAGCGCCAGGGCCGGTAAGGCGAGCGGTCCGGCGTTCGTCTCACTTTGCTGGAGCAGGACGGCGTGGATATGGCCTTCCAGGTGGTTCACGGCAATGAGTGGACGATTGAGTGCGAAGGCTAAGGTTTTGGCATAGGTGATCCCAACGAGCAGCGCGCCGGCAAGACCCGGGCCTTCAGTGACAGCGATGGCGTCGAGGTCCTGCAGGGAGACGCCTGCACCTGCCAGGGCCGCGCGCACAACGGGCACGATGTTGCGCAGATGCTCGCGCGAGGCGAGTTCCGGGACAACACCACCGTACGGGGCATGGGTGGCGATCTGCGAGGCGATGATGCTCGACAGTTGACGCCGGCCGGCGGCAACGACGGCGGCGGCTGTTTCGTCGCAGGAACTCTCGATGCCGAGGATGAGGCCGCGCTTTTGTTGGTCCGGGGGCGCAGCAGCGGCTGCTTGATTCACATCGTTAATATTAAGTCCTGGAGAACCCCCATGCCTGTTGTTCCGCCGAGCCCTCAGCAGAACGCAGCCGTCGAGATTGTGAAAAAGCTGCGCGATGCGGGCCACCAGGCTTACTTAGCAGGTGGCTGCGTTCGCGATCTGCTGCTGGGGCGTGAACCGAAGGACTACGACGTGGCGACGAGTGCGCTGCCCGATACCGTGCTGGCCTTGTTTCCGAAGACATTCGCGGTCGGTGCGCATTTCGGGGTGGTGCTGGTGGCGTCGGACGTGAACGGCGAGGGAATCGTCACTGAAGTGGCGACGTTTCGCAGCGATGGCGCATACAGCGATGGCAGAAGGCCGGATGCGGTGCGGTTTTCGACACGCGCGGAAGAAGATGTGCAGCGGCGCGATTTCACTATCAACGGGATGCTGCTCGATCCAGTCCTGCCGGCAGAGACGGCGCACCTGGATCGAGCTGTGCTGGATTTTGTCGGCGGCCGCACGGACCTGGCCGCGGGCGTGGTGCGGGCGATCGGTGATCCCTTGCTGCGCTTTGAGGAAGACAAGCTGCGCATGCTGCGGGCAGTGCGGTTTGCGGCGCGCTTTGAATTTGCGATTGAACCGCGGACACTCTCCGCGATCCAGGCACAGGCAAAGACAATTGGCGTGGTCAGCCGCGAGCGGATCCGGGAAGAATTGACACGGATGCTGACAGAGGGCCATGCGCGGACGGCCTTCTTATTGCTCGATGCGACCGGGCTGCTGGCAGAGGTGCTTCCGGAAGTCGGGCGCATGAAGGGTGTGGCGCAGCCGCCGGAATATCATCCGGAAGGCGATGTGTGGGTGCATACGCTGCTGCTGCTCGA
>Ga0116226_10006694_pt1 | contig 10359 bp, 6 predicted proteins | sample S1TSphfallax_FD_89692 | JGI IMG/M metagenome (GOLD analysis project Ga0116226, IMG submission 89692) | Host-associated microbial communities from peat moss isolated from Minnesota, USA - S1T2_Fa - Sphagnum fallax MG | ecosystem: Host-associated > Plants > Peat moss > Unclassified | place: USA...
ATGGAGATGTTGTTCTCTCGCCCTCGAAGGTTGCGGGCAAGGTTATCCCGGCTCCGGGCCAAAGTCCACCACAAAGATCTTTGCGCGTTGCCGCCGCGGCGCAGCCAACAGCCCGGTGATCGTCAATGGGCAACACTGACGGTGGATGCCGGGACCGCTGGCTGGAGGTACTTCGCGAGCCATGCATCTACTTCATCGTAGAAGTGGCGGCTGTCTTCGGGCTTCAGGATCCAGTGCCATGCGTCGGGCCAGACGAGCAGTCTGCCGGGGACTTGCATGCGCTGTAGGGTCGACCAGGCTTCAAGGGTGTTGCCAATGGGCACACGGAAGTCGCGTTCGCCGATGCTGAACAGGATCGGCGTCTTGAAATTAGCGGCGTAGGTGATGGGGCTTTGATCACGCCAGATGGCGTTGCCTTCCCAGGGCGGTCCTCCGTTGGTGAGCTCGCGTGCGTGGATGCTGTCGCTCATGCCCCACTGCGAGGTGAGATCGAACTCGCCGGCATGGCTGACGATGCAGCGGAAACGGGTGGTGGTGGCTTCCATCCAGTTGGCCAAGTGGCCGCCGTAGCTGGCGCCGGCCGCGGCGAGCCGGGTTCCATCGATGAACGAATAGCGCTTGATGGCTTCGTCGATCGCTTGGTTGATCTCCTCGCCGGGAGTCTTGAGCGGGTCGCCTTTGATGTTGCGGGCAAACTGCTCGCCGAAGCCGGTGGAGCCGGTGTAATCGGTGAGCAGGATGACGTAGCCGGGTGCGGCGAGCAGGTGGTAATTCCAGCGCAGACCGATCTGGTCGGGATTGTTGCTGGCTGCGCCGCCGTGGATGAGCGTCACCAGCGGGTATTTCTTCGTTGCGTCGAAGGCGGGCGGCAGGACGATCATGTTGTGGATGGTGCGGCCTTTGGCGCTGGCGAAGGTGAATTGTTGCGGCGGCTGCCAGTCGATGGATGCGGCGAGCGCGGTGTTGACGTGGGTGAGGTTGGTGTGAGTGGCCCTCGCGGGATCGATGCGCACAATTTCGGCGGGATTTACCGAGCTTCCGTATTGCGCGATCAGTTCGGTGGACGGAGCTTTGGCAGGTATGCTGAGGCTGGTGTAGCCGCCAACTGTGGGCTGGATGCGGAGTTGCGGCCTGCCGCCGGTGGCGGGAACTTCGAAGAGTGCTTCGTTGGCGCCGTCGTTGACCAACAGGTAGATGGTCTGGCTGTCGGGAGTGATGGCGAATCGTACCGGCTGGCGATCGAAATCCCGCGCGACCAGGGTTGCCTGGCCCGCTGACGGCCATTCAGTCTTCTCAAGGCGCGGCAAGTTGTAGACTTCGTCGTTTTGGGGCTCCCAGAGGAAGTAGAGGCCCTTGCCGTCGGGGCTGAACGCTGTGGAACCAAAGTCGCCGGAGAGCCTTAGGACCTCTTTGGGCTCGGCTGAGCCGCTGGCCGGAACGCGGTAGAGGTGATACGCGACCTCGGCGTAGGCGGCCTTCCAATGATCGGTGGTGGCTGTGAAGACGATCTCCCGGCCGTCGGGGCTCCAGATCGGTGCGAGCGTGACGGTGGTGTCTCCTTCTCCGCTGGAGTTGCCGCCCCAGAAGCCTGATGTCTTGGCGAGCGCCGTCGCCGAGAGGATGTCTTTGGGTGCCGAGCCAAGCTCGACAGATTGGACGAGGATGGTCGGCTGCTTTTCGTCGAGCCACTCGTTCCAAAAGCGCACTGGAAAGTGTTCGTAGGTGCGGACGTTGTATTTGCGGGCTTTGCGGTCGGCTTCGGCCTTCTTGTTGCCATCGTCGTCGACGGTGTTGGGATAGACGGAGGACTCGAAGAGAATGGCCTTGCCGTCGGGCCGCCATTGGGGATTCAAGGCTCCGGTGGAAAGGTCGGTGACTCGCTCGGCATCGCCTCCGCGCACGATATCGAGAATGTAGATCTGCGGAACAGTGTCACCCTCGCGCTTGGTGCTGAAGGCGATTCGGGCGCTGTCGGGAGACCAGACAGCGCCTGCTTCCGGTGCTTTTGTGTGGGTCAGGCGACGGGCGGGGCTAGCAGCATCGGCGGGGATGATCCAGAGGTCCGAGACTGCCTTGTCGGGGTCGTAGTTGGGCTCCGTGACGTTGAAGAGGATCCACTTGCCGTCGGGGCTGGGATTGGGCGCGCCGACGCGATGCATCATCCAGAGCGTCTCATGGGTCAGGGGCTTCCTCGCCGGCTGCTGCGCGATTCCGGCCAGAGATAGTCCAGCTAATGCAAATGTCAGAACAAGTGCTTTTGACACTCGGGCCATGGGAGCCTCTATGGAGAGATATAGACCTGAATCTCCCCTTTGGGGAATTGATTTGCCTGAATTGTATCGCTCAGGAGTGGAATCGCAAGGCCCCAGTTGCATATGCAGTCGAAAGGCAGCCGGTCATCTGCTGCACCTCGCAGGCCCGCGCCGCGACTCGCTCGCGATCGATCATAAGTAACCGCGACAGAGCTGGGAGCAGAAGGGCTGACCTATCGGCTCCATGTAGGATTGTGGGTGTTCATGGCCGTCACCCTCGAAAAAATTGCGGCTCTGGCACCCGATCAGGGCTCGGTCGACGCTGCCCGCAAGCTGCTGAAGCCTGGCGGCTGGCCAAAGTTGGCGACGGACGGCGCAAATCTCGCTTGGGGTGAGTGCCAAGGCTCTGGCGCGACGCCCTACCGGGTCGTCATCTCAGAGGTGGACGCGGGGTACAAGTGTAGTTGTCCAAGCCGGAAGTTTCCCTGCAAGCACTCACTGGCGCTGATGTGGCTGCGGGCTGAGGGCAAGGTCCCCTTCGCGACAGCCGATGCCCCGGACTGGGTCAAGGAGTGGGTGTCACGGCGGCGCGGTCCCGCTGCCGCACCCGGCGCGGGCACCCCTAAGGACGATGGCGACGCGTCAAGGCCGAAGGTCTCGCTGAACGTTGCGGCCGCCCCAGTCACAGAGGTCGAAGACCCGAAGGCGGAGGCCCGGGCGGCGGCCGCGCGGGAGCGCAACCGGCTCGAGCGGGAGTCGTCGATTCGGGCGGGACTCGATGAACTGGATCTTTGGCTCGAAGACCAGGTCGAACGCGGCATGGCCGCGTTCGTCGCGCAGAGCAGCGCGGCCTGCCGGACGATCGCCCAGCGGATGGTGGATGCCAAGGCACCCGGGCTGGCGGGACGCCTGGACGGTTTGTCGGCGCGGCTCTTTTCGCTCCCGGAGGCCCAGCGCTCGACGGCGGCCGTGGAGGAGTTGGGCCAGCTCCACCTGATCGCGGAGGCGTACCGGCGGCAGGATGAACTGCCACCCGCGTTGAAGGCCGACGTCCGGCAGGCCGTAGGGTGGGTCGTCTCGCGGGGGGCCCTGCTGAGCGATGCCCAGGCGGAGCGTGTCGAAGGGACATGGCGCGTTGTTGCCGTGCTGAGCGAGGTGCAGCCGGACAAGCTGCGGCGGATCGAGACCTGGCTGTGCCTCGAGAGCGTGGCCGGGCCTGAAGCGAAGTTCGCGGGAAGATTTGCCGTGCTGCTGGACTTTGTCCCCGTCGCGACGGGTGCCGCCGTAAGCGGATACGCCGTGGGCGAGCGCCTGGAGGCGGAACTCGTCTTTTATCCCTCGGCCGCGCCGCTGCGGGCGTTGCTGGTGCGTTCGATGGGCTCTCAGGCCGGCGGAGACCGGCTTGTTCTGCCGGAGGCGCGGCTCGCCGACGCGTGTGCGGCGTATGAGGCGGCGCTTGCCGTCCAGCCCTGGGTTGGAAGCTGGCCGGTCAGCTTTCGTGATGCCAAGGTGCGGCGGTCGGGCAAGTCGATCTTCGTCTGCGATGCGAACGGAGCATCGGCGGCGCTGCCGGTCCGGCCTTCACAGTTCGAGATGGCGGGTCCACTGGTCGGGCTGGAACGGATCGACGCCATCGCGCTCTGGGACGGCCGATACTGCACGCTTTGCTGGGCGGAGACGGAGCTGGGAAGGTGGGTGGACGCGTGACATCTGCGGAACTAAGGGCGAAGGCGCTCCCATCCCTGCTTGCGGGGAGTGGCCGCCAGCCGCTGCGACTCGATGTGTCGAGCCCCGGCCAGACCGACTCGCTCGCACTGCTGAGCCTGACCGGCCAGGCCCTGCGCTTCGAACGGCCTCTCAGCCCCGATCAGTTCTCGGCGGAGGTAAAGGTTCGCGATGACCGGCGCATCCTGCCTGAACGCAGCCGCAAGCCGCTGATCTGGCTGCTGCGAAGTCGCCGGTCCGCGCAATCCGCCGAAGACGTCGATCTTTCGCTGGCGTGGAGCTTTGCGCGACTCAATCTGCGTCCGCACCCCTTCGACCTGCCGCGGATGGGCGGCTTCGTTAGGGCCCATGCCGAAGACCTTGGAGCGACAGCCGAGGTGTGGGCCCGAGGTGAAGGCGCAGCCGAGCAGCATCGAGCAGTGGACTTCTTTTCGACGACCGAGCTCGATGAGACGAACTGGACAACAGCCCCGCCCGCGCTCCGGCTGACGTTCATCATGAACGTGCGGAGCAAGGATTCGATTGCGGGACTCGAGCTAGTCCGCTCCGTGTGGCCGCGGGAAGACGCGGAGATACGTCTGCGTCTGCTGAGTGCGCTGGCGGCGGAGCTGAAGCCAACGGACAAGAGCTTTCTGGAGGAACTCGACAAGGACCGGGCTCCCCGTGTGCGGGAGCTCGCCCAGCGGCTGCTATACAGACTGCGCGGCGCGGTGGGATGGCACCCGGCACTCAGCGCCTGCCTGGAGCGGATCGAGAAGACGGAGTCCGGTATCTTCCGCAAGCACACGGTACTGAAGCTGCAACTGCCAGCGACGGTGAAGCAGCATCAGGCGAAGGGATGGATCCGCGAGACCTTCGCGGAGGTCTCCTGTGAGGAGCTCGCCCGGGGTCTACAGATCTCCGAGGCGGAGCTGATCGACGGGGCGGCGAAGGACGAGGGCCTTCTGTTGGCCTGCGCCCTTATGGCGACGGCCGACCGGCGGCTCGACCTGTTCGAGCAGGTGGTGAAGCGGCTTCCCGACGCGTTGCAGCAGATGTGCCAGTGCGGACCCATGCAGCTCGAAGCGATGGAAGTCGGCGAACGCCTTCGATGGGCGGAGATACTGGTCGAGCCATACGGGGCGAAGCCGCCGTTCGTGCTTGCGAACTGGAGTTGGCTACACCGCGCGCTTCGCGGCCCGGTTCCCGGGGCGCTGATCGAGAGTGTCCTGCGATCCTCGGAGTGGCGGCAGAACTTCGAGGAGATGAAGGGCCCGGAGTGGATGGAGCTTCTGGCGGCGTGCTGCCCGGGCGAACTTAGGGCCAGGCTGCGGGTGCTGTTCGATGTCATGGAGCCGACGCAGACCGCCAGTGCGCTGGCGTTGGTCGAGATTCTGGATGCGATGGAGAAAGGTTGAGGGCGATGAACGAGACGAACGAGAAGTTGCGGCGCGGCGCGGAGGAGATCTACGCCGCAGAGCTTGAGGCCCTGGCTAAGGGCGATGCGCGGCCGCGGCCCGAGAGCTGGAGAATGTCGCCGCAGGCGGTCGTCACCTATGTGCTCGGCGGCAAGGCCGCGGATGGGACAACGATCTCGGCGAAGTACGTCGGCAACCGGCGTCTGATCGAGACCGCGGTGGCCACGCTGGCGACGGACCGGGCCTTGCTGCTGCTGGGGCTTCCCGGCACGGCGAAGTCGTGGGTCTCGGAGCACCTCGCCGCGGCGATCTCCGGCTCGTCGCAGCGCATGATCCAATGCACCGCGGGCACCGACGAGAACCAGATCCGCTACGGCTGGAACTACGCGCTGCTTCTGGCGAAGGGGCCCTCGCGCGAGGCAATGGTGAAGACTCCGTTGACCCGCGCGATGGAAGAGGGCATGATCCTTCGGCTCGAAGAGCTGACGCGCATGGGGTCGGACCTGCAGGACACGCTGATTACCATCCTTTCTGAGAAGACGCTCCCGGTGCCGGAGCTCGATACCGCCATCGACGCGCGTCGGGGGTTCAACGTCATCGCGACGGCGAACAACCGCGACAAGGGTGTGAACGATCTCTCCTCCGCGCTGAAGCGCCGGTTCAACGTGGTCGTGCTGCCGTCTCCCGCGACGCTCGAAGAGGAGACCGGCATCGTGCTGAAGCGCGTTCGGGAGATGGGGACAAATCTCAGCCTTCCGCCAATCCAGCCAGCCGACAAGGAGATCGTGCGGATCGTGACGCTCTTCCGCGAGCTGCGCGAGGGCAAGACGCTGAACGGCAAGACCAAGCTTAAGACCTCCTCGGGATCGCTCTCGACGGCGGAGGCCATCTCAGTGGGCGTGAGCGCCTGGGCTTCGGCGGCGCACTTCGGCGATGGCGTAATCGACGCCGAGAGCCTTGCATCGAACCTGGTGGGCGCGGTGGTCAAGGACCCCGTGCAGGATACGGTCGCGCTCGAAGAGTATCTCGAAGCCGTGGTGCGGACCCGCGACGGCTGGAGCGACCTCTACCGCGCGATCCGCGAGGTGCTGTAGCCGCATGGACCCCCGTGTGCATCTCTTCGGCATCCGGCACCACGGGCCGGGCTCGGCGGCGCTGCTGCGGCGGGCGCTGGACGCGCTCGACCCCGAGTGTGTGCTGATCGAAGGCCCGCCCGAGGGCGACGAGCTGATTCGGTTCGTCGCCGACGCTGGGATGAAGCCGCCGGTGGCCATGCTCCTGCACGCACTTGACGACGCAAATGCAGCCTTCTTCATGCCCTTCGCGGAGTTCTCTCCCGAGTGGGTGGCTATGCGATGGGCGGTCGAACGCGGCAGAGCAGCGAGCTTCTGCGACTGGCCAGCGGCGGTCTCTCTGGCGATTGCAAAGCAGACCAAGGAGACCGCCGAGCCCGAGGGCGCGCCGGGTGAAACAAAGACAGACGCAGCGCCGGCCGAGCGCGAACCCGATCCGCTGGACCAGATGGCCGAGGCCGCCGGCTACGGCGACGGCGAGGCCTTCTGGAACGCCCTGATCGAGCAATATGGCGGCGGCGACCGGGCCATCGAGATCTTCGCGGCAATTGAATCTGCGATGACCGAGGTCCGTGCCGCCGAGGTGCGCCCCGACGAGTACAAGCTCAAGCAGGATCGTCGCGAGGCTTTCATGCGGATGCGGATTCGCGACGCCTTGAAGACACACGCTGGGCCGATTGCGGTGGTCTGCGGCGCATGGCATCTCAGCGGCATTCGCGCGGCAACAACAATCGCCGCAGATAAGGCACTGGTGAAGGACCTGCCGCGCATCAAGATCCAGGCCACCTGGGTCCCGTGGACGGACAGCCGGCTGAGCGCCTTGTCGGGTTACGGCGCAGGTGTGATCTCGCCGGGCTGGTATCGGCATCTCTGGCGGCTGTACGGAACCGGAGAGACGCCGGGCATCGAAGAGTTCGCGGCGGTCTGGCAGTCGAGAACGGCGTCTCTGCTGCGCGCGGAGGGCCACGCCGCGCCCACCGCTTCGGCGATCGAGGCCGCCCGTCTCACGCTTGGATTGGCGGCGATGCGGACGCTGAGCGTGCCCGGACTCGCTGAGATGCGCGATGCCTCGCTGGCGACCCTGTGCCATGGCGATGCCATCGTGCTGCGGCTCATCGAGCAGAAGCTCTACGTCGGCGAGCGCGTCGGCGAGATCGGCGAGAACGTGCCTCAGATGCCGCTCGCCCGCGACCTCGCGCTGTGGCAGAAGAGGACGCGGCTGAAGCCCGAGGACACCGACACCGAGGTGCGGCTGGACCTGCGCAGTGAGGCCGGACTGCTGAAGTCCACGCTGCTACACCGGCTCCTCCTGCTGAACGTCACCTGGGGACGGCTGATCGACGCGGAGGCGGGCCGCGGGACCTTCCGCGAGCTCTGGATGCTGCGCTGGGTGCCAGAGCTCTCGGTCGCGCTGGCGGAGGCCTTGGTCCACGGCATCACGATCGAATCCGCCGCGGGCAATGCGACACGCGCCCGGGCCGCGGCCTCAAACTCCGTTACGGAGCTCGCCGCGCTGATCCGCGCTGCGCTGGTCGCCGATCTGCCCGATGCCGCAACGGACTGCATCGCTCAGCTTCAATCCGTGGCGATGAAGGCGAGCGACCTCACGGACCTGATGGGAGCCGTCGCTCCGCTGGTGCGGGTGCTGCGGTATGGCTCGGCGCGCAAGCTCCCGGAAGAGGCGCTGCGCCATCTCATCGGTTCGTTGGGCGCGGAGGTGAACGCGGGCGTCCGCACGGCCTCGCATGGCCTCGACCAGGAGGCCGCCCGCGCAAGGCTGGCGGCGATGCGCGAGTACGACGAGGCGCTGGGCCTCTTCGGCGATGAAGCGCTCTCGTCCGGCTGGCGCAACCAGCTCGGGGCCATGGTCGAAGACGACCAGGCGACACCCGTGATCGCGGGGTTCAGCCTGCGCCGGTTGCACGATCTCCATGCCTGGGAGTCGGCCGCCGTCGCCGCTGCGTTCTCGTTCCAGATGAGCGCCGCACCGCAATGTGCCGGATCGTTTCTCGAAGGCTTCCTTAGCGGCGGCTCTGAGGTCATCCTCCAGGACGATGCGCTGCTGCGGCTCGTCGATGGGTGGCTCTGCGAGCTGAGCGAAGCGGACTTCGTGGAGTCGCTGCCGCTGCTGCGGCGCAGCCTGTCGAGCTTCGACGCCGTCTCCCGGCGGAGGCTGATGGAGAAGGTGAAGCACGCGCGCGGCAAGGAAGGCCAGTCTTTCACGGCATACCAAGCGGAAGAGAGTCCCGCCTTCGCGGCGGCGCTGCCGCTGCTGTACCGGATACTCGGCATCGAAGCGGGAGGCGGGATTTGAACGAAGCGGAGCAGACGCAACTCAGTGAGCAAGAACGCGCACGGCGGTGGAAGCTCGCCCTTGGCGACGAGGACCAGTCTGGCTTGTCCGAGAGCGACGCGCGACTCAGCGCGGCGCTCACCGCCCTGTACGGAACCTCCGCCGCGAAGGGCCGCGGCGGCCTTGGGGCATCCTCGCCGCGCGTCGCGCGCTGGCTCGGCGACATCCGCGAGTTCTTCCCGACGAGCGTCGTGCAGATCATCCAGAAGGACGCGTTTGAGCGGCTGAATCTGAAGTCTCTGATGTTGGAGCCGGAGTTTCTGGCGACGCTCGAGGCCGACGTGCATCTCGTCGCGGACCTCATCTCGCTGCGCGGCGCCATCCCCGAAAAGACGCGGGAGACGGCCCGGATGGTCGTCCGCAAGGTCGTGAACGAACTTCTGGCGCGGCTGGAGCACAAGACGACGCAGACACTGCGCGGAGCCTTGAACCGGTCACAGAGAACGCGCCGCCCCAGACATAGCGACATCGACTGGGGCCGAACGGTGCGGGCGAACCTTCGCCACTACCAGGTTGAATCCGGCACGATCATTGCCGAGACCCTGGTCGGCTACGCGCGCCAGACCAGGTCACGCGCAAACATCGACCATGTGATGCTCTGCGTCGACCAGTCCGGTTCGATGGCGACGTCCGTCGTGTACTCCTCGATCTTCGCGGCGGTCATGGCGTCGGTGCCGGGCATCTCGACGCAACTGATCTGCTTCGATACCGCGATCTTCGACCTCACGGAAGAGCTCGCCGACCCGGTCGAGGTGCTGTTCGGTGTGCAGCTCGGCGGAGGCACCGACATCAACGCAGCGCTGGCTTACTGCGAGCAGAAGATCGAGCATCCCGCGAAGACGCACCTCATACTGATCACCGACCTCTACGAGGGCGGAGACGCCAAGTCCATGCTGGCGCGCATAGCCTCGCTCAAGCGGTCGGGCGTCAACCTGATCGTGCTACTCGCGCTCTCGGACGACGGTCACCCGGGCTTCAATGCACAGCACGCGGAGATGATCGCCGCCATGGACTGCCCTGTCTTCGCCTGCACGCCGGACCAGTTCCCGGAGCTGATGGCCGCGGCACTTACCCGTCAGGATATCTCGCAGTGGGCCGGAGCCAGGGATATCGCACTGGTGCGCGGGACGTAATTGATCAATCGCAAAGTCACGTGAGGCGGCGGGCCGGGATACTCTCCCGGCCCGCCGATCCTACTCCGCCTGCGACCGCTCCATCTCACGGATGTACTCGATGACGGCCTCACTCCACCCATCGATGTGCGCCCATGCCCCGTAGCCGACGCCGTTCCGGGCACTGGCCACGTTGATCATGTATCCCACGCTCTTGGGCGCGGGAACGCGATCGTGCGACTGCTCGTCGGTCACAACGACAATCCGATCGAACTCTTCCTCAATCGAATCGAGCGCCGCTCCCAGCCGGGTCCCGCCATGCCGCTGACTGGACTCCATCGCATCCCGCAGCGCGAACCCGCGCCGCGCCGGAATGCGCTTCGCCTCGTCCGAGAAGGTGTAGACGCTCACCTTCTCCGCGATCTCGCGCAGCAGCACTGCGAGACC
>Ga0116226_10006695_pt1 | contig 10358 bp, 7 predicted proteins | sample S1TSphfallax_FD_89692 | JGI IMG/M metagenome (GOLD analysis project Ga0116226, IMG submission 89692) | Host-associated microbial communities from peat moss isolated from Minnesota, USA - S1T2_Fa - Sphagnum fallax MG | ecosystem: Host-associated > Plants > Peat moss > Unclassified | place: USA...
AGGATATGCCCATGAAAACCGTCGTAACGTTCCTTTTTAGTGGCACAATAACCCTATGCAGCTTGTCGTTTAAAGATTTTGCTAAAGTGAGCCCTTGCAAACTTACAGACAGGTATGGGGAGACCATCTATTATGTGGAGAGTATCACTAAAGGCCTTGAGTTGAATAGCCAGCCTATTTTGAAGCAAATATTTAACCTATTTTCGCTCTTTTGAGTATATACGCCTTCCATCTGAAAGCTAGAAATAAAATCCTAACTCATGTATACTGCACTCGATGCGATCATTAGATGAGTATCAGAAATCTGAGTTAGAGATAAGGCTCAAAAAAAGCAAAGATCTATCCGAATGGAAACGGATATTTGCGATGATAGGCTACGATGATGGGCAGTCTATCGAGGAACTTGCTGATCTCCTACGACTATCTACTTATACAGTGGAGTTATCCGTGCGATCATTAGACGAGTATGAGAAATCTGAGCTAGAGATAAGGCTCAAAAAAAGCAAAGATCTATCTGAATGGAAACGGATATTTGCGATGATAGGCTAAGATGATGGGCAGTCTATCGAGGAGCTTGCTGATCTGCTACGAGTCTCCACTTATACATTGGAGAGCTATCTCAGAGATTATAATTCTAACAAGAAAGTTAGAAACGACCCAAGAGGGGGAAGTCAATCGAAATTGACAGCAGAGGGATCTGAGAAACTGGAAAAACATCTTGTAGAAAGGACTGACCTCAAGGTGAAAAATATCGTTGCATATACCCCTGCCGGTTGAAGGACCTATGTGGCTACTTTTAACTCAAATTAATTGGATTAATTTTGATAATTTGAAATTTATCGTTAATTCTTAACTTCAAATCATCGATCATCCATGGGATCTTTTCTATAAGAAAATGACGAACAGATTCAAAAAATTCTTTAATACGTTTGGATATGAAACGAAATAGAAGCTGGAAAAGCATTCCACTGGCCTTCAGTTAAACTCACGGCTTAGGCTGGTAAACTTCGGGCTTGCTTAAACAAGCCCTTCCCGGTTGTTCAGGGAAACTGCGTCACTTATGGGACGCTTGTTGCCTTTTCCTTTTCATCGATGACCTTATGGAGAGGGAACACCTCTTTATCGATAAAAACAATTTCCGCATTTTGCACCGAGACAGAACAACGACGTCCCTCATTTGGGTTTAAGAGCATCTTTTCAGCTAGCGGGTCTTCCAAAAATTGCTCAATGGAACGGCGAAGAGGGCGAGCGCCCATCTCACTCTGAAATCCTTTATCGACCAAAAGACCTTTGGCTTCTTCATCTAATTCAATATAGATCTCGCGACGGGCAAGCCGTTTTTGAAGTTTACTAATTTCTAGAGAAATCACTTGCAATAGATGATCTCGGGCGAGGGGCTTGAAGGTAATGATATCGTTTAAACGGTTGCGAAATTCTGGCTTTAACCGCTTGTTAACCTCTGCCTCAATTTTCTCCTTAATATGTTCATAATCAAGGGATCCCTCTTGAACCGCGAATCCAATCTCTGTCGATTTTTTGATGAGATCGGCCCCTAGGTTAGAGGTCATAATAATGATGGTATTGCGAAAGTCCACTTTACGGCCAAAAGAGTCGGTCAAGCGTCCCTCTTCTAGAATTTGCAAGAGCAAATCCATCACATCGGGGTGCGCTTTCTCTACCTCATCGAATAAAACAACCGAGTAGGGGCGTTGACGAACCTGTTCAGTGAGCTGTCCTCCCTCTTCATGTCCCACATAGCCAGGAGGAGATCCGGTCATACGGCTGACGGCAAATTTTTCCATGTATTCTGACATGTCTACCTGAATGAGGGCATCTTCTCCTCCAAACATATGGATGGCTAAGAGACGGGCCAACAGGGTTTTTCCTACCCCCGTGGGACCTAAAAATAAGAAAGCTCCAATCGGACGATTCGGGTCTTTGATGTCAGCGCGGCTTCGACGAATGGCGCGACACACCGTTTTAATCGCATCATTTTGGCCAATGATGTTTTCCTTCAAGATATCTTCCATCTTGAGCACCTTTTGCAATTCCCCTTCGGTAAGACGGCTCAGGGGAATCCCTGTCTGCTTTGCAATCACGTTGGCGACATCCTCGTCTTCGACGATGACCTCATGCTCTTCTTTATTGATTTCCCATTCCGCGCGAATTTGCTGCAATTGCTCCCGCAGGGTTTTTTCTCGATCACGGAGCTTCGCCGCTTTTTCATATTCCTGTTTGCCAATCGACTCTTCCTTGGCGATGCGCGTTTCTTCAATTTCCGCCTCAAACTTGCTAATGTCTTGCGGTTGATTCATCATGGAAATGCGCATCTTGGCGCCCGCTTCGTCGATGAGGTCAATCGCTTTATCTGGGAGAAAACGGCTATGGATATAGCGATCTGATAAGATCGCTGCAGTTTGAATGGCTTGAGGAGTAAAGAACACTTTGTGATGTCGTTCGTATTCCGGTTTAAGGCCGTTGAGGATTTCAATCGTCTCTTCAACACTTGGGGGAGCAATCATAATCTTTTGAAACCGTCGTTCCAGAGCCGCGTCTTTCTCAATATGCTTCCGGTATTCATCGATAGTGGTCGCGCCAATGCATTGCAACTCTCCTCTGGAGAGGGCGGGTTTCAAAATGTTAGAAGCATCTATGGCTCCTTCGGCCGCTCCTGCCCCCACAATCGTATGCAACTCATCGATGAAGAGAAGCACATTTCCATTTTTCTTGATCTCGTCCATGACCGCTTTGATCCGCTCTTCGAACTGACCTCGATATTTTGTTCCAGCAATCATCAACGCCAAATCAAGGGTAATTAATTTCTTTTTGCGGAGAGCGTCGGGGACATTGCCTTTGACAATCGCCTGGGCAAGCCCTTCCACAATGGCTGTTTTACCCACCCCTGCCTCTCCGACAAGGACGGGATTGTTTTTACGCCGTCGACAGAGAATCAAAATCAGCCGTTCAATTTCTTCCTTCCGTCCAATCACGGGATCCATTTTCCCTTCGCGACACATTTCTGTTAAATCATGCCCGTAGGCCTTAAGGGCCGGCATTTTATCGTTCGCTGCATTGGAAGAGGTTCCTCTGTCAAAGGGGGGTTTATTCTGTCCTCCTAGACCCGGTTGTCCTGGATTCGGCCCACCATTGCCTCCACTAATAGGGGGAAGTTGCAAATTAAAGGTTTCAAGCTCTTTGAGAACCTCTTTGCGCACTTCTTTTAAATTCACGTTCAGATTTTCGAGAACTTGGGCGGCGACTCCATCTGTCTGCCTTAAAAGACCCAATAAGAGATGCTCGGTTCCAACATAGTTGTGGTTGAGGTTGGCTGCCTCTTCATTGGCATACTCAAAGACCTTTTTAACTTTCCCTGTCAAGGCAGGATCGCCAAAAACAGGGATCTCTGGGCCGAAGCCAACAACTCTCTCGACTTCGCTGCGAACGGTTTCAGAAACAATGTTGAGATTCCGCAAGACGTTAACGGCAACCCCTTGTCCTAGTTTAAGTAATCCCAGTAAGACATGCTCTGTTCCTAAATAGTTATGATTGAGGCGTTGCGCTTCCTTTTTGGCCAATTTAATGACTTGCTTAGCACGATTTGTAAATTTATCAAACATGTCGGACACTCTTTTGTTGAGAGAGAATAGGTTCTCTTTAAATGTAGAGTGAGAGTCGATTTTTTGCAAAAAAAAAGAGCGAGAAGTTGTCTATGGGTTAGGCCACTTTTGACACTCATGAAGATTTCCGAAGTTTTTTTTATTTTCCTTAACTGGGAGTCGATGAGGCTCTTTTTCTTTATTTCCAAACATTAGCCCCCCTCCCAGGGGGAGGGGGATAAAGAAAATTCACGGCTTAGTCTTTTTGTCATCAATGATTTCCACCTCAGCCTCCTGAATGTCATCGGAGTGTTTAGTAGACTCCCGCTGCTGATCCTGCTGTTCTTCTCCGGAGCCGCCTCCCGTAAAAGAAGAGCGACTCGCCGAATGGCCGGTGGAGCCTTGACCTGCGGTTGCACCGGCGGCCTTAGATATCGACTCTCCAATATGCTGCATGCTTCGCTCAAGCTCTTCCTTCGCTGCACGAATGCGCCCTCTATCTTGGGAGTCTAATGCCTTTTTGATGGCATCAATCTTGGCAGAGACATCATCGGAGACTTGCTGAGGAATCTTCTCTTTGTATTCATGCAGAGCTTTCTCAGCGCGAAAAACAAGGGTATCGGCTTCATTGCGCTCCTCAACCTGTTCTTTGCGTTGCTTGTCCTCTTCAGCATGCGCCTCAGCGTCTTTCACCATTCGCTTAATGTCTTCTTCCTGTAAACCTGATTGCGCTTCTATCCGGATTTTCTGCTCTTTCCCGCTGGAGAGATCCTTGGCAGAAACCTGCAAGATGCCGTCGGCGTCGATGTCAAAAGAGACTTCAATTCGCTGCATTCCGCGCGGAGAGGGAGGAATATCGGAAAGATCAAAGCGTCCGATTTCCTTATTGTCACTGGCCATTTTCCGTTCCCCTTGCAAAACGCGAATGGTCACAGCAGGCTGATTATCAGCAGCTGTTGAGAAAATTTGTTTTTTCTGCGTCGGAATCGTCGTGTTGCGTTCAACTAGCGGAGTCATCACCCCACCGAGAGTCTCAATGCCAAGAGTCAATGGACTGACGTCCAGCAACAAAACATCTTTAACAACACCTGTTAGAACGCCCCCTTGAATGGCAGCGCCTACGGCGACCACTTCGTCTGGGTTCACCCCCTTATGCCCTTCCTTGCCAAAAATTGTTTTGACCATCTCTTGCACGGCGGGCATGCGGGTCATGCCTCCAACCAGAATCACTTCGCCAACGTCTTCTTTAGTTAATCCTGCATCTTTCAATGCCTTGAGGCATGGTTCGCGCGTCCGCTCTACCAGCTCATGAGTTAAGTTTTCAAGCTTGGCGCGCGTTAAGGTGAGCGATAAGTGCTTGGGACCTGTGGCGTCCATGGTGATAAAAGGCTGATTAATCTCCGTTGACTGAATGCCGGACAATTCAATTTTCGCCCTTTCAGCAGCATCGCGCAGCCGTTGTAAGGCCATTTTATCTTTGCTAAGATCAATCCCATGCTCTTGTCGAAAAGAGTCAATAATCCATTTGAGGATTTCATTGTCAAAATCGTCTCCTCCAAGGTGAGTGTCCCCATGCGTCGAAAGCACCTCAAACACCCCATCGCCGATTTCCAGCATGGAAATATCAAATGTTCCTCCCCCCAAATCATACACCGCAATTTTCTTCTCAGTATGTTGTTTATCAAGACCATAAGCAAGGGCAGCAGCTGTGGGTTCGGGAATGATTCGTTTCACATCCAGCCCAGCAATGCGCCCAGCATCTTTGGTGGACTGCCGCTGAGAATCGTTGAAGTAAGCAGGCACTGTAATCACAGCTTCTGTCACCTTTTCTCCCAAATACGCCTCTGCTGTTTCTTTCATCTTGATTAACACTTGCGCGCCAACCTCTTCTGGCGTGATAAGCTTGCCCTGGATCTCAAAAACAGCATCTCCATTGCCGTTTTTGGTCACCTTATAAGGAACCATGGCAATTTCATTGAGTACCTCTTGGTATTTACGCCCAATAAAGCGTTTGGAAGAGGTAATGGTATTTTCTGGGTTTGTCACCGCTTGACGTTTAGCCGGAATCCCCACTAAGCGTTCACTTCCTTTATAGGCAACAATTGAAGGGGTTGTGCGCGACCCTTCTGAAGAGGCAATCACCTTAGGCGTTCCTCCTTCCATCACGGAAACGCAGGAATTAGTCGTGCCTAGGTCAATTCCAATAATGTGACCTTTTTTCTGACCTTTTGGTTGACTCATCGTCAAACCTCCCTAATATTAAATGGTTTCATGAATTTTAGCGACTTTAACGCGTGCGGCCCGAATCGTTCGATCTCCTATTTTGTAACCCTTCACACTCTCTTCGATGATGGTTCCTGGAGGGTACGCCGATGTTTCAACCATCTCTATTGCCTCGTGATCATGAGGATTAAAGGGTTGCCCCACCGATTCAAAGGCTGTCATCCCGTTTTGAGTGAGGACGTCTCTAAATTGAACTAAGATCATTTGAAAGCCAAAGGCCCAATTTTTCACTTCATCAGAGGTGTCTTGTGCAAAGCGGAGCGCATGTTCAAAATTATCTAAAGGGCGGAGAAAGTCAATCATCAACCCTTCCATCGCATGACGGGTGATCTCTTGCCGCTCCTTTTGCAAACGTTTCCGTGCATTTTCCCCTTCGGCTAAAAACCTCAAATACTTGTCTTTATACTCCGATAGCTCTCTTTGAAGGGCTTTGAGTTCTTCATCGGTCACGCACACCTGTTTGGGTTTGTTTGTCGCAGAATCAAATGCAAACTCTTCTTCACTTGCAAACTCTTCTTCACTTTTAGGCGCACCAGGGAGAGGATTCTCCTCATTTTCATTGGCTTCCTGGCTAGTTTCTTGGGGAGCCATATTCTTATCTCCTTCTAACAATTTACGTATTCTCTGCGCGCTTATCTTCCAATAAGATAAGACGCGACTGTCCAATAAGGGGACATTCTTCCTTGTGCAAGTCTACCTTCCCTGCCTCAGGCTGGCGGAAACTTATCTTAAATTTGTAAACATTGCGCGTTAATACATCGCTTACACAATCTGAAAAAGCGCGCAACACCCTAAATAAGAAGCGATAAGGCAAACGAACAGGGCCTAATATTCCCACCGCTCCCACAGATTTGTGATTAATGGAGTAGGGAACGGCAATCACAGAACAATTGGAATTCACTGTATGGGGAGTCAAATCGGCTCCAATCCAAAACATTAAGCGATTCAATGTCGTACACTCCTTAAGCAATAGACGCATGCCATGGATATTCTCAAATAAAGACAGGCCACTCGTCAACAACGTGGCTTCTTGAAAATCGGAGTAAGCTAAAAGGGAGGAAAATCCTGTCCGATAGATCTCTTCATCGAGAAAGGTTGAGTAACCGACAATGTATCTGAGCATCAATTCATTATAAAAGGCTTGCCCCATCGCCTCTTCTTCTGGCTCTAAATTTTCAGGCCGTCCGACTCCTTTTAAACGCCACTGAAAATAGCTTTCAATCCGCTTAACGGCAAAAGAGGAGAGCTTTTGAGGCAAATGTAAAATCTCCGTTTGCACAACGCCAAAATCTGTGACTAGCACGCAGAGCGATCGGAAGGCGTCAAGAGGAACCAGCTTGACATCTATCACAAAATCTTGATCAAAGCGCGGTGCAGAGAGAAAAACAGCGCACTGGCTGACTTGACTGAGCGATTCCCCCCCCTTTTGCAAAAATAGAGCAATCTCGCGCGAATCAAACTGCCGCAACGACTGAAAAGGATCGCTTATCAATTGCTTGACATCATTGTCAAGATAGGTTTTAGCATAAATGCGATAGGCCAAATGGGTGGGAATGCGCCCACCCGAGGAATGCGATTGGGTCAGATAGCCTTCTTCCTCTAAATTCGCAAAATAGTTACGAATCGTGGCAGAACTCAAATCCTCAAACCCTTTTCCTTTCAAGGTCTGCGATCCTACCGGTTTCCCAGTTTGAATATAATACTCCACTAAACCCATCAAGACATGGCGCTTGCGGTCTTGCTTCCCGATCTGTTTAACTGGAACCTGTCCTTCCCTTTTCAACTTTGATTCCCCCTGTGTTGCCATTCATAGTAAAGGAGAATCGCGATTTTGTCAATAGATTTAGCACTCGGATTGACCGAGTGCTGATAACACTCATTTCGCTTCGAGATCGCTTCACTCAAAGGCCTTTTGTAATGCTTTACGGGACTGTTCCATACTCCAAAGAGCACCGATTGCATATCCCACGCAAGCGTCGGGATGATTCAAATTGGGAGGTTGTATTTTGGACGCCTGCTTTGCCAAATCGTAAAAGCTCTCCTCATCCGAGACCTCTTTTGCTCCCCTTTCTTTGAGTTCACTAATATTCCCGAATTCCCATGGCTGCTCTTTTTCTCTATGAATCAACAAAGGAAACCCACCAAATAACGCTTCAGCTGCTGTTCCACCACCCGGTTTGCTTAGAAAAGCATCGCTGATTTTGCCCAATGATGCAACCTCTGCGGGAGTGATAAGACCTATAAGCTTGACCTGTACATTATCGCGAAGTTTATCATAAAGGGCGTCATCTTGAGGGCATTTTTCTCTCATTTGTTTTTCAATATATCGCTCTAATTCAACCCTCATCCCCTCATTTCTTCCGCACAGAATCGCGACATCAATCGGCTGTTCCATTGCAGATTTTCGAAGATCTGCGATTGCGCCATCAATGATCTGATCTAAATATTTTTCCAACACTCCCCCCACTCCTTGGCTGCCCATTGTCATCACCCATAATTTCGCATCATTTCTAAGACCAAACTTTTGTTTGGTTGCTTCGCTTTCTTTATTTAACGCTTCTACTTCTGGATTTGAAATAAATGCTTGATGCACAGGATATCTGTGGACTCGAGCGAAATGCTCGTAGTTCATCAAAAGCTTCTCATATTCTTCTTTTTTGGCTTGATCTCCTTTTAGGGCAGTTTCTTGTCTTAGAAATGAGGAAGAGGGCTTTCTTCCCATGCGTGGTGACAGCAAAATGTTATCTTCTGCTGTCATTCTTATAGTAGAACGTTCTGAGGGGACAAAAAACATGATATTGCTAAGATCAAATTCTGTGACTGTTTTGACGATTTCCTCAAGTTTATCGGGAATTTCACCAAAATCGCAAACCTGAAAGCACACCCGTTTCACCCCTTCAGCAACTGCTCGAACATTTTCTGGATGATGAGAAGTGGAGACAATAAATTCAGATTTTCCTATCGCTTTTCTAAATTCATTCGCTTCCTTATCTAAAATGAACTGATTTAAACAATCATCGAGCGATTTTAGCTGTTTTGCGTATATTTTTTGTGAGCTTTGTTGAGAAACTTTATTAAAAACCTCGTTTCGATGTATCCCAACAAATGTTTTTAAATTATCTATTGCAACCAAATCGCTCTCTTGAACGGTAGTATGAGGAATTTCATGGTGACGCAAATGGTCTTTCATGACATTGGCAATCGAAAGATGAGCTCCTCCAGAACGAGTTGTTGTGATAACGACTGTTTCCTCAGTAATTTCAGGCTGCCGTTGTTCGATTCTTGCTTCATCACCTTCTCGAATTTTTTCATCAACTAATTGTTTCATTTCTTTAGAAATTATATCTAGAAATTGATTTAAAGATGCTTTTGTTTGAGCAAAAATTTCCTTCGTTTCAGGGTGTTTTGTTAGAATTTTTTTGGCATTACTCTTGCTCATACCAATGTAATCATTGTATTTTAAAACAACATTTCTTATCCTTTCCTGATATTCTTCACTTAAACTGCTGAAACTATTATCAAAAGCTTTTGAAATTATATTCGATTTATCATAATCTTTGTTTTTTTCGTGAAGTTTTTCTTCAAATTGATTCATATAAGATAGCTTATTAATAACCTTTCTATCCAATGTTTCTACTGATGCGACCCTCCCTTCTTTAAATGCCCGTAACAAGGCTGGTAAAAGTGTCTGATCAAAGTCTTGCCAGAAACTAGGATCTCCTGTGGATGCCTTAATAAACTCTTTAGGGAGTAGTCTTTTTAAAACGTCCTGTGTAATTACAATACTTTTATTTTCTTCTTTTGACAAATAACTGAATATTTGCTCATTAGTTAATTTTTCAAAATCTAATTTATTACTTTTTTTTTACTTTCACGAATTTTTTTCACAGCTCGATCCGTATTCAGCTCTGCTGGCCTTTTCGTTGAATATTTAAGGTTAGCACTATCTATACTCGTGTGTTTATTTTTTTCTTTTAAAACCCTATCATCAATTGGCTTTATTCTATCTGAACTATTATTAATTGGTTGCATAAAAAACCTCAATTAATTTATTGATATAGCACACAACCAAATTATACAAAAAAAATTTATTTAAATGAGTAAAATTTGAATTATCTTTATATTATAAAAATTTTCATGTTATAATTTAATTTGAAGGTAAATATTATTAATATTAAGGATGATTTATGGAATACAATATATCTTTCACAAAAAACTTGTTTAATTTTTCTCCTTGTGTTGAAGAAGGGAAAGTAACTATTCATAGTAGCACAAATGAAAAAATAATCTGTTTGGGAAAAAGATTTGAAAAAACAGAAGATGTTCCTTTATCTCTCCACGAACATTATGTAAAAATTAAAAGCGAAAAAGGCGATAACCTTTACGTCGAATCAAAAGCATTGGTAGAAAAAATCTTGCAACAAGGGCAAAAATTCGAAACAATGAGTGCCCTCATGAGCCTCATCGAGGAGGAAAGTA
>Ga0116226_10006696_pt1 | contig 10358 bp, 12 predicted proteins | sample S1TSphfallax_FD_89692 | JGI IMG/M metagenome (GOLD analysis project Ga0116226, IMG submission 89692) | Host-associated microbial communities from peat moss isolated from Minnesota, USA - S1T2_Fa - Sphagnum fallax MG | ecosystem: Host-associated > Plants > Peat moss > Unclassified | place: USA...
CGCCGGCATTCCGAGCTTCGCGATGTACCACCGCCCGATGATCCACGTGTCGGCCGTCGATTCGCGCGCCGCGATTCCGATCATCCTCGGCATTCCGCCGCACGACCGCGAAAGCACGCGGATCGCGTACATCCCGCTCGAAGACGCGCTCGCCGACCGGAACAACCTGCTGAAGGTCGCCGAGAGCGTCATCGTGCTCCCACCGGGAGAAGGATGGGGCCACATCAAGAACGGCGGCGGAACGCCGCCGATCCGTATCGCCGAGGGCTGGTTCTCGATGTTCCACGGCGTCGACGCGGACTACGATGCGGCTGGAGCGAGTACGGGCATGCGCTATAGCGCGGGCTTCGTGATCCACGACGTGGAGCGACCCGATCGCGTGCTCTACCGCTCGGACAAACCCGCCCTCGCGCCCGAAACGCCGGACGAGCTGCGGGGCATGGTGAATCACGTCGTCTTCCCGACCGCGATCGATCTGCGGCCGGGAGTGCCCGGCCGCGACTACGACGTGTACTACGGCATGGCGGATTCGCGCATCGGTCGCATTCGCGTCGAACTCGGCGCGAGCGAACGCGAGGCGGGCGGGGCGGCCGAAACGGCCGCGTAGCCACGCATGCTGCGCTACTACGCGGCCGCATCCGCGATCGTGGTCGTCGCAATCCTGATCTTGCTCGCGCTGCCGCGTCCGAATCCCGACGTGCCGAAGGGACCGCAGTATCATGGCGGCCCGGCCACGCCGCGGCCCGGCGGCAACGATCCGGACGCGCACGCCTCGGAGACCGTCGGCGGCGTCGCGCCCTGGGCGCTTTCGGCGGTGCCGGAGTGCTTCCACCAAACGGAGAGCTATCGCGGTAATTCCGCGTTCGCAGCCGCGAAGGTTCCACGCGGCGCGCGCCGCATCGCGCCGGGGACGCGGATTCTCGCGGCCGACTGCGTCCTCGACATCGGGGTCGATTCCGCCCGGCTCTCCCGGGGCGACCTCCATTTCATCGTGCCGCCGCGGGCGCTCTTCTTTCGGTCGGGCGGCGCGCTCGTGCTCCGGCAGACGGATGGGAAGCGCGAAGAAGTGCGCATCTATTGCCGCCCCCGCGTATACTCTTGCACGTGATGACTTCCCCGGATTCCCCGCTGGCGGACGCGGTCGAGAAGCGACGCACCTTCGCGATCATCTCCCATCCCGACGCCGGTAAGACGACCCTGACCGAGAAACTGCTGCTCTACGGTGGAGCGATTACCACGGCCGGCCAGGTCTCCGCGCGCCGTCGCGCGCGCCAGGTGACCTCGGACTGGATGGAGCTCGAGCGCGAGCGCGGGATCTCGATCACCTCGACGGTCCTGCAGTTTCCGTATCGCGGCCACACGCTGAACTTGCTCGATACGCCGGGCCACCAGGATTTCGGCGAGGATACCTATCGCACGTTGCTCGCCGCGGATAGCGCGATCATGTTGATCGACGCGGCAAAAGGTGTCGAGCCGCAGACGAAAAAGCTCTTCGCGATCTGCCGCGCGCGCCGCATCCCGCTCTTCACGTTTATCAACAAGATGGACCGGCCGAGCCGCGATCCGCTCGAGCTGCTCGACGAACTCGAGAAGGTGCTCGGCATCGCGACGTACCCGATCAACTGGCCGATCGGCAGCGGACCGTCGTTCCGCGGCGTCTACGATCGGCGTTCGCACGACGTGCATCTCTTCGAGCGCACCGAACACGGGGCGAAGCGCGCGCCCGTGCGCGTGACGGGGCTCGACGATCCGCAATTCGCGGCGCTTACCGACGAGAGCACCTATCGCGAATTTCGCGACGGACTCGATCTGCTCGAAGGCGCGGGTGCCGCGTTCGATCGCGCGTCGCTGATGACGGGCGATGCGACGCCGGTCTTTTTCGGCAGCGCCGTCACGAATTTCGGCGTCGAACTGTTCCTCGATCGTTTTCTCGAACTCGCGCCGCCGCCGCGCGCGCGGCTCGCGCTTCGCGCGGGCGATCTCGTACCCGAACCGGTTCCGCCGGCGTCGGAACAATTCTCCGGATTCGTCTTCAAGATTCAAGCGAACATGGATCCGCGTCATCGCGACCGCATCGCGTTTCTTCGCGTGTGTAGCGGAAAATTCGAACGCGACATGACGGTTCGGAACGTGCGCACGGGCAAGGACGTTCGCGTCACGCGCGCGATGAAGTTGTTCGCGAGCGATCGCGAGGTCGTCGAGGAAGCCTACGCGGGCGACGTGGTCGGCCTCGCGAACCCCGGATCGTTTGCGATCGGGGATACGCTCTGCACGGGCGTTCCGTTTGCGTACGATCGCATTCCGTCGTTCGCGCCCGAGCATTTCGCGAGCGTGCGCAACGTGGATACGGGCGCGTACAAGTCGTTTCAAAAGGGCATCGCGCAACTCGCGGAAGAGGGCGCGATCCAAGTGTTCTATCCCGCCGGCCAGACGCGGACGGAGCCGATCTTCGCGGCGGTCGGCGAACTGCAATTCGAAGTCGCGAAGTATCGGCTCGGTGCCGAGTACAACGTGAAGACCGAATTCTACACGCTTCCGTTTTCGCTCGCGCGGCGCGTGCTCGGCGATGCGGCCGCGATCGGGTCGGCCACGTGGCCCTCGAATGCGAAACTCGTCGAGGACATCGCCGGTACACCGATCGCGCTCTTCGAGAGCGAATGGAGCATGCGGCTCGCGGAAGAATGGAATGCCGCGCTGCAATTCGAGTCGTTCGCCGATACCGGGCGAACGGTGGAGACGGTTGGATGAACGAGCCTCAGCTAACGAACGTGACGCCCGGCGCGGCGCAAACGCCCGGGGTCCTCGGAACGGGAGCCCGGCCACCCGGCGTGTCGGCCGCGCGCCGACCGCTGCCGTGGCCCTTGGTCGCGCTCCTCATTCTGTTGCTCGCGTTCGTGGGCTGGAAACTCACGCATCGCGCGAATCAAAACGAGCGGCTCGCGGGGAGCGTCACGCGCGCGATCGCGAACAACGATATGAGTCCGGTCGAGAAAGATTTCAACGCGATCCGCCGCCCCGAACTCGAAAATCGTGGGAAGGTCGGGCGGCTCTCCGATTTCGTCAACGCCGATGGCGCGCTCAAAGGCGTGAAGGAAGATACGCCGAGCGGTTCGCCTGCCGGCTACCACCACTTCATCGCGCACTTCGAGAAGGGTGATCTCGCCGAAGATATGACGCTCGACGACGATGGCAAGATCGTGAAGTTCCAAGTGCATCCGGTGACGCCGGCGACGCAGCAATAGGCCAGGTCGTCTCCGAGCCGACCTTCGACGACGTACGCGCGGCGGCCGCGCGACTGCACGGCGTCGCGCATCGCACGCCCGTCGTCACGTCGCGAACGCTCGACGCGCGCGTGGGAGCGAACGCGTTTCTCAAGTGCGAGAACTTGCAGCGCATGGGCGCCTTCAAGTTTCGTGGTGCCTACAATCGAATCGCGCAACTCACGCCGGCCGAACGTGCCGGCGGCGTCGTCGCGTTCTCGAGCGGGAATCACGCGCAGGGCGTCGCGCTCGCCGCTCGCATCTGCGGCGTGCCGGCCGCGATCGTCATGCCCTCCGACGCACCGGCCTCCAAATTGGCGGCGACGCGTGGATACGGAGCCGAGGTCTTCACGTACGACCGCAAGACGATGAACCGCGGCGCGATCGCGGCGGAGCTCGCGAGCGAACGCGGCGCGACGCTCGTACCGCCGTACGATGACGCCGCGATCGTCGCGGGTCAAGGCACGGTCGCGCTCGAGCTCCTCGAGGACGTGCCCGATCTCGACGTGCTGCTCGTGTGCACGGGCGGCGGTGGGCTCCTTGCGGGATGCGCGCTCGCCGCGACCGCGCTTCGCCCGGGGATCGCCGTCTACGGCGTGGAGCCGGCGGCGGGAGACGATTTCGCGCGCTCGATCGCCGCGGGAACGCGCGTGGAGATTCCCGTGCCAGACACGATCGCCGACGGACAGCAGACGACCTCGCCCGGCGAAATCACGTTTCCGATCGTGCAGCGGCTATGCGCCGGCATCCTGACCGTGACGGACGACGAGTTGCGCGACGCGATGCGCTTCGCGTTCGAGCGCCTCAAGCTCGTCGTGGAGCCGAGCGGCGCGAGCGCCTTGGCGGCCCTTCTGAGCGGCAAGCTCGACGTGAACGGACGCAGGGTCGGGGTCGTCGTGAGCGGCGGTAACGTCGATGCGGCGCGCTACGCGGAGATCATCGCCGCAGGGTAGCGAGCGTCAGTCGCCCGTTACGGGCGTGCCGAAACCGATTCGAGGGCGCGTTGGAAGATCTCGTAGAGCGCTTCCTGGTCCTCGGGTGAGAGGTTCCCGATCGCGGGGGGCGGCTGGTGGAAGCGCTCGTGCGCCTGCTGGTACATATCGTTCCCCGCGCACGTCATCACGAGGGACTTCACGCGGCGGTCGTGTTCCGAGGCCCGGCGCTCCACGAGGCCGCGTGTCTCGAGCTTGTCGACGAGCGACGTGACGTTCGAGGCGTCGCAACCGAGGTGCTGCGCGAGTTCGCTCATCGTCATCGTGCCGTACTCGCCCATGATCTTCATCGCGATCAGCTGTTGCGGGGTCATCCCAAACGACGTGGCGACCTTTTCTGCCCACGGCTTGACCGACTTCCATACCTCGGTAAAGAGATTCCAGGCGCGGACGCCCGGGCTCTCGAGCAGCCGCGTCGCCCCATCTTGTTCGATCACGGGATCATTATACCTCAAAGAATTATAGTTGACAACCTATTGCATTCAACTATAGTTGATGTTATAAAGTATCTAGTTCGCCAAATAAAGTTTCATCGGCGACATGGCAAGAGGTTACGATGCGAGATAAAGTGGTGGAAGGCGAGCCCGAGGGTGGATTCCTCAAACGTTGGGTTTCCGGGCTGATGCATCCCGTCGAGCCCCGAGGCGACTATTTCGTCCGACTCGGGTCGAGCGTCGCCGCGAGCGCTCCAACGACGTGCTCGTCGTGCATATAAATCCCGCTCTCGCCGGTGTCCTTGCGGCGTTTGCGTTCGGCGGACGGGCCGAAGCCGGCGGCAACCTCGTGCTGATCTTGGCCGCGCTGCTCCTCGCTACGGTTCTCACGGACCTCGCGCTCGCCCTCGCGCGGCGACGGCACGCACCGGTGCAAAGCGTCGCGGTGATCCGATGATCGCGGCGCTCCCGGTCCCCGCCGTTCACGATCGTAACGACGACCGTCCGCTCGTTGAGGCCGCGCGCGCGGGCTCGACGGAAGCCTTCGACGCGCTCGTGAGTCGCTATCGTGCGCCCGTCGTGCGCCTCGCGTATCGGCTCACGCACGATGTGGACGAAGCGAACGATATCGCGCAAGACGCCTTCATCCGCGCCTACCGTCGCCTCGACGATTTCAAGCTCGACCGTCCGTTCGCGCGCTGGCTGTTCGTGATCGCGCGGAACGCGTCGCTCGACGCGCTGCGTCGGCGCCGTCGCGCTGCCGCGCTCGAAACGGAAGACGTCGTGACGCCGGAGGAGCCCGGGCCGGAAGCGCTCGCGCTCCGCGCCGACGAAGCGGCTCGCGTGCACGCGGCCCTCGAAACGCTGCCGTCGAAGTATCGCGACGTTTTAGAACTGTACTATATTTCCGACCTGCGCTATCGCGACATCGCGCGCGAGCTCGATATTCCGATCGGGACCGTCAAGACGTACATCTCGCGTGCGAAGCGCCGCCTGCGCACCGAACTCGACTCCGCACAGGTGGTCCTCGCCGCGTAGTCGATCGCTCTTCTATCCGCGTCCCATCGAATAGAACTCCGCATTCGGGCGCATGTCGAGTGCGCCCGCCATGCGATTCGAGAAACCGAAGAAGGCCGCGATCGCGGCGATATCCCAGACGTCGTCGTCGCTAAAGCCCGCGGCGTGGAGTTCTGCGATCTCGTCGTCCGTTGCGGCGAAACCCGTCTCGTTCACGTGCGATGCGAATGCGAGCATCGCGCGCCAGCGTGGCGTGAGCTCCGCGGTGCGCCAGTTGATCGCGATCTGCTCCGCGAGGATCGGATCTTTTCCGATGACGCGCAATGCCGCGCTATGCGCGGTCACGCAGTACTGGCAACGATTTTCCGCGGACACGGCCACGACGATCGCCTCGCGTTCCGCTCGCGTCAATCCGCCGTCGCCCTTCATCAGCACGTCGTGATACTGCATGAAGGCGCGGAAATGCTCGGGCCGACGCGCGTACGCGCGGAAGACGTTCGGCACGAAGCCGATGCGCTCGCGGTTTTTCGCGTAGACGCTCGCGATGTCGTCGGGAAGCTCGGCTTCGGGCGGCTCGCCGAACCGGGATATGCGTCGTTCGTCCATCGCCGAAGCTTGTACGAAGCAAGAAGCGCGAACCCTGGGGTTCGCGCTTCTTAGAACGTGTATCGGCGGTTTGGGGCCGAGACTTAGGGCGAAGCCGTCGCGGCCGGCATCATGCCCTTCATTCCGGACATCGCCGCCATCCCGAGGTCGCCGCACGCGACGTAGTCCTTGAGGTCGTCGGGCGACTTGTGGACGTTCACGGCGAAGCCGCCGGCCGTCAAGCTCGCGAGCGTCGCGTCGACGGTCGTCGTCGACTTGCCGTTCGTGAGGCTCGTGAGCGGGTACTTCGGTGCCGGGTTCAGATTCGTGCACGTGCCGGGATGGATGTGCGCGGGCTGCGCCGACGCGGGCGCTCCGGTGAGCGCCACGGCAACGATGGTCTTGTCGCCATCGGCCGTCAGCGTGACGGTGCCCTTTTCTCCGGATGCGTTCTGCGCGGAGATCGGGTACGTTTTCGAAGCGGATTTCGCGCTTGCGACGAGGGGCGTGATGAGTGCGAGCGCGATCGCACCCGTCAGGACGATTTTATTCGATAACATGTAGTCTTTCTAAGCGAGGCTGGTTGACGCTGTCAAGGCGAAGGTCGCTGCTCGTATACCCGGGATCCCACTCACGCAACCGCCGGGCGACGCGCCGCTCCCGCAGAGCAAAAGCCCGTCGATCTCCGTTCCGGTCGAGAAGCGGTCGCCCAGAATCTGCCCGGGCAGCAACTCGCCGTGGAAAATGTGACCGCCATGCAGCCCGAATCGTTCCTCGAGATCCGGCGGTGCGAGAATCTGTCGCGCGTCGATGGCGTTCGGGAGATTCGGTGCGTAGCGCGCGAGCGTCGCGACGATTTCGTCCGCTGCGCGTTCGCGCTTCGCATCGTCCCATGGCCCGTCGGCGCGATCGTATGGATAATATTGCGCGAAGATGGAGAGCAGATGCTTTCCGGGCGGCGCGAGCGACGGGTCCGTGGGCGTCTGCATGAAGCATTCGAGCATCGGCTCGCGCGACGCACCGAGGGTGCGCGCATCGTCGTGCGCGGCTTGCAAGTAATCGAGCGACGGCGCGACGTGGACCGTCGCGCGATGGTGTGCGGCGGGCGTCTCGCGACCCGGTCGCGCGGTGAAGTCGGGCAGCTCGCCGAGTGCGAGATTCAACTTCAGCGAACATCCCTCGCTGCGCCAACCCGCGATCTTTTCGCGCGTCGCTTGCGGCACGTCGCGCGGGTCGAGCAGACCCACGAACGTGGTGTACGGATCGGCATTCGAGAGCACGAGCGGCGCTTCGTATTCCGTTCCGTCTTCGAGTGCGACGCCGTAGGCGCGACCGTCGCGAACGAGGATGCGCGCGACGGTCGCGCTCGTGACGAACGAGCAGCCGGCGATTCGCGCCGCGAGCGCGAGCGCGCGCGAGATGCTGCCCATGCCGCCGCGCACGAAACCCCAAGCACCTTGCGTCCCGAGCGCGCGGCCCGCATAGTGGTGCGCGAGCACGTAGCCCGTGCCCGGATCGCGCGGACCCGCGTACGTTCCGATCAGGCCGTCGGTCGCGAGCGTGGCTTGGAGCACGGGAGTCGCGACGTAACGCTCCACGAGCGTCGCCGCGGAACCGTCGAACGTCGCTCGGGCCACGTCGTCGAACCGCACGTCCTTCGGGTTCTGCGCTTCGAACGCATCGAAGAGGAGCGAGCCGAGGCGCGTGGCCTCGCGCTCGAAGGCGGCGAACCCGGCGACGTCGTTCGGCTCGAAGGCCGCGATCTCGCGCGCGTTTTCGGCATCGTCGCGCGAGAGCAAGAGCGAACGCCCGTCGAGCAGCGGCGTGAACGACGACGGGTCTTTCGGATACACGTCGTAGCCGTAGGCGCGCAGCCGCAATTCCTCGACGATGCGCGGATGCAAGAGGCTGCACACGTATGACGCGGTCGAGACGGTCCACCCGGGCCACACCGCTTCGCTCACGGCGGCGCCGCCGAGAACGTCGCGCCGTTCGAGCACCAGCACCGAACGGCCGGCACGTGCGAGGTACGCCGCGGCGACGAGGCCGTTATGCCCCGCGCCCACGACGATCGCATCGTAGCCGTCGGCTTGCGGCAGCCGCCGCGCGTCGCTCACCGCCGCACTTTTTTCTTCGCGACGCGGGCTTTGCGAACGAACGGAGAGCCCGGCACGAACGAGCGATCGTGCCGCAGCGAGACGTCGACGTCCTCGCAGCCGATCGGTGTGAACGCGCCGCAATCGTGCGGCCGTGCGGAATAGATACCGCAGTAGTAGCGACCGGAGCCCGAGCCCTTGAGAAACACGCACTGGCTCGCGATGTCGTCCGTCACTTTTTTCAAGTAACCGACGGAGAATCCGTCGGCCGACGGGCGTTGCACGACGTAGTCTTCGAGCGCGACCTCGTAGGGAATCTTGAAATGTTCGGCGATCCGCGCGACGTCGGCTTTGCTGACGAACGGTTCGTAGCCGCTGCAGCATTCGGCGCATCCCGGCGGGCACGCGGCGTTCTCCGGCATATCGCGCACGTGCTTGCGCGCGAGCTCGATCACCGCGCCGATCGCCTTCACGAACTCGGGATCGTCGTTATACTTGTACGACCACTCCTTGCGCGTGATCTCTTTCGCGTTATAGCGATGCGTGATCTTTTCGTTGTAGGTGATCGTGACGTGTTCTTCGTCGATCTCGATCTCCGTGACGTGTTCCATCGGGGCGAGGTCGAGTAACTCGAGCGTGGTCGGTTGTTTCGTGCGCTTCGTAAACGCTTTGAGATCACGCATCGCTGCGTGTGCGATGAGATCGATCGTCTGCTCCATCCCGGCGGATTCGCGCAGGACGCGTCGCGGACCCGGCGAGGCGACGAGACGTTTGCGGGCAAAGACACGTTGTCGCACATGTCTGGAGATCGTCGCATGCCCTTCGCCCGCTCGATTGCGTTGTCTGCCCTCGCGATGGCCGTGGGCGCGTCCCCCGTCGCCGCAGCCGCGGCCCCGTCGCTGGGTCCGGCGGCGTTACGGGCAAAAATCTTTGCGGCGTACCAGTCCGTTCGTTCGTATCGCGTCACCGTTCTCGGCTCGGTCCGATCGCTCGGCGTGTGGGTCGCGCCGAACAAGTATCAGATGACGACGGATTTTGGCGGACGGCCGGTCAAGACGCTGATCGTCGGCCGCGACTATTGGATGCTCTCGGGCGGCAAGTGGCAGAAGTCGGGAACGGCTTCGAACAACCTCGACGTCGACATCGCGGGCCTCATTCGCAACGCCAAGGCGAACCCCGGCATCCCGTTCGTTCCGATGCCGGAGCAGATTCAGGATGGGAAGCGGGTCGGCGCGTTCGGCTACGCGTTTGCGAACGGAACCGACGAAGTCTGCAACTACGACCTCGCGACCTATCTCGCGACGCGATGTAAGGCGGACGAACTCACGTTGCTCTACTCTGCGTACAACGACCCCGCGAACGTGGTCGCCAAGCCGTAAGTCGCGCGCTCGCCTTTACGGCGCGTGTTCCGGCGCGTCGAACGCGAGGGCGGTCATGATGCGAACGCCCGTCTCGAGCGCGGCTTCGTCGATATCGAACTTGCCGTGATGGTGGGGGAACGACGTGCGCGCGTCGCCGGCGCAGCCGAGAACGAAATACGACGCGGGCACGCGCTCCGCGAAGAACGAGAAATCCTCCGCGCCCATGTGCTGCTCCGCCGTGATGACGCGACTCTCCCCGATCGTCCGCTCCGCGAGTGCCCGAACGTACCGCGTTTGCGCCGCGTCGTTCGACGTCACGGGGTAGCGCCAGAGATACTCGAACGCGTAACTCGCGCCCGATGCATCGCACACGCCCTTGAGCACGCGCTCGATGCGCTCCGCCATCCGCGCGCGTACGCCGGCATCGAACGCGCGAACGGTTCCCATGAGGGTGACGCTCGAGGGGATCACGTTGTGCGTCGTGCCGCCGTGAATCGCGCCGATCGTCACGACGGCCGGCTCGATCGGATCGATCTGGCGGCTGACGACTTTCTGAACCGACGCGACGAATTCGGCGGCGACGAGGATCGGATCGATCGAGAGGTGCGGCGCG
>Ga0116226_10006697_pt1 | contig 10358 bp, 4 predicted proteins | sample S1TSphfallax_FD_89692 | JGI IMG/M metagenome (GOLD analysis project Ga0116226, IMG submission 89692) | Host-associated microbial communities from peat moss isolated from Minnesota, USA - S1T2_Fa - Sphagnum fallax MG | ecosystem: Host-associated > Plants > Peat moss > Unclassified | place: USA...
GTGCAGTTGGCCCAAGTGTTACCACATCCTCAACTGATTTTTCCTTCCAAAACCTGGTTTTTTGGAATTTATTTGAATTTTCAGTGGCAGAAATCACTTAGAAATTAAAATCTCTCACATTCTGAATCCAAATCTTACCAAATGAAGTCCATTAAATCTTGCTCATCGAGATCTTTCCAACAACACCAAAGGCACCTTCCAATTTTTTGGAAATTTTTAGCTATGATTTAATTTAATTTTTAGTGAAGAAATCATTCAATATTCAAGAGCTTTTGCACCGCAAGTCCAAATGTCATGGAACCAAGCCCATGCACCCCTTCCCATCGAGAGCTTTCCAAAGACACCAAGAACACAATTTGAAGCATCCTGGTTTGGTGGATCTCATAACTTAAAAACAAAACAAAACAAACTACCTTCCTTCATAGATTGATTTCAAAACAATGGGATTCTAGGATACCTTTTGAACCGAGTGGCATAACATAATTATCATCGATTATTACTGAAAACCTGAAATATGCAAATGAGGGTTGTTGGACCCCTCTTTTTCACAAAAAAAATACTTTGGCAAGATTTGCCAAATATGATTCATAGGTACAATATTCTAAACAATTATCTTAATACAAAGAGGTAGTACAAATCTTCAATATATCATGATAGTCTTCATGATCATTTAAAGATAATGCAAGTTTCAAATTTAACAAATTTGATGTTTCTTATTTAGGTTTGAATAGGCATCAAGCCATGAAGCATCAATCATTCACCTTACATAACACACAATTTTAGTGGAATGACATTATAAAAACCCCTAATTGTTGGTGTTATTTTGTTATCAAATATTTATTCAAAATTATTTTTTGTGTCACCTTTGGGAGTTTAGATTCACTTAGTTCGCATACCCCACCCTCCCTCTTTATGTCCAAGCCTAAGTTTAGGGTTTAAGGTTTATGCCCCATGTCATTCTAAAACCATATAATATCTAATGGAGTTGGATTGTTCAACTCAAGAATGATGTTTTATTATATGATGTTGAATAAAACATTTTAGGAAGCATATATGCACACAATGAACTACACATGTTTGTGGGTGGGAAGGCATTCACATCATGTGCCTCATTTGTTGTAAATGGGGTTGAGAACCACCCCTTGGTTAGCATGTATGAAGGAGAGAACACAATCTTGGAAGAGCTACACTTTGGAGGCATAGCCAAAAGATTGCCTACAAGATTTGATAGAAGCCCACAAAATTTTATGACCAACTTGGATCTCTCCTTATATATGTTTTTTCTCTTTCATGTTATGTTGTTCATTAAGATGGAGAACAATGAGTTTTATGATGACCTAAGTTAAATTCATAGATTGATTTTTATTAGCAAATCCTCCAAGGCCACGCACTTGTTTTTTTGGGACAGATTCATGTTAGTTAAAATCTAAACATCAAACAAAAAGATGCACTTCAATCATATAACCAATTTCTTCCATAAAGCATTATTTGTCAAATGAATATTAAACTTTCATCATAGATCATCCATGGATCCAAGCAAAGACCATGATAAACTCCACAAACTCGAAAGTAAATCCTTAATTTTGGTCTTGAACATCATTTCACCCATCCATTTTGTGTCAATAGTAAAAGCTCCTTTCAAATTCTTGCCAAACTCTTCCCTTGTAGTTGTTTCCTCTTTTTCTTTTTGTTCATATATTACACCTTTTAATAATTTGCAAAGTGTCCTCGTTGCATAAGCATTTAAATCTTTTTCACAAAAAATAAAAATATCTTACCCATAACTTAGGAGTTCAATCAATGTCATAGAAGCAACAAAGAAAGGACCAAGTGTGCCACTTTTTGTGCTTCATCTTATTGACAACATGAATTTGTTTAGTGCTCTTGCTTCTTTATCTTCATGTCCCTTGCATATGCCTCAACCTATGTAAAAAAAAAAACACAATAGATATGACAATAGAGTTTTGTACAATCACTTAATGATGTCCACCAAACATTTCAATTCCAATAGTTGCTTTGCACTAGGTTAAGAGGAATACATGACAAAGAAGTTGGATTTGTGTTTTTCTTGTTGGGGAATGAATTGTAACTTAATTTCAAACATCACAAAAAAAAGGAGGGTTTGTTTGCATTTACATAAAATTTAACCTTACAATAATGGCACTAAGATCTATTTGAATTTACTTGTGCTTGGGTAAATGCACAATCTAGTGGCCCATTTTAAAAATATATAGCTTTCACAAAAGTCACAAGCAAGTTTTTATAAATATCAATATGGATATGGTTTTGATTTCTAAGGTTTTCATTAGTGTAATCTTTGACTTTTTAAGTTTGAGTCATTTATAAAACCTCTTAAAACTAAGTCAAAACCCATATTGAAAAATGTTTCTATTAGTTGGTATGGTGAAATCATTTTGAAAATCCTAAAAGAAAAACTCATAAAATCCATAAGAATAAAAGCCCATTTAGAATTTTCAATTATGTACCCCTAGGACACAAAAAATTTAAGAAACAAAAAAAATAATTTCAAAAGGATTATTGAAAACACTATTACAGAAATGGGGTGCAATTTATTAGCCTAAATCACTATGCGACCTTAAAAGTGAAATAATTTCATTGCATTTTACTGATTTCACCCTAGTGAAATTTATTTCACTATAATATCATTATGTAGACATCATGTTTCATTACTAATTAACATAATTCACTATTATAATTTAGTATATTAAATAGGTTTATTTTTATGTTTTTAAAATATTCTATCCATGTTACTTTATGATGTACCTTATATAATTTTAATCTATTTTTTGTTATTCTTACTTTTATTTTATTTTATTATAGGCTATTATACATTATTTTACTTTAAGGTATCTTAATTAATTTATTATAAGATGTTAAGTTATTCTAAAATAATTATTCAACTAATTTTAGGCTTTACTTTAGGTTATTTTATTTAAAATTAATATATGTTATTTCAAGTTATACTTTAAGTTATTCAAACTCATTCTACTTTATGTTATTATAAATTATGTTATCTTAAGTATAATAACTTAAAATAATTTAAAATAAAATATAATGACCTAAGGTAAAATTTATTTAAAATATAAAATAATAACCTATGAAAAATAATTTTAAATACCCTACAATACAATAACTATCAATAACCTATGATATTATAACATAGAATATCCAACAATAATTTATAATACAATAATAACCAATAATTGTAATATAACATATAATAACCAACACTAACTTATAATAAAATAACCATTAATAACCATTAATAACCAATAATACAATAATCATTAATAACTACCAATATGCAATAACAAATATCCACCAATAGAATAGCCACCAATGGCCACTAATATAATAGCCATTAATAAACACTAATATCCAAAAGTAACTTATAATAGCTACAAGTAACCTAAATTGAAATAATTTACAATAGTAAAAAATAACATAGAATAGTAAAAAAAACTTACAATAGCTGAAAATAGCCTAAGGTGAAATAAATTAAAATTGCCAAAAGTAACTTTGAATAACCAAAAGTAGCCTAAGGTGAAATAGCCAAAAATAACCAAAAGTAATTGAGAATAACCATAAATAGTCGTAAATAATGTAGGGTGAAATAATTTAAATTAATGAAAAATAGTCATATAATAATTGAAAATAGCTTAGCATAGGTAGTATTATTATATTAACAAAAAAAATCCATTTACAAAAAAAAAATTCAAAAAAATGGTCATTAAAATGTTATTGAATAATGATATTCAACTTATTTTTTTGTTCAAATGATTTTAAACTTTCAAAAGGAAATAATTGTAATTATGTACATTATTGAATTTTTTAAAAAAAAATTTGAATCATTTCATATGAACAAAATTTCAATAAAATATGAATTTTTTAATTTTATGTTTTTGTAATGTTTAAAATGAAGTATTTAATAAATAGAATGTAATGTAACATATTACCACAACAAGTGGGGTGGCTTGATAGTGAAGGTGTTTGCCTTCATTCCAAAGGTCAAGGGATCAAACTTCATGAGTGATGTTATGTATGGTCAAGAATGGTATGTTGACTGAATATTCTCCTATCGAATTTTTAGAATAGGTGCCTAGGTTGATTATGTGTCAATAAATCATAGGTTAAAAAAGTAATGAAATTATCAATAATATTATATATTAAATAATAAAATTTAATTGATTTCCATGTTAGTTAGTTAATTAACTAATAAGTGAATGGTTTGGTAAATTTGTATTTCACTTGAAAGTAACCTTGTTTCACTAAGTATTAATGAAATAATTCATTGTTTGTAACAATTGGTCCCTATTTGCTAGGGGGTTAAACGATCTCACCAAGTAAAAATGTCCAGATTCACTCAAAATCTAGTGAAACCTAAAGTGAACTAAGACACATTTTGTAATAGTGAAACAAGGTCCAATTTTGAACTTTCAAAAGTTTTTAACTAACATTTGGTTAAAGTTTCACAAAATAAGATTTCACATTTAGCTTTATGATTTAATTTTTCAACCCATGCTTAATCATAACAAACAATTTGGAGTGGAATTCAATACGAATTCTTGAATTTTTTAACAATCTAATCAACTGACCAGCCCATTTATTTTATTCTAAAAGTCCACTATTGATAATAAATGCAACACTTTCAAAAAATAATTGTGCAAATGTCTTCATAATTAGGTTTTTAGTTTAGAATGAATCATCATTTAATGTATTTGAAATTAAATCATTCACCATAAGCATTTAAACAAAAAACACTTACAAAAATCAAGCTTATGATGCAAAAAGTGAGCCACTTTACCTTACATTTACCTTGTTTCAAAATGAAAAAAAACACGTTATATTTCTAGGCATCCCCTATTGTGGGGCTTAAGTGACCTAACACCCACCAATGCACCATCCAAAAAATCGCGATTTAGGATTTTTTGGATCGAATGAAACCTAATCCCACCCCAAGATAAGGTTTTGGGTTCATAATTATTTTTTCCTCCACACCTTGACCTCCAACAAGTAGTCTTCCCCTACCCACCTGCTAGCTCCTCTTTCCCCTCCCCCTTTCCCATTCATAATTTAATGTTTTTTTATAAAAAACTTTCATTTTTTTTTCTTTGTTTCTTTTTTTAATTTTCTATTCTATGTGACTTTGTTTAAGGTCTTTGTGGCCTTTTTGTTCTTCTTTTCCTTTCTTTTTGCTTATTTTTGTTTTTGGTTGTGTTTTTGTTTAAGGTTTTTGTGACCTTTTTGTTCTTCTTTTGGTTTTGTTTCTTCTTTCTTTCTTTATGTCTTTTGAACTATTTATTTACCTATCTTGTTTCTTGTTGGTTTTCTTTTTTCCCTTTTTTTGGGTTTCTAATTTTAATTGCTCTTTTTCTTTTTGTCTTGTGTGTGTGGGGCGGGGGGGACAAGGGGTAAACCCCTATTTTGCATGTTGGGGTCTATCCCAACCACAAAGGAAGGGTTTACCTTTCTCATCCCAACTCTTGCTAATCATTTTGATTTTGGTGGTCTTGATTATAATGGTTTTATTGTTGTCTTCCATTTACTATCATAGTCTTAATAATGGTTATTTCATTGATTTCCTAATTTTGATTCGATTGTGTTCTTTATTTTTTTATTATAATTTAGTTTTATTAGATTTCTTAATAGGATGCAAACTTGTAAAAACTTCAAGCAATGTGTTGAAGTCAATCTTGATATGTAAACAATGAATTAGCATCAAATATGATGGAAGATGCAACATTTGCTAAAATAGAAGCATCACTAGCTAGAATAGGTGCAACAAGTGAAGTTGTTGTTTATATGAACTTGTTATTGCAAATGAATAAATGCAATCAGATGGTGTATAACAAAGGAACACTAACAAGCAAATGTTCATACAATGGAGAAGCAAGAGCAAAAGTAGCAAACAATTGATAGTCTTCAATCCTCCCATAAGTCAACACTAGTTTTTTACTTATATTTCAATACCTTGCTCACTCTTTCACATTGAGAGAGTGGGTGGAATTCGTTTTTGGCAATACCCCAAATGGCCAAATGTTTAATTATATTAATTGTCATTGGTTGGTATGCAATACCTTAAATGTGTATGTAAAAACCTTATTAAAATAGTTATCATTGTGTATGCGATACCTTAATTTTCTTTGTAACAACATTATTAGTAGTCATATATTATTGTGTATGCAATACTTTCATTGCTTATGTAATAACCTTAAGAGTAGTCATTGGTGTGCATGTAATACCTTTAGTTCCTTTGTAATATTTTTCATCAAGTCTAATACCCTTGTATTTCATAATTTATCTAAACATTTTCATTTTTTCCCTTGTTTTTCTTTATTTTGTTGGTTCAAGGGCAAATGTGTCGCATGGGGTTGACAAGGAGGGCATGACTTTGAAGAAAGATGAGCATAGGTTTATTTGCAAAGTATAAACTTGCAATGCATTTTATTTGGCAAAATATTTGCTTCTAAATCATTCACACCAAAAACACAATCTTTCCACAATACCAAGGAAGCTTAAGCGCCCATTTATTTGGCAAGAATGCATCAATAAATGGATGGGTCTTAAGCAAATTTTTTTAAAGGTTTGACACAACAAGCAAAAGGCAATTGCTCCACGTGGATGTGCCGCACGTGGGTGGGGTCACTTGTGGAATGATGCACTATGAATAAAACTAACATTGAAACCCACATTGGTAAAAATTGCCTTTTCCAAGTTGTTCATTCTATTGGGCATTTTGGCATGGGGCGTGCGGTCTATCTGCCCCCAAATGTAATTACCAAGTTAAAAAGGGATGAAAATCTTGTTGATTTAATTCAAACTAGCAAGGTTTCCTATGCAAAGGGCCTTAAAAATGTTTGAGATAATTAGAATTGGACGAGATCTTCATCCAAAAAGGAGCACAAAAAGTGGATCACTTTACTTGTGAATTATTATGAATTGGAGATTATTCATGATTAGTAAGTTCCATCACATTCAATTTTCAATTCAAATTTGCATTGTGCTTCATACATATGTTTTCCAAATTATGTTCATTGGTTTGTGTGCATGTCCACTTTAGGATTCGAGGTACCACCAAGGGGGCCTTCATATATAGCCGATTCGGTGAAGATGTTTTGGCAAACCGATAATTATACATTTGACAATATGTTCAATTTGCACAAAATGCAACAACACATTATCGAAATGCAAATGGATTATCAACAAGATATATTAGTGAAAGTTCTAATGAGAATGAAGGTGAGAGTGACTAGACTATGGTTATAGATCATTTTGTAGGTTTTAGCTTAACATTCCATTTTTGGATTAATACATATTTTGTACCATGTGTATGGCTTCCATGAATTTTCCATGCCACATTTTTGTAAATTAATTTAGCTTCCATGGATATAACCCATTGATATTGGAAATGAATGTATGCAAAGAGTTCTACTTGTAAAAAGTTTGAATTTTATTTGTACAAAAACAAGGTTATTAATATCCATATTATATATATCATTGAACAAAAAATTGATTGGATGTATTGCTAGTACATGAAGGTATTACAATTGTATTCCAAATGTTCATGGAAGTTCCATTAAAGCCTAAAGGCATGCTTTTGCGCAATACCCTCATTATAAAAATAATCCTTTATTTCATGGTTAGAACTTTGAGGTAATTTATACATGTATGATGAGGGTATTACAATTGGACTAGTTTTCTTTACTTTAGTCTTATAAGAGGCCACAATTAAAATATTGGTTAACACCCATATTAGGGTATTGCATTGTTGAATTAATTAAAATGAAATAATTTCAAGTGGGCCTAAGGGTCTTGCAAAACACCAAAATGATCCAAAGGATTTGCATTACCTGGATGAGGGTAATGCACATGTGAATATGGTTGGATATGATATTTGTATTTTATCCTTGGGGTATTGCATTTTTGTATTAAATGAAATGAAATAGATTACACTAGGTATGAAGGTATTGCATATCAACAACATAATCCAATGCATTTGTGATTGATGAAGGTAATGCATGTGCGGATTGGGTTGGATATGATATTGTCAATGTGTCTATAAGGTATTGCACTAATAAAGTAGATGAAATAAAATAGTTACAATTAGGCCTAAGGGTATTGCAAAATAATTAATTATCTCCAAAATATTTTTATAAGGAATTACATTATTCAATCAAATGAAATGAAATATAAGTAAGGCGTCAGTAGTGTAGAAAACCAAAATAATCTAGTGAATTTGCATTGATTTCATGAAAGTAATGCATGTGTGAAGTTGGGTGGATAAGTTATTTCCAATATTTTCTTAAAATATTGCATTTTAAAATCAAATGAAGTGAAATATATTATCTTGGGCATGAAGATATTGCATAACAAAAAATAATCAAGTTCATTTACATTACCTTAATGAAGGTAATGCATGTGTGGATTGAATCCTTAGGGTATTACATTGTTGAATTAAATGAGATGAAAATAGTTTACTAGGAGTGAAGGTATTGCATTATAATAAATTTGTTGTGCTCATGCATTAATTTGATGAAAATATTGAGAGAAAAAATAAGATGCAATATGATTTTTTTCTTTATCTGGGGATTACATTTTAGTAAAATCATCCAATGGATGTGCATTACCTTTATGAGGGCAATGTGATGATTATTATTTTATTTTTATTTTTTTTGCCAAGTTGTGCTTAGTGTTGAGGGTATGGCATAAGTTTGAACTTTAATAGTTCTGAAAAAGTTTAATGATGGTATTGTAAGAATGGTTAGATCATTGTATTGATGTGGTGATGCGCTCCCAAGCTCCTTGATAGATTCAAATGTGAGTCTGAGGCGAAAACAATGGAAGAATAAAGATTCAGGGCATGCTCCTTGGTTTATATCACTTTGGGGGTAGAGGGGCATGCTAGAGCTCCGAAATGGGGACTAGAAAAAACGACTAGCATCAATTATTCATATGAACCTATACAAAGCCAAACCACAAGTTGGTTAGTGCGTAATTGGAGCACCTTGGTGCACAAACAAGCCACAAGCAAACACGGACTCACAAGACTTACCACGGCCCGAACTTAGGGGAAGCCCTCACCTTCCCCCTTATAGTATACTTTATGCTTGGCCACATAACCAGCACCCAAATGTCATTTTGTCTTGGGAATCCCAAATGGGAGTCCCAAAATTCTCAAAGTTGGGACTCTTACAACTTTGGAAGCCCGTAACATTGTGTGCAAACCTTTGATTAAAATGAGTTTTAAAGCAAAGTTGTAACCCTCATCGAAAGCTTTTCAACGGTATGTCACACACCACCTTCACGCAAGGAAATCGGAGCAATTCCCAACTTTTAGTGGTCGGAAGTCAAAGTGCCAATTTGATTCTCGGCCCTTCTTTTGGCCATAACTTGTGTTAGAGTGTTCAAATGGATCATGCAAGCCCATTTTAGACATTTAAGTTCCAAGATTTTTTCAATGATATAAGGAACTCCTCAATCCTATGGGTTTAACCCTTGCAATTGATGTCTGAAAGTTCAAGAGTCCACTGGGAGTCCAACTCCCAAAATGAGAGTTCATTTGGGAGTGTGAGGGTTCATTCCTTCACATTCTCCTACACTCCCAAGAATATGAGATGTGACTCCCAAGCTTCCCTTTTGGCCCGCACCCTTGCAAGCCCTTACTTTGATTGCGAACCCAAGGCTAAAGTTACAACATGTGGCTTGAATAAAATTATCAAGTTTGTTTGCAATGCCTTCGTATGGGTGTTGCAACATAATTTAATTGTTGAGTTTTATAAAATTACAAAGAAGAAATCAAATTTAGTTGCAATACCCTCATTTGGGTCGTTGCAACATCATTTTCAAGAGTTACAAAGTTGCAAGTTTTGGTAGGTAGGTAGGAAGGGTGGTAGAACAAACTACCTTGTATATTGCAATATCCTCAACAACCTTGTGTTGTCATTGCCTTGGTGGAGATTTAGTGTGTAGGTACATAAGTACATAGGTTGATGAGTAAGTAGGAAAATGGGTGGGCGGGTAGGTAGGTGGTGGATGGAGGAGGCCAAGGTGCATAGGTAGGTAGTCTAAATGTAGGTAGGTGGGTGAGAGCTGAGTTTGCCGCCTTGGTTAGCCCAGGGACAGGGAGGGACAAAAAAGGTCCACCCATAGATGCACCATCCATCCACATTGGTGCACTGGTAGCCCCTTGGACTAGGTCTATCTTTATTATGCTCCTTGGACTAGGACATTCATGGCTTGGACCTCAAGCTCTGCCTGAGATCTAGGGTTATTTTGTAGGGTTTAGGGTTGCACACACCACTCTGGACACTCCTTGATACAATGCACAATTCATTGGA
>Ga0116226_10006698_pt1 | contig 10357 bp, 10 predicted proteins | sample S1TSphfallax_FD_89692 | JGI IMG/M metagenome (GOLD analysis project Ga0116226, IMG submission 89692) | Host-associated microbial communities from peat moss isolated from Minnesota, USA - S1T2_Fa - Sphagnum fallax MG | ecosystem: Host-associated > Plants > Peat moss > Unclassified | place: USA...
GCTTTTTCGAAGCGGCCGCCTATGCCGCCTGGGCGGGAAAGCGCCTGCCCACGGAAGCCGAGTGGGAACATGCGATGGATGAGGCGCCCGCGGCCTTCGAACAGGTGGATGACAGTCTCTGGCAATGGACCGCCAGCGCCTATGCCCCTCACCCCGGCTTCGCCCCAGCCGCGGGGGCTGTCGGTGAATACAACGCCAAGTTCATGATCGGGCAAATGGTGCTCAAGGGCGGCGCCGCCATCACGCCCAAGGGGCATTCGCGCCCCACCTACCGAAACTTCTTCTATCCCCATCAACGCTGGATGTTTTCCGGCGTGCGGCTCGCCCAGGATGCGGATGTGACCGCCTCGCCGGAGGAGGAGTTTCGAGCGGAGGTCATCGCCGGCCTTGGCGCGCCGCGCAAACGCCTATCGGCGAAATGGTTCTATGACCGCCAGGGTTCAGCGCTGTTCGAAGCCATCTGTGAGCAGCCCGAATACTATCCCACCCGCCAGGAGATGGCCCTGCTTGAGACCATCGCGCCGCTCATCGCCGCGCACATCCCGCCCGGCGCATTGTTGGTCGAGCTGGGAAGCGGGGCCAGTCTCAAGACCCGCCGATTGTTGGACGCCACCGCGAACATCAGAGCCTATGCGCCGGTGGACATCAGCACATCGGCTCTCGCGGCGGGGGCGAAGACCATCGCCCGGGATTATCCCTCTCTTCAGGTGACGCCCATCGTGGGTGACTTCAGCCAGCCGGCGATGTTGAGAGGGCTTGGGTGGGATGGGCCCAGGGTCCTGTTTTTCCCCGGCTCCACGATCGGCAACTTCAGTCCCGACGCCATGGTAGCCTTCCTCGGCGACTATCGACGGCTACTCGGGCCGAACGGCCTTTTCATTGTGGGCGTGGACCTCGTGAAGGACGCCGAGACCCTGGAAGCGGCCTACAATGATCAGGCGGGCGTCACCGCGGAATTCAACCTCAATCTCCTGGCGCGGATAAATCGCGAGGCGGGCGGGGCCTTTGATCTCGGCAAGTTCGCGCACCGCGCCGTGTGGAACGCCCTCGAGGGCCGGATGGAGATGCACCTTCAATCCCGTGAGGACCAGACCGTGACCGCGGCGGGGCAAGAGTTTGTGTTTGTCAGCGGCGAGACAATCCACACTGAAAATTCTTACAAGTTCACGCGGGGCGGCTTTCTGGCCTTGGCCCGCCGGGGCGGTTGGCGCCTTGTGGACGACTGGGCCAGCCCCTCGCCGTCCTTCGCGACCTTCCTCCTCGCCGCCGATCCCGCGGGCTGACGCGCTCTGTCGCCGCCGTCCCGCGCCACCCCGAACAATATGACAATGGGGCTTCAGCGGGCGGACGGTTTTCTCCCGCCGCCGCGTGAAGCCGCGCCGCCCTTGCGGCCCGCGTCGGCGGCAAGGTCACGGTTGAGGGCGAAGCTGCGTTTTTCGCTGGGGACACTGGCCCCGCCGCGTTTGGCGATCTCGCGACGACGCTCGGGATCCATGGCCGCAAATCCGCGCCGGCTCGGCTTCGGGGGTTCGTTGAGCGTCGGCATGGGTTACTCCTCGGTTACTGGGCGCAAAGTGGCCACGCTTCTGTTAACCGCCGAGACGCCGCAGAGTTTCCCCGTCCGGCGATCCAAATGGTCTCAAGAGGCGACCACGGAGGAGATTGCTTGAAAAAAATGTTTTCTTTGCATCCGAAATTTCACCCCAGGCTTGGGCTAGGGGTCGTTTTGGGCGTGGGCGCGTGGGTCATCGCGGCGCGTCTTGGAGTCACCGGAATCAGCGGGATTCTCGTGGGATGGAACGTCGGCGCGCTGATTTATCTTGCCGCCATGTGGCGGCTTTTTCTCACCGCCAGCGAGCCGGACGTGCAAAGCTTCGCCGAGGGCTATGACGAACCGGCCGCCGTCATCGCCAGTCTGACCGGAATCGCGATCTTTGCCTCCCTGGCGGGCGTCTATGCGGCGCTGGTTTCATCCCATGGGCAGAGCGCCGCGTCGCGGTCGCTGGCGACGCCCCTGGCGGGCCTTACCCTAATCAGCACCTGGTTCGTGGTGCAGTCCCTGTTCGTGGCTCATTACGCCCATCGGCATTTTCAAGCCCTGGCGAACCGAGGTCCGTCGGCGGGGTTTCTGTTCCCGGGTGATCCGCCGCGCGGCTATCTCGATTTCGCATATCTGGCGATCTGCGTGGGCGCGACCGCGCAAGTGTCCGACCCGGGTGTCCAGAGCCGGCCGTTACGCAACCTTGTGACGGCCCACGCGGTGACAGCTTTCTTCTACAACACCGCGGTGCTCGCGCTCGGCATCAACATCCTCTCCGGATTGTTCGGCCACTAGAGCGAGTTCCGATTTGATGAAATCACGCTGTCAGGTCTTGCCGACCGTCGCCAAGGGCAAGGTGACGCGGGCGCTCAGGCCCCCGCTCGGACGGTTGGTCAGCACCACGTCCCCGCCGTGACCCCGGGCGACGGCCCGCACGACGGAAAGGCCCAGACCGATCCCGCCCGTTTCCCGGCTGCGCGACACCTCGACCCGATGGAAGGGCTCGAAAACGCGGTCGATCTCGCTCTGCGGCACCCCGGGCCCGTCGTCATCGACCTCGATCACGGCGAGGTCGCCCTCCGTGGTGACCCTGGCCCGGGCGGTGGACCCGAATTTCAAGGCATTGTCCACCAGATTGACAAGCAGCCGTTTGAGCGCGAGGGGATCACCATCGACCACGACGCGCTCGGCGCTTTCCACCGCGGCGTCGGCGCCGGTGAGCGAGGCCTCATCCATGACGGTTTCCACGAGGGAGGCCACTTCAAGCTTTCGCCGGTCGTGGGGCTGTGAGGTGTCGTGGATGAAGCTCAAGGTCGAGGCGACCATGGCCTCCATCTGATCGATATCGTTGATGAGTTTTGTCCGCAGGGGTTCGGCGATCCCTTCAACCCGGAAACGCACCCGCGTGAGGGGAGTGCGCAGGTCATGGGCGATGGCGCCCAGCATGCCGGTGCGCTCATCGATGTATTTGCGCAATCGCCCCTGCATCTCATTGAACGCCGCGGCCGCCGATGACACCTCCGCTGAACCTCTAAGGGGCAGAGGCGGCGCGCCAGGGTCACGGCCGAGGCGCTCGGCGCCGGCGGCCAGGGCGGCGATGGGGGCGGCGATGCGCCGGGAGAACAGCCAAGACAGCGGGGCCACCGCCAGGCAGGACAGGGCGAGAACGATGAACAGCCGCATCTGCCAAGCGTCGATGCCGAAGGTGGAGCGCGGCGCCACCACGAGCCATGTTCCATCATTGCGGCGAATGCCGATCTGAAAACTGCCCATCAAGAGGGGTTCGGGCGCGTCCAGCAAGACTTCGCGCTGCACCTCGCGTTGGAGAATCCGTGGCTTGCGCACGCCGAACACGACGAATTTCGTGCCCAGTTGGGCGACGACGATAGAGGAGGTCGGAACATTCAGGGCGCGAGCGAGGGCCTCACGAAAATGCGCGCGCCGCGATCCGGTGGTCAGGCCCACCGGGGGACGGGCGGCGACCTTGGTCATCAGCAGATGGCGCGGGTCGGCCTGAGGGGATTTATCGGGCCGAACGACATTCACCACCTCCGCGACGGTGTAGACCAGGGGCGGGGGCGGGGGCAGGCTGAGGATCACCAGAACCGACAGCGCCTGGGCGACCACCAGGCTGACGATGATGAGGCCCAGGGTCTGAACAAAGAGCGGCAGGCGCGGCAGGCGCATCAGGCCGTCCGGGAAACCTTGGGCGTGAAGATATAGCCTTCGCTACGGACCGTCCGGATGAGTTCAATCGCCCCGCCGCCGTCCTCGAGTTTGCGGCGCAGTCGGCTGATCTGCACGTCAATGGCGCGGTCGAAGGCGTCGGATTGAGGTCCGCGGGCATATTCCAGAAGTTGGTCGCGGGTCAGGACTCGCTGGGGGTGCTCCACGAAGGCCCGCAGGAGCGAGAACTCGCCGCTGGAGAGGTTCACGACCACGGCCCTAGGCGAGCGCAGTTCGTGACGCACCAGGTCAAGGCGCCAGCCGGCGAATTCACAGGCCGCGCCCAAGGCCTCTTCCGAGGGCGCCGGATCGCGGCGGCGTCGCAGGACCGCCCGGACCCGCGCTAAGAGCTCGCGCGGATTGCAGGGCTTTGAGAGATAGTCATCGGCGCCCAGCTCCAGACCGATGATCCGATCGGTCTCCTCGCCCATGGCGCTCAACATGATCACCGCCGGCCCCTCGGGCCTGGATATGCGCCGGCAGATCGAAAGACCATCTTCCCCTGGAAGCATAAGGTCGAGAACCACAAGGTCGGGCTGGCGCCGGGTCATGGCGCGCTCCATTTCCCGACTGTCGCCGGCGGTGTCGACGACGTAGCCATGTCGTGACAGGAACTCCGAGACGACATCGCGGATGCCGGGGTCGTCATCGACCACCAGAATATGCTCGGCTTCGGCGTCGGAGGGGCCCAAGGTCAAACCAGCTTCGCTCATGAATAACCGTCTGAGTTAAAACCCTGACGGACGCGTGTCGTTTTGGAAACCTAAACGCAATATGTAGGTTTGGCGCGAATTAAATGCGCCGACAGGCGACATTCTAGGTCTCGGACAGCGCGGCGTCGGAGACAAAGGGATTGGTGCGCCGCTCCGCGCCGAAGGTCGAAATCTGATTGTGGCCGGGCACGAAGGTCACGTCGTCACCCAGGGGCCAGAGTTTGCCGGTGATCGAAGCAACGAGATCGGGAAAACTGCCCCGGGGAAAGTCCGTGCGCCCGATCGACCCCGCGAACAGCACATCGCCGACCTGCGCAAATCGCGCCTGGCGATGGAAAAACACCACGTGGCCCGGCGTGTGGCCGGGGCAATGCAAGACCTCGAACTCCGTCTCTCCCAAGGTGACGTGATCGCCATTTTCGAGCCACCGGTCGGGAACAAAGCCCCGCGCGTCCGGCATGCCCCACTGAGCCCCGGCGGCGTCAATGCCGTCTATCCAGAAGGCGTCGTCGGGATGGGGCCCTTCGATGGGCGCGTGGGTGGCCTCCCGCAGCGCCGCCGCGCCCCCAGCGTGGTCCAGGTGCCCGTGGGTGATCCATATTTTCTCAAGCGTCAGATCATGTTCCTGAAGAATCGCCAGAAGGCGGGGAACCTCGCCGCCCGGATCAATGATCGCCGCGCGTCTTGTCTTGGCGCACCAGACGATGGTGCAATTCTGCTGAAGCGGTGTCACCGGCGCCACCAAGGCTCGGATCGCGGGCGGTTGCGGCGCGGCGTCGTCCATAATGCGCGGTCTCCTTGTCGCGGTCTTTAAGGCAGACGGCGCGTCATCACCCTAATATCGGGCGTTCCTCGCGCCAGCGAAAGACGGTCTGGAGGCGGAGCCGCCTCGCGGGACCAGCGTCGCATTGAGTCCACAGCCTATTTCGCGGCCTCGCTATGGCCATGGGGACGTTTCGGTCCTATGGCAATCAGCGCGCGGGCGGCCGTGGCCGCCTCTGGCGATAACCGAAACGGAACCTATTTGCAGGCCATGGACTACGAAGCCGCTTTTGGCGCCGCCGTGAGGCAGGTGCGTGATGAAGGTCGCTATCGTGTGTTCGCGGACCTCAAACGGCAGCGGGGCCGCTTTCCGAGAGCCACCTGGACAATGCCGTCGGGGGACTCATGCGAGGTCATCGTCTGGTGCTCCAATGACTATCTGGGGCAAGGCCAGAACGCCGAGGTCATCGACGCCATGCACCAGGCCCTGGATGAGGCGGGCGCCGGATCTGGCGGCACGCGCAACATCTCCGGCACGACCTCCTATCACGTGGCGCTCGAGCAGGAATTGGCACACCTTCATGGTAAACCCTCCGCGCTTCTCTTCACGTCCGGCTACGTCTCCAACGAAGCGACGCTGGCCACCCTGCAGAAAATCCTTCCCGGCCTGATCGTCTTTTCCGACGAACTGAACCATGCCTCGATGATCGCCGGTATTCGCCATGGCGGCGGGCCGCGGAAAATCTTTCGCCACAATGATCTTGCGCATCTGGAAAGCCTGCTGGCGGCCGCGCCGCCCGAGACGCCCAAGCTGGTGGCCTTCGAGAGCGTCTATTCCATGGATGGCGACATCGCCGATGTGGGGGCGACGGCCGAACTGGCGCGGCGGTACGGGGCGCTCACCTATCTCGACGAGGTCCATGCGGTGGGCCTCTACGGGCGTCACGGCGGAGGCGTTTCCGAGCGCGATGGCGTCGCCGATCAGATCGACATCATCGAGGGGACCCTTGGCAAGGCCTACGGCGTCATGGGGGGCTATATCGCCGCGAGCGCGATGCTGATCGACGCCATTCGCTCCCACGCCAGCGGCTTCATTTTCACGACCTCTCTTCCCCCGGTGCTGACCGCCGGGGCTTTGGCGAGCCTGCGCTGGCTGAAAGCTCATGACGAAGTGAGGGTGGCTCATCAGGAGCGCGCGGCGTCTTTGAAGCGGCGCCTGACGGCGGCGGGTTTGCCGGTCATGCCCTCCGCCAGCCATATCGTGCCGGTTCATGTGGGCGATCCGGTTCACTGCAAACTGATTTCGGATGTGCTGCTCCAGGACCACGGGATCTATGTCCAGCCGATCAATTATCCCACCGTGCCGCGGGGGACCGAGCGCCTCAGGTTCACGCCGACGCCCTATCACACCGACGCGATGATGGACGATCTGGTCTTCGCTTTGGAAGCTCTCTGGGCGCGGTGTAATATCCAGCGCCTGGGCGGTCGCGCCGCCTGATAGACTGAAAGCGGGCTGGCGTGTCGCGAATCGCGCTCGCGCCCTGATGTCCAACCGCCGGATGTCGCAAACCAAGGAGCCATAAAGCCGTGAGCCTCGCCGAAATCGCCCCCCCCGCGGACGGCTTCTTCACCACCGATCTTGCCGCCGCCGATCACGACATCGCGGCCTGGCTTGGCAAGGAGATGACGCGTCAGCAGAATCAGATCGAGCTAATCGCCTCGGAGAACATCGTCTCGCGGGCCGTTCTCGAGGCCCAGGGCTCGGTCCTGACCAACAAATATGCCGAGGGCTACCCCGGTAAGCGGTATTATGGCGGGTGCGAGTTCGTCGACGAAGTCGAGACGATCGCCATCGCCCGCGCCAAGGCCCTGTTCGGCGCCGCCTGGGCCAATGTTCAGCCCCATTCCGGCTCCCAGGCCAATCAGGCGGTGTTCATGGCCCTGATGAAACCAGGCGACACCTTCATGGGCATGGACCTGGCGGCCGGGGGCCATCTCACTCACGGCAAGTCCGTCAACCAGTCGGGCAAGTGGTTCAGCCCCGTGGCCTATGGCGTAAGGGCCCAGGATGGTCTGATCGACTATGACAGCATGGCTGAAGTGGCGGAGCAGAGCCGGCCCAAGGTGATTATCGCGGGCGGGTCCGCCTATAGCCGCACAATTGATTTCGCCCGCTTCCGTCAGGTGGCGGATAGCATCGGGGCGGTCCTCATGGTGGATATGGCCCACTTCGCGGGCCTGGTGGCCGCGGGCGCCTTTCCAAGCCCCATGCCGCACGCCCACGTGGTGACCACCACAACGCACAAGACCCTGCGGGGTCCTCGCGGCGGAATGATCCTCTCCAATGATCTGAAACTTGGCAAGAAGATCGATCAGGCGGTGTTTCCGGGGCTTCAAGGCGGCCCGCTTATGCACGTGATCGCCGCCAAGGCCGTGGCGTTTGGCGAGGCGCTTACGCCAGAGTTTCGGCTTTACGGTCGGCACGTCATCGACAATGCCCGGGCTCTGGCCGACAGCCTCGCGTCCCGGGGCCTGGCGATCGTCTCGGGCGGGACCGACAGCCATCTGATGTTGGTGGATCTGCGGCCCAAGGGCGTCACCGGCAAGGCGGCCGAGGCGAGCTTGGAGAGGGCCGGAATCACTTGCAACAAGAACGGGATTCCCTTTGATCCCGCACCCCCGGCGATCACGTCGGGTCTTCGGCTTGGGACGCCGGCGGGCACCACGCGGGGGTTTGGCGAGGCGGAGTTCCGGCGCGTCGGCCAGCTTATCGCCGATGTTGTCGACAGCCTCGCGGTCAGCGGCGAGGAGGGCGATCCGCGCGTCGAGGCCCAGGTGAAGGCGAAGGTCGAGGATCTGACGGCCCGTTTCCCGATCTATGCCTCATGACCGCGGGCGCGCGCCGCCTCGGCTGGAGCTAGCTCTTGCGCTGCCCCTTCTGCGGTGACGCCGAAAGTCAGGTGAAGGATAGCCGTCCAACCGAGGATGGGGCGGCTATTCGTCGTCGGCGGTCTTGTCCCCAGTGTGGCGGGCGATTCACCACCTTCGAGCGCGTGCAACTGCGTGAATTGACGATTCTCAAGCGGTCGGGACGGCGAACGCCGTTTGATCGCGAGAAACTGGTTCGCTCCATCACCGTGGCCACGCGCAAACGCCCCGTGGATCCCGAGCGAATCGAGCGGATGGTCAGCGGCATTGTCCGTCGTCTGGAGAGTCTCGGCGAGACCGAGCTCGCCTCCCATGTGGTGGGCGAGATGGTCATGAAGGCCCTCAAGGCCCTCGATGAGGTCGCCTATGTACGGTACGCGTCGGTTTATCGCGACTTTCGTCAAACCGACGACTTCGCGCGTTTTCTCAGCGATGAGGGCTTGGCCGACGAGGCGGCCCACGACGACCTGGAGCCTCCCGCGGAGCGCGGCGGCGATCTCGCCCCGTGAGCCGGTCCCCGCGCCAAGCCCGCTCCGTCGCCAGGCTGGCCGCCGTCCAGGCGCTCTATCAGATGGAGATGTCCGGCGCCGGGGTCGAGGCCATCGTCCGCGAGTTCTCGCAGCACCGATTTGATCGCGACCTCGAGGGGGAGCGTCTGGCGGAGGCGGACGAGGCCTTCTTCGCCGAAATTCTGCGAGGGGTGGTCATGGATCGTCCCGCCGTCGATGCGGCCATTTCCCGTCGTCTCGCGGCGGGTTGGCGCCTGGACCGGATTGACGCGACCGCCAGGGCGATCATCAGATGCGCGGTCTATGAGATGACGGGCGCGCCGCGGACGCCCGCTGAAATCGCCATTGACGAATATGTCGAGGTCGCCAAGTCCTTCTTTGGCGAGAGCGCGGAGACGAGTTTCGTCAACGGGGTCCTGGATGGGATCGCGCGCGATGACCGGGCCGCCTGACGAATTCGACTGGATTGCGTCTCTACGGGGCCTCGCGCGCGGTGACCCCCGCGCCCTGAACCTTGCCGATGACGCCGCGGTCCTGCCGGGACGCCCCGGTCATGACTTGGTGATTTCGACCGACGCCATGGTCGAGGGCGTCCACTTCCTGGCCGATGAGAACCCCGCCCTGATCGCCAAGCGCCTCTTGCGCACGAGCCTTTCCGACCTGGCGGCGAAGGCGGCGCGTCCGTTTGGCTATTTCCTGACAACCTCCTGGCCCGCCTCCCGCGATTGGCGCTATCGCCAAGCCTTTGCGCGGGGTCTGGAGGAGGACGGTGATGAGTTCGGCGTCTCGCTCCTCGGCGGTGACACGGTCTCCACGCAGGGGCCTCTGACCGTCAGCGCCGCGGTCCTGGGCTGGTCGCCTTCGGGACAGACAATACTCAGGTCGGGCGCGCGGGAGGGGGACGCCGCGATCGTCTGCGGAGTGATTGGCGATGGTTGGCTCGGTCTCAAGGCCGCGCGCGGCGAGATCCCCGATCCGGGCGGGCGCCTTGCCTTGCATTATCGCGCCCCGCGGCCCTTGCTTCATCTGCGCGAGGTCTTGGCCGGCAGCGTCCGTGCGGCTGCGGATATTTCCGACGGCCTGCTCGCCGACGCGCTTCATGTCGCCAACGCAAGCGGGCTTGGCCTCGCCCTCACCCTGGAGGCGCTGCCCCTTTCCCTGGGCGCCGCGGATTGGTGTGCGGATCAGTCAAGCGAAAGTCGCGCGCGCCTTGATCTTGCGCGGGGCGGCGATGATTACGCGTTGATCTGCGCCGTCGCCCCGCAGTCGGAGGCGGCGTTTCGCCAGGCCGTGGCCGCCCTGGGAACGCCCGCCGCCGTGGTCGGACGATTTGAGGCCGCGCCCGGCTTGCGCGTGACCCTCCGCGGCGGCCCGGTTCGCGCCGATGACCTGGGGTGGCGTCACTAAACCACCGGCCGCGAACAGGCGAATTTCCGCCTCGACGTGGGCCGTAGGATCGCGCGGCAAGTCATGTTACGAGACCGCACAAAATCAAGAAATGGAAATTTGAGGAAATACCCATGGACCATGGAACGGGTCAGATCCTGACCCTGGTGATCGCCGCCGGTTTTCTGGCCGTGATCTATGGCGTCATTCAGACCCTCTTCCTGCTGCGCGCGAGCCCCGGCAACTCCAAAATGCAGGAGATCGCGGCAGCCATTCAGGAGGGCGCTCAGGCC
>Ga0116226_10006699_pt1 | contig 10357 bp, 6 predicted proteins | sample S1TSphfallax_FD_89692 | JGI IMG/M metagenome (GOLD analysis project Ga0116226, IMG submission 89692) | Host-associated microbial communities from peat moss isolated from Minnesota, USA - S1T2_Fa - Sphagnum fallax MG | ecosystem: Host-associated > Plants > Peat moss > Unclassified | place: USA...
GACCGACTGCAGGTCGGCGGGATTCAAGGGCAGAGCACCGCCGGTGTTCTTCAAAAGGACGGCCGCTTCCTCCGCAGTTTTCTCGATGATCCGCGCGTTGGCCTCGAGCGCATGCGCGGTCACGGCCCGTTTCGCCTTGCGATCCAGGAAACCGAAACGTTCCATTTCGTAGAGAACGTGGCCTGCCGCCCTGGTCACGGTCGTTTCGCTGACCCGCCCGGAACGCATCGCCTCGTCGATGGTCAATGCATCGACCTTGGAACCCGAATCGTTGTCCTGCGTTGCTGGAGTTTCCGGCTCTTCCGGAATGCTGCCGCCGTAGATGTCGCCCATGGCCTCACCGTGCGAGTCCATGGCTGGCGGATACGCGGCCGCCTCGGCACCCAAGAACGCTGGCTCCTGGTAGCCACTGCTATCGGGACCATCGATCATCTCGACGTCGAGGCCGGTGTTCAAAAATAGCGCCGAATGCGTCGCACCCCAATCCGAAGTGACGAACCCCTTGAAAGCCAATTCGTGCCTTAAAATACCGTTCAGAACTGCCTCGCTGCCGCACGCATAGGGACCATTGACGTGATTGTACGAGCACATGACGGAGGCCACATCGGCGCGCACCGCCGCCTCGAATGGTGCCAGGTAGATTTCGTGAAGCGTTTGCTCGTCCAGCCACACGTCTGCGGCTGCGGTATCGTAGGCAATGAAGTGCTTGACCATGGCCATGACCGATTGCGACTGGATGCCGCGGATTTCCGCTGCGGCCATCTGGCTGGTCAGCAATGGATCCTCGCCAAATGTATTGTAGGCACGCCCAAATGAGATATCTCTGTCGATGTTGACGAACGGCTGAAGGGCGACGTCAATGCCGAGCGACCGGGCTTCCCGTCCGATCACCACGCCATTCTGCTCGGCGAGGCTGACGTCAAACGTCGCTGCCACCCCCATCGTGGCGGTTTCAGCCTGCGATGGGTGGCGGGTCAACACTCCCGGCGGCCCGTCGGCAAGCCGTAGTCCGGGAATGCCGAGTCGCGGCACTCCGGCGAGGTAGCCGGCTTGTCCCTGGTATTCGAGCGGCGGTTCGCGCGAGTCGTGAAGGAGCTCGAGTTTGTCGGCGAGCGTCATCCGGCTCAAGAGCTCGTCCACCCTGGGATTGCCGGTGACGGCCGGCGCGGTGACCTGGGCACACGCGATTCTCGGGCCGCACCACGGAATCAAACCGCCGCAGAGCATGAATGACAGGGCGAGCTTCATCGGAACTCATACTGTACGCATAGGCCGGGTCGGCTGCAAAAAAACAACGGCCTCGAAATCCCTTTTGACAGCGCCAAAATAGTAAGATAGCGTATCGTATACTTGGACACTAAAGCGACTGCGACGGAACGCCGCGGTATTTTGAAAAAAGCATTCGATAGGCTTAGCCGGGGGGATTGAGCAATGAAAACGCGCGACGGCGACATCTCGTTTCAAACCGAAGATCGTGTTTCGTCTTTCAGATCGATCGGTGTTTTGCTGACTGTGGGTTCGTTGTGCGTCTCGTCCGCCTCGATGGCGGTCGAGTCGGCCGCCACGGACGCGACCGCCGCCGAGCAGGGTGCTTTGGAGGAGATAGTGGTCACTGCTCAGCGCCGTTCCACCGGCCTGGAGCGAACACCGGTTGCGGTGTCCGTGTTGAGCGGTGACGCTCTCGACAAGCAACAGATCACGACGGAAACGGATTTACGCACCACCGCTCCCGGTCTCAGCGTTCGTTCCACGGCGAACTCGAACCAGTTGAACTACGTCATCCGTGGACAATCACTCGACGCCTTCAGCAACAATCGCCCCGGGGTTCTGCCGTACGTGGACGAAGTCCAGGTGGGTGGCGCCGGTACCGCCTCCGCGTTCTACGATCTCGCCTCCATTCAGGTGCTGAAGGGTCCGCAAGGAACTCTGTTCGGACGCAATGCCACCGGCGGGGCCGTCCTGTTCACCACCCAGCAACCGACCAACGATCTCAGCGGCTACCTCACCGTGCGGGGCGGCAACTACGATTTGCGTTATTACGAGGGTGCACTCAACGTTCCCATCGTCGACGACAAGGTGTTGCTGCGCGTCGCCGGGTTCTCGGAGGCGCGCGAGGGGTATCAGTACAACCTGTACACCGATTCCCGCGTCGGCGACATCAATCGCTACGGTTTTCGTGCGAGCCTCGCGGTCAACTTCTCGGACGGGATCAAGAACGTATTGGTCGCAGATTATTCGCGTTACAACGGCGCGGGCACCTCGGCGGTGTTATGGAATACCAACTCCAAGATCGGCGCCATTCCGGCGACCGGATTTTATGCCGGAGGCGCGGTGACTGATGCCTATTTCACCGGCGCGGCGCTCGCCGCCGGCGCGCCGCCCGGAACGAGTCTCGCGGGCGCGTGGGCCGCCTATGTGGCGACCCATCCAACCACCAACCCGAACGGACTTGCGTCAGTGCTGGCCAATCAACGAGCGAACGGACCCTTTACGGTGGATTTCGAAGGTCCGGATTCGAATGCGGCCAGGAATCTCATTTTCTCCAATGTCACCACGTTCGACATAGCCGAAAACACCCAGATCAAGAACATCATCGGTCATACTCAACTGGATTCGAATACGGACTTCGATGCGGACGGGACTCCTTACGATATCGACGATAATTTCAACGTCAACGCTACTCGACAGACATCCGATGAGTTGCAGCTGCTGGGAAAGACCCTCGCTGAAAAGCTGTCCTATGTGGGCGGCATCTACTATTCCAACGAGAGCACCGAAATACATCTGGCGAGCGCGCTCTTGGCGCTGCAACCCTATATCCCGCCGACGCCGCAGCACAACGATTATATCGGGACCAACAAAACGCTCGCGGAGTACACCCAGGGTACTTACGATCTGACCGAGGCGACCGGTGTAGAGGGACTGGGCGTCACGCTGGGCGTTCGTCACACCAGTGAGAAAATTGGTTCGCTGTTGCTGCCCACGGCGAGCGGTTATACGCAGGTGCTGGCCAATCCGGCCACGGAGGCTGTCGATCAGTCAAAGACGTTCAACAACATCAGCTGGACCATGGGCATCCAGGACCAGTTAAACCCCGATGTGCTGCTCTATGCAGTGTCACGGCGTAGCTACAAGAACGGCGGCTACAATGGAACGCTGGTGCCGGTGATCGGACCGGGAGATGTCGGCGGCAACGGCTATCTCACAGAAACCGATACGGACGGTGAGTTGGGCGTGAAGTTCCAGGGCAGCATCGCGACGATGCCGACCCGAATGAATGCCGCCGTCTACAATCAGTGGATCTCGAACGATCAGCGGGTCGCTTACACCACGGATTCCTTCGGCTCCCCGGCGACCATTTCGGTCAACGTTCCCCGAGCTAAGGTGTCCAGCGTAGAACTCGACGGACAAATCAGTCCGTTGCGATGGCTCTCGGTTGGCGCCTCGTACGATTACACGGACGGTCGTTTCACCAATAATCTGGTTTCCATACTTGGCCGCGCGCCGATCGTCTTCGGCACCTATCCCGATACACCGAAGTCGATGGCGACGCTGTATTCGGACGTCACCATTCCAATTCGCGACGGACTGGCGGTGCTGCTGCACGGCGATATCTACAATCAAACCGCGATCGCCTACAGTTCCACGGCGAACATCAATCCGGGCGCGATCTTGCCGGGGTTTGCCGTGACTGATTTCCGGGTGAGCCTGGACAGCAAGCAAGGGTGGACGGTCTCGGCGGTGGTCAAGAATGCCTTCAACCGGGTTTACTATGCGGGCGGAATCGCCACGGCGGAACTGTTTCAGTTCAATTCGGCGATTCCCGGGGATCCGCGCACCGCTTCGCTCGAATTACATTATAAATTTTGAGAGCCGGTCGGCCGGCCCGCACGGCGCGGGCCGTCACCAAATCGCTTTTCGAGGCCCGATTTGGGGCTTTGGGGCGTAGTTGAGCAGCATCACCAAATTGCGCAGTGCAATGGCAGACACCACCACGCCCGCGATATAGAACCAGGGTTGATCGAAATACGGCGTCGCCGTCGTCCACATCCCGTAGCCCGGCGGCAGGAAGGTATTGATCGTACCCACGAGAATGACGATGGCGAGCCCGATCGAGCTGCCTTTCCGGCTGCGCCTTTCGCTCCACAGCATTCCGGGACCCACCGCCATGACCACGTTGGTGAGCGCAAACCACTTGAACATTGCCGTATCGTTCATGAAGACGCGGACGACGTTCACCACCGCCACCATCAAGACGACCTGCGCAACGATTCGGTAGACGGCGCTGCCTACGCTGACGGGTCCGTCGTAGAGCTTTCCCCAGATCTCCTGACGCTCGACCTTGACCGCCATGAAGAGATTGAAGCACTCGAAACCGTTCCATATCACGAGTGCCATGCTTGCTAGGGTGAAGAACCAGAAATAATCATGCTGCCGCGCCAGTTGCAGGAAAACGATTGCGCCGGTTGCATCATGGGCGAGGTAGAGCGTGTGCATCCAGACCGGGAATGGCGAGCTATGCTCGCGCAATACCAGTCGAAAACTATAGATGTATTCCAGGTAGCCGATCAGGAAGGTGAACCCCGACAGCCAGAGGAGAGTCGGGTTGCTCGAATAGGAGCGCATCAATTCTTCGGTCATGAAACATCTTCTACAAACCCAGTGTTTTTACCACGCGACGATGAAACGCATGCACGCCGATTTCAGTTTGCTGCGCGCCGTTCGCTTCGTAGACGATGCGGCCGTCGGTGTACCCGCGCGAGGATAATCCGCGCTGCACCGACTCGCACAGCGCGGTGTCCTCCGGCCCCAGGACGGAATTCAGGTATTGCATGCGCGGTGCATCGCACTCCGTGCCGGCCGGTCCAAAGTACTGCGACGACGTCGAGGTTCCGCCGATGCCGTTGGGCAACCATTGCAGCACCAGCAATACCGCGGGATCGCCGGGCAGGAGATTGAAGGTGATACCGGGCCAGAGCCAATAAAAGCGCGCGTTTTTGTTGGCCACGGTATCGGGCAGCGCGTACGCGTCGTTGTCCGTGGACTTGAGCGTTCCTTCCTGGGATGACCACATGCCATGCGCGCTGGTGCGATACTCGCCCATGTCCAGCAGATCACAGAACGCCGGATGCGCCGTCGCACAATGATTGCATTCGAGGAAATTATCGATCACGACCTTCCAGTTGGCCGCGATGTTGCCCATGAACGCAGCATCGTTTGCAGCGCTTACCGGCTGCAACTCGGCGAAACCCGGGATGTTGGTTTGCAGCCGCTCCTCGAGATCGCCGGCCTGGGAGCGAAGGGTTGCGGCGTCGGGATCAAGGTTGAAAAACACGAAATGACGGGCAAACACTTCCACCCGGATGGATTTCAAGCGGACTTCCGATTTCGCGAAGTTCTTGAGGTGCTCGCAGCCCGGCGCAGCGCGCAAACCACCCTCGGTGTCGTAGCTCCAGGAATGATACGGACAGACGATGGCGGATACGTGACCGCGACCGCTGAGCAATTGATGTGCGCGGTGCTGACACACGTTGTAGAACCCATGCAACTCGCCATCGCGGCCGCGCATGATGATGACGCTTTCGTTGAACAACTGTGCGGTGAGGTAATCGCCGGGCTTGACCAGGCCGTGAACCGAACCCGCATAAATCCAGCTCTTGTAAAAGATTTCCTGTCTCTCGCGGGCGAAGAGGTTCTCGTCGGTGTAAGCCCATGCCGGCAGACAGAAGGAGTCCGATGGGTCCGCCACGACCCGGGTGCTGCGCTGATCGACGGGACGTAGGATGGTGCTCATGCAGAACTCCTCATGATTTGTCTGAAAAAGATGGGCCAAGCGGCCCGCGTTGTCAAATGCTCAATGCCCCGGTCGTTGGCCTTTGCACAGCCGATCGAGGATGATGGCGAGCACCACGATCGCGATGCCGGCCTCGAAGCCGGTCGAGATGTCGACGGCATTGAGGGCGCGGACCACGGGTTTGCCTAGCCCGTCGGCGCCCACCAGGGCGGCGATCACCACCATCGACAAGCTCAGCATGATGCATTGGGTGACGCCGGCCATGATGGTCGGCCGCGCGTACGGCAGCTCGACCTTGAACAGCAGCTGCCGCGGTGTCGCGCCGAAGGCCTGCCCCGCATCGCGCAGGTCGGTGGGCACGGAGCGGATGCCGAGATGCGTCAAGCGAATTGGCGCGGGAACGGCAAATATCACCGTGGCGATCAGCCCGGGCACGGGGCCGAGTCCAAAGAGCACCAGCGCTGGGATCAAATAAACGAAAGTCGGCACGGTTTGCATCAGATCGAGCAACGGCTGCAGCAGTCGATGCAGCCACGGACGGTGCGCGGCCGCGATCCCGACCGGAACGCCGATCGCCACCGAAATGAACGTGGCGCAGGCCACCAACGATAGGGTCTCGAGCGTCGCCTGCCAGTAACCCAGGTTGATGTTGAGCAGCAGCGCCAGCAGGACGAACAGCGCAAAGGGCAGCGAACGTCTGATCGCATAGGCGCCGGCCACCAGCAGGGGCAAAAGCATCAACGGCGGCACACGGACCATGGTCGAGGTGAGTCCTCCGAGCAGCCTGCCGAGCGCCGAGGCTAACGCGTCCAGGGGCCGCTGTGCGTGCAGCGTGAGCAAGTTCACGGCACCGTTCAAAACGTGACCCAGCGGCAGCTTGTGCTGCACCAACCAGGAGTTTGCCAGGTCGAGCGGATCGCGAGCGGCAGGCTTGGTACCGAATGCATGTTGGAATGCCTCGTATCCGCGCTCGCCCGCGAAGCTTTGGACGCCGTCCAGCCACTGGCGTACCCGATCGTCGTGGTTCTCGAGCCAACGTGCGGTGGCGACGCCGGCATCGACATGGTCGTTCAGAATGGCGGCCATGATGTCGCTCTCCATCGTGGTGTCGAACCGCAGATTCGCCAGTAAACGCCCCACGTTGGGGCATTCATGCCTGTAGCCCGCGCGCACGTCGGTGTAAACGGTCGCCCCGCCGTAATCCGGACCGAACACCTCGTCTCCGCCGGAGAGAAACGCCAGTCGATACTTCAAATTCATCGGGTGGGGCGTCCAGCCCAAGAACACGATCCAGTCTTTCTTGCGCACGGCGCGGTCGACTTCACTCAACATGCCCTGTTCGCTCGACTCGACCACGGTCCAGCCGTCGAGTCCCAAATGTCCCTCGCGGATCAGCTGGGCGAGCGCCACGTTCGAGGCATTGCCCGGCTCGATGCCGTAGATCTTTCGATGAAAGCGATCGGCGAAGCGCGCCAAATCGGCAAAGTCCGTGACGCCGGCATCGGCCACATATTGCGGCACCGCGAGTGTGAACCTCGCCCCGGTCAAATTGGTCGCGGCAACTTCTAGCGATCCATCGGCGAGATACGGGGCGCGTTCCGCCAAAAGACTCGGCTGCCAGTCGCCGAGAAACACGTCGACTTGGCCGTTCTTGAGCGACGCGAGCGTGACGCTGATGGACAGCAGTTGGGTCCGCGGGGAATAGCCTAAGCCGGTCAAGAGGTGCGAGGTGATGGCGGTGGTCGCCGTGATGTCGGTCCAACCCACATCGGACAGGCGCACCTCACGGCAGGCTTCAGGTTCACGCGCCAGCGCGAGGCCGGCCATGCCGAGCAGTAGGACGAAACCCAGAAACCTCTGGCAGCTCTGGAACCGATGGCTCATTTACGCATCGTAAGCGCATGTCTCGGCATCCCGAAACCTTTTGACGCCGATTCGCCAATGCGACCCATCAGGGTGCATCAAAACGGCGGTGATGCTCCATGGTAGATCACGCTACGACACTCGTTCAGCGTTTGTCCTGAGGCAGTGGATCCGGACCGGGATTGCCGAGGGCGGCACCGCTCAATCCCTGGAGCGCCAGGCCGTGACTCACTTCGCGGACCACGAGCTCCTTGAGGCGCTGAGCCGTCGCGACCCGCATGTAGCGCAGCGTCAGCGTGGGCAGCGCGGCGAGCTGTCGGGCCAGCGCGTAGGCGCGCGGCATGAGCGCATCGGGTTCGAGCACTTCGTTGACGACGCCCAACCGCAGCGCCTCTGGCGCAGCAATCTTTTGCTGGGTGGCGAGAAAATATCGGCCGCGCACCGGCCCCAGCACGTGCGGCCACAACACGTGCACGCCGTCGCCCGGCGTGAGCCCGAAGGCGAGATGCGGCAGATCCTGGAACACGGCAGTGTCGGCCGCGAGGACGATGTCGCAGGTCAGAATGTACTCGCTATGCACGAGCGCGGGTCCATTCACGGCGGCGATCACGGGCACGTCGATGTCGAGGAGGTTCTGTAGAACCTTCTTGCCCTCCCAATACACCCGATCCCAATTCCTGGGAACGGTGAAATCGTCCTTCGGCGTCGCCTGGGACTCATCGAATGCGGCGATCCAACTATCGCCGGTTCCCGTGAGAATCATGAGCCGCGTGTCGGGATCGCGGCTGATGTCGTAGAACGCATCGACCATGTGCTGATGGGTACGCGGACCGAACAGGCATGGCCCGCCGCGCGTATGCAGCCGCACCTCGAGAATGCCGTTCTCGTCGCGCTGCATGTGGAGCTGTTCGTAGCGGGAGAAATAATCCGGCTGCATGGCGACCTCGGTCATGTTCAAGTTGCCCATATATTAGGAGGTCACGGTGGAGGTGTCGCCGGGACCGGCCGAATAGTGGCCGATGCGCACGACCTTCGCCCGTGTCGCTGCTAGTATCGATGCTCATGAATCGTCACCCCATCTCTCGCCGGACCGTCTTGCAGGCGGGGGCCGCGTCCCTGGCAACGGCCGCGCTGCCGGCGTGGAGTCGTGCTGCGCTGAGCGAAGGGTCGGCGCCGGTGGACACTTTGATTCTGGGTGCGGGGATTTCGGGTCTACACGCCGCGCGCATGCTGCAGCAGCAGGGGTTGTCGGTGCTGGTGCTCGAAGGCAGTCCGCGGGTCGGCGGCCGCTGCTGGACGGCGCGCAACGTCACGGGTAGTCCGGAGCTCGGTGCACAGCAGATCGGCTACGGCTACGGGCGGGTCCGTGGCAACGCGTCTGACTTGGGCGTTGAACTCATGGACCCGCCGAAAGGTTCAATGGCCGAAACCCGCATGCCGCCGCTCGCGGTCAGCGTCGGCGGTGCAGCGCCGACCAAGGATTGGGCGGAATCGCCAATGAACAGGCTGGATGCAGCCGAGAAGGCGCTGCCACCGACGGCGCTGGTGCCGCATTACCTGCTCAAGAACAATCCGCTGGTCGCCCTGACCGATTGGCAAAAGCCGGAGAATGCCCACATCGACCGGCTCTCGGTCCGGCAGTACGCGATACAGGGGGGCGCCTCGGCGGAAGCGCTGCGGCTGATGAACGTGGGCATCGCGGCGCGCGATCTGGACGATGCCAACGCGCTCGATTTCCTGCGCAAGAATTACTACTACGCCTGGGAAGCGAAGAACGGTCCGTACAGCATATTTCGCGACGGCACGAGCGCGCTCACCGATGCCATGGCCGCGTCGCTGACGCGTCCCGTGGTGCTCAACAAGATAGTCGTCGCCATCGATGCCGGCCTTACGTCGGTGACGGTGACGTGCAAGGATGGAACGGTCTATCGGGCGCGCACGTGCATCGCGACCATACCGCTCTCGGTCATGAAGGACATTCGCATCACGGGCGACGTGCCGCCGCTGCAGCGCGAGGCATGGCGGGCGCAGCGCTACAGCGAAACCGTGCAAATATTCCTCAAGTTCCGCACGCCCTTCTGGGAGAAGGACGATCTGCCGGCCAGCATGTGGACCGATAGTCCCGTGCAGTTCATCGCGCACATCCCCTCGCGTGTCGACCCTCGCGGCATTTTGGTGGCGTTCTGTCATGGACGGGCGATGGATGGTTTGAATCGACTGACCCCGGCGGCGCTGGGACGCAAGGTTGTCGATGAGTTGGAGCGGCTGCGACCTGCGGCCAAGGGGCAGATCGACGTGGAGTACATCCACAACTGGTCGACCTACCCGTTCTCGAAGGGTCACATAGCCTATTTTGCCCCGGGCGACATCGGGCGCTTCGCCGACATCGTCGGACAACCGGTGGGCGCGCTGTATTTCGCCGGCGAGCACAACTGCCGCATTCACGCGGGCATCGAGGGAGCCTGCGAAGCGGCGGAAAACGCGGGCATCGCGATCCTGGAGAAGCTCAACAAGGCCTGAATGGGAGACTCCTTGCCGCCCACCTTCGATGGCCGTGCGCCGCGCGGTTGAGCGTGGACTGCGGATGCATGGTGGCTTGACGCCGCTTACGGTGCCGGGGCCGGTTTCTGTTCGCGCGCATAGTGCTCGAGACTCGAGTAATTCGGTCCGTACCAAGTCGTCGGGGCGGTCATGTACTGC
>Ga0116226_10006700_pt1 | contig 10355 bp, 6 predicted proteins | sample S1TSphfallax_FD_89692 | JGI IMG/M metagenome (GOLD analysis project Ga0116226, IMG submission 89692) | Host-associated microbial communities from peat moss isolated from Minnesota, USA - S1T2_Fa - Sphagnum fallax MG | ecosystem: Host-associated > Plants > Peat moss > Unclassified | place: USA...
CAACCACTGAAATGGAACGGTGATCTTGATCTCCCGTACGTTGCGACCGGCACCGTCAGCTTCGATGGAGCCGAGATCGGTATGGCGACCGACTACAGCGACGTCTACAACGAGGGCGTTGGCAAGGGTGATCCGACATTGTCCAGGAAGGAAACGGGAAGCGCGCTGGTGGAACAGCTCACTTCCGTCATTAGCCGGTTCATTCAGCATTACGTCATGCAAACTGATCGGCTGCGTTGAACCGCAACATTCATGGTGCCGGAGTATCCGCGCTGGCTTCGTGCAGCAGCCATTTGAGAAAGAGGTTCAGGTCTCGTCGCCGCTCGGTGCGGTCCGGCAGCAACAGATGAAAATCTGGCTCGTCCTCGACTTGGATATCGAACAATATCACGAGGCGGCCCGCTCGCAGATCGATATCCACAAGCGGCCGATGTGAAATCATCAGGCCCATGCCGGCCAAAGTCGCTTGGTATGCCAAATTGGAATTCTCGAACTGTGTGCCGCGGCCGACATTGATCGCCGGCAGGCCAGCCGCCCTCAGCCAACGCGGCCAATCCTCGATGCGGTCCATGGCATGTATCAGCATTTCTGGCCGAACATCGCTCGGGGTTTTGAGGTCCGGCAGACGATCGAGGAGAGAGGGGCTGCAAATCGCCACCAGCGGCGACTTCAAGAGAATTTGCGCGGTGAACCCCGGCCAGGGTCCGGGGCCGACCGTGACTGCAAGATCAAATTGCTCGCCCTCGACAAACGGCGGGCGCGTCAGCGTGCGAAGATGTACGTCGATACCGGTCTGCGCTGTCTGGAATTTCGCCAGACGGGGCGCCATCCAACGCATCGCGAAGTTCGGTCCACAACATACGCCCAGGTTCCCAGACGGCGCGGTGGGGAACAGCAGCCGGCCTTCCTGGTCGATGCGTTGGAAGGCGTTCGTTAGGACCTTGGCGTAGGCTTCTGCGGTACGTGTCATCACCAGGCGCCGGCCTTGCCGGTGATACAGGTCCGTCCTCAGGAAGGCAGCCAGGATGCCCAATTGGCGGCTGATCGCCCCGGCCGTGACACCCAACTCGGCGGCGGCGGCGGCCAGACTCCCCGTCCGGCCGACGGCCTCAAAAGCACGCAGCGCGTTCATAGGCGGCAGCGTCACCTGTCGATCCTCTACGAAAACTCAACTATTCACAGAATTAACTCGGTTGATCAGGGAGCAGCAAGCGGCTCCACTGATGTTTCATCATCGGTGTTTCAATCCAGGTCACCGGTTAGTTAGTACAATATATGCCTAGTAGAGTACTACATGTCTCTATGGCCAGATGGTCCGCCTTCGGTGTCTGGAAGCATCGCGCGCTTGCATCTCTGCCCTTGTGCGCGCGACGTCTTCGTTTGTTTTGCAAAAGCGTCCCTCAACTTCTGCCAAGGTGCACGGCCATGACTCAATTGATCACCGGACTCTGGCCTTCTCTACAGCCGAGTGGCGAACCGCCACGACTCACACGACGGCATCTGTCGGCCCTGAGCCTTGGCGGCCTTCTCGGTGCAGTCAGCCCGCTTCGCGCCGCAGAGTCTGGCGCGGTCGTCTATGGGGATTACCTGCCGCAGAACTTGGACCCGCATCAAGTTCTCGACGTGCTGATCCTCTACGTGTCGCTCAATGCGTATGACACGCTGTTCCGCTACCAGGGACCGACGCCCGAGCAGGTGCCATGGCTGGCCGAGAGCTATGATGTTTCGCCCGACGGGCTGTTATGGACGGTGCGCCTGCGCCAAGGCGTCCGGTTCCATGATGGCAGCGAGCTTACCTCCGCCGATGTGGTCTACAGCTTCCAGCGCCTGCTCGGCATTGGCAAAGCGCCGGCCGGTCCGCTCGTCTCGGTGTTGAAGCCAGACAATATCCTGGCGCCGGATAAGTTGACGGTGACATTCAAGCTGGAAAGCGCTTACGCGCCGTTCTTCTCCACTTTGCCACTGGTCGCGATCGTAAACGCCAATCTGGTGAAGCAGCACGAGCAGGGCGGTGACTGGGCCCAGGGCTGGCTTGCTTCCAACGAGGCAGGATCAGGTGCCTATTCGCTAGTCCCGGACAGTTATCTGCCACAGGAGCGCGTGCAACTGGAACGCTTCCCGGGCCATTTTGCGGGCTGGAGTCATAATCCCTCGCCGATTCCGCGTCTCGACCTGCATTCGGCAAAGGAGACCTCGACGCGGGTGATGGGCATCCTGAACGGATCGATCGACCTGTCCGATGGCAACCTGCCCGCCGAACAGGCCGAGCGCATTGCCAAGTCGGCGACTGCCCGCCTGGAACGTAATCCGACCATGCGGACCTTCATCATTCGCATGAACAATACCAAGCCACCGTTTGACAATTTGAACGCCCGAAAATGCTTTGCACATGCGTTCAACTCGCCCGGGTTCATCGATCAGATCATGAAGGGCCAGGCGCTGCGTAACGGTGGCCCAATGCCGAAAGGGTTGTGGGGTAATCCGGAGAAGCTCGCCACGTACGAGTACGATCTGGACAAGGCACGCTTCTACCTAAAGGCCGCATTGGAGGAGGGTGCGCCCATGAAGCGCCCGATCCAGTTCCTCGGTTACGCGATATCCGAACAATCCCTGCAGGCGGGTGAGGTTTTCCAGGCCGATCTCCAATCGCTGGGTCTGAATGTCCGCGTGGTCAATGCTCAATGGCCGGCCATTCTTGCCTCCACGGCTCACCCAGAAACCGCACCGGACATGTGGGTCCACTGGGTCAGCACCTATTTCGTCGATCCGGAAAATTGGGTCGGACAAATGTATGACAGCCGGTTCCATGGCACTTGGAAGGCCGCGTCCTACTACAAGAACACACAAGTTGATGCGTGGCTGCAGCAGGCCAGGACGCTGGTCAAACAGGCTGACCGGGCGCCGCTCTACCAGAAGGCGATCACGCAAATCGTCGCCGACTGTCCCGACATCTGGATCTACGACTCCATCGAACTGCGCGGGGTCAGCAAGCGCATCAACAATTTCCACTTCTGCCCCGTGGGCGGCGGCACGGAAGCGCGTACTCTGCAACTCTCGGCATAGGCAGCAGCGTCGAACCGGTTACCTGCCCGACATTGCCCTTCCATGGAGACGACATGACCACTGACACCCCGGTGCGCAATCGCCTGTCTGTGGCGATCGATACCGGCGGCACGTTCACGGACGTGACGTTGCTCGATCGCGCCAACGGCCAGATGTGGACGGCCAAGACGCCCTCGACGCCCGCCGACCCCTCGCTCGGTTTCATGGACGGGATCACCAAAGTCCTGATCGCGGCGGAGGAGAATCCGGACCATGTCGCCCAGGTCGTCCATGGCACGACGGTGGCGACCAATCTCATCCTTGAAGACAAGGGAGCGCTGGCCGGGCTGTTGACCACCGCGGGTTTCCGTCATGTGCTGGAAATCGGGCGGCATGATGTTCCCCGCAAATCCAGCATGTATAGCTGGGTGAAGCCGCGCAGACCGGTGCCTCCCGAGCGCATTCACGAAATCGGCGGCATGCTCGCCGAGGATGGGTCCGAGTTGCAGGCGCTGGACGAAGCGGCGGTACGTCACGCCGCACGGCACCTGCGCAAGCAGGGCGTGCATGCAGTTGCAATTTGCTTCCTGCATTCCTATGCCAATCCGGCCCACGAATTGCGGGCAAGGCAGATCATGCTCGATGTCTGGCCGGACGCTCAAGTCTCCCTCTCCAGCGAAGTCATGCCGGTGTTTCGTGAATACGAACGGACCATGACGACGATCCTCAACGCTTATGTCATGCCGGCGGTATCGAGTTATGTAGGGAGGCTGGAGGCGCGGCTGGCGGAGAACGCGATTTCCTCGCCGCTTCTCCTTATGAAGTCGAGCGGCGGCGTCACCGGTGCCCAGACCATTCGGAAGGAGCCGGTGCAGACCGCCCTCAGCGGTCCAGCGGCCGGCGTGGTGGGCTGTCAATTCATCGGTGGGGTGGCGGGCTTCGCGAATCTGATCGGCGTGGATATCGGCGGCACATCGGCCGATATCAGCCTGATCAAGGACGGCAAGCCGGGGATGACCACGCGCGGTAAGGTCGGCGCATGGCCGATGACATTGCCAATGGTCGATATCAACACGATCGGCGCCGGTGGCGGCTCAATTGCGCGTGTGTCGGATATTCACGGCTTGCGGGTGGGGCCGGAAAGCGCCGGCGCACAACCGGGTCCGGTTTGCTACGGCCGTGGGGGCACCGAGCCCACGGTCAGCGACGCCCATGTCGTACTTGGGCATCTGCCGCCGCGATTACTGAACGGCGCCATGACCTTGGATGTGCCCGCGGCACGTCGCGCCATCGAGGAAAAAATCGCGCGTCCACTTGGCCTTGATCTCTACGCAGCCGCGCGCGGCATTCTCGCACTCATCGACAACGCCATGGTCGGCGCGATCCGCGTCGTCTCGGTCGAACGTGGCCATGATCCACGCGATTTCGTGCTGTTACCGTTCGGTGGTGCCGGCCCGCTGCATGGCGGCGCGTTGGCGCGACTGCTGCAAATGCCGAGCATCCTTATCCCGCCGGCGCCAGGTGTTCTGTCGGCGATCGGGCTGCTGGTTTCCAACCTGAAAGCAGACTTTTCTCGTACCTGCCTACAATTTCCGCCGCACTACGACCTCGCGCAAATGCAGCGCGTCTTCGCCGAGATGGAAGCCGATGCCGAACGCTGGCTTGAGGCAGAGGGCATCCATCCTACGGAACGCCGCCTCCAGCGATTGGTCAGCCTCCGTTACCGGCATCAAGGATTCGAACTGACCATCCCCTGGTCCAACCTCGAACCCGATTCCGCGTTGGTTGACGCGTGCGAGGCGTTCCACGCGAAGCATATGGCGCTCTACACATTCGACCAACGCGACGTGCCTGTTGAAATCGTGACCTTGCATGTCGAGGCCGTTGGACGATTAACCCCGCCTGAGATGCCCCGGATCTCACGCAGCGGTTCGCTGAGTGATGCGCGGCGTACGACACAGCTTGTTCATTTTGCCGAGGGCACGGAGGAGACGCCGGTTTATGACCGCTCGGCGCTTGGGGCGGGTGTGGAAATCAACGGGCCGGCGATCTTGGTGCAACTCGATAGCACCACGCTCATCCTGCCTGGCCAATTCGGGCGGGTCGATGACTTCGGCAATCTGATCGTGTCAGAGTAAGGTATCTGAAAATGATGCAAGAGCCCCCGGATATGCTCGCGCCGCCTCAGGCGGATGCCGTGCCGGTCTGTGACCCGATTTCACTTGAGATCATTGTTGGCGCGCTCAGCTCTGCACAGCTGGAAATGGAAACGGTGCTCGAACGGACGGCGATGTGCCCGTTCATCAAGGAGAAGAAAGACTATCTCGCCGCGTTCTACGACGCGGACGGCCGGATGGTGGCTGGCACCGTGCTGCCGATTTTCGGGCAGGTGGTTGAGCCAATTCTGGAGTTTTATCCTCTCGTCTCTATGCGACCCGGAGATATTTACTGGTACAGCGATTGTTACCAGTCCAAGGGCGCCGTGTCGCACAATTCCGACCAGGTGATTGTGGCGCCCGTCTTTGTGGACGGGAAGATCACCGCGTTCTCCCAGACTTGGGCGCATCTGATGGATGTCGGTGGCATGCGCGCCGGCTCGCTGTCGCCGGACGCGACCGACATTTTCCAGGAGGGATTGATCATTCCCCCGGTGCGCATTGGTCGCGATGGGGTGATCAACGACGAACTCATGCGGCTGTTCGAACGGAATTCCCGCTTTCCCGACATGCTTCGCGGCGACATGCGAGCGTTGTTCGCGGCAACAGGTCTGGGCGCTCAGCGGCTGGCGGAACTATTCGCCCGGTTTGGTACCGAGATCGTCGAGAGCGCGTTCCGACAACTGATTCAACGCACCTCCATCCAGGTAAAGGCACGTTTTAACGAGATATTCCCGGATGGAGAATACAGCTTCACCGACACGGTGGACAGCGACGGCAAAGGCAACGGTCCCTTCCATGTGCGCGTCCGCCTGACAGTCGCTGGTGGCCGCGCCGATCTCGACATGACCGAGACCGATGACCAGGCGCCTGGGCCTATTAACTTTCTGATGCATGACTGCGTGCCGTCGCTGATGCTCGGGATGTATCTGACAGCAGATCAGCCGCACCAACTGCTCAATGATGGCGCGATGCGCGTGCTCGATACGATTACGACTCGGCCGGGGAGCCTGGTGGCGCCGATCTTTCCTGCGCCGCTCGGGCAACGTAGCCTGACCATGCTGCGCGTTCAGTCCGCACTGACCGGACTGGTGAACGTCGCCACAAGGGGAAATGGGCCGGCGGCCAGCAGCACCTATTCGATCTACTACCTGCGTGGCGTCAACCCCAAGACCGGCGAACGCTTCCTGATGCAGGACGGTGTTGGCGCGGGCTATGGCGCGCGTCCCTTCGCGGATGGTCATGACGTGATCTATTTCGTCGGGCAAGAAAACTACCCGGTGGAATATCTGAACAGCAGCTTTCCCGTGCGCATGCGGCGGTATGCCATCCACGCGGATTCTGGTGGCCCAGGGCGCTGGCGCGGCGGTTGCGGCGTCATCCGTGAATTCGAACTACTGTGTGAGGAAGCGACATTGTCGCTCCGCATAGGCAATGTGGTGGAGGCGCCCTATGGCGTATCCGGTGGCCTCGCCGCCGGTGCTGGCAGGGCGGTGGTCAATCCTGGCACCGACCGGCAGCGTGACCTGGCGCCCCTTTCCGACGGCACTGTCTTACGGCGTGGCGATATACTGCGAATCGAAACCGGCGGCGGCGGAGGTTGGGGGCATCCCTATGACCGGCCAGCCGAACAGGTGCGGCTGGACGTGCTTCGGGGCTTTGTGACCACCACCGCGGCCGAGCGTGACTACGGTGTCGTGCTGACAACTGGGGAGGACGATTTGATCATCGATCACCCGGCGACACTCATTCGGCGGAAAACCGAACGCCAAACTGGCCTGTTCCACCGGCACGGCTATGTCGAGACCTTCACATGATCGGGCTGCGTATGGCGCCCGCGGTGGCCGACGACAAGCTCGACTGGCTGGCTGGACAGCGCGAGGCAATGCTGAGCCTGTTGGCGCAGATTGTGAACATCGACAGCGGAACCCGAAACAAGCATGGAACCGACAAGGTCGGGGGCTGCATAGCGGCATTTCTTCGGAGCCATGAGGTCACTGTCGAGATCCTACCGCAGCCCCGCCACGGGAACTGTGTTCGAGCATCGGTGGGCGGCGACGCGTCCCGCAACGATCCTGGCAACGTATTGTTGATCGCGCATATGGATACGGTGTTCACGGATGGCGAGACGCGGCGGAGGCCCTTCACGATCGTGGATGATAAGGCGTTCGGACCGGGCATCTTGGATATGAAAGCGGGCGCGGTGCTGAACGCGTTCGTGCTGGCCGCCTTCCAGAGATTTGGCGGCAACCCAGGCCCGATAGTTGGCCTGTTTACCGGTGATGAGGAAATTACAAGTCCCGAGGGCCGACCGCTCCTGGAACGGGAGGCACGCGGCGCGAGGGCGGTTTTCAACACCGAACCCAGCCGACTCTCTGGCGCCACCGCAATCGGCCGTAAGGGGGCGGTGTTCATGACCATCGAGATCACCGGCAAGAGCGCTCATGCCGGCGGCTATTTCAGCGATGGCGTCAGCGCCCTGCAGGAACTCGCTCTTAAAATTCAGGCTTTGCATGCGCTGACCGACCTAGAGCACGGCATCACCGTGAATGTTGGCCTGGCGAGTGGCGGGCGGAGTGTCAACACCGTGGCGCCGGACGCAAGATGTGAAATCGATCTGCGCTTCGTCACACCGGTTGACCGCGACCGCGTCATGGCCAGCATTCGCGAGATCGCCGCACGTAGTTTCGTTCTCGGGACGACTGCATCGCTGTCAATTCAGGGCGAGTTCCTACCGCTGGTGGCAACGGAGCAGAGCAGGCGCCTCTATGATCTATATGCAGAGTCGGCATGTGTTTTCGGATTAGAATCCGAGCCAGTGATTTCGGGCGGTTGCTCCGATAGTGGTTTCACCGCATCCGTGGGCGCTCCGACCCTATGCGGCCTCGGCCCGCTCGGCGCTCACCCGCACAGCCCCGACGAGTTCATCCTGATCGATACGATGGTTCCGAGGGCGCAGGCGCTTACGCGCACGATCATGAACCTCGCCGATTTCAGCTGAGATAGTCCGAGAGGATATTAGACGCATGAACCCTCGTGACGCACATCCGGTGTTCGGGCCCAATCGGTTCAAGCTCGGCTTGTTCAATGCCAATGTCGATGGCGGACTCTCCCTTAGCAAGGCGCCGGAGCGCTGGCGGGCGGACTGGCCGGCCATCGAGGAGGTGTCGGTGGCGGCCGACCGCGCCGGAATCGACTTCATCCTGCCGGCGGCCAAATGGAAAGGCTTCGGCGGCGAGGTCGATTCCTGCGGCAAGTCGTTCGAGACGCTGACCCATGGCGCGGCGATCGGAGCGATGACCCAGCGTATCGGCATCTTCTGTACCGTGCATGTTCCGCTGGTGACGCCGGTGTTCGCGGCGAAGGCGATCGCGACGATCGATCATATCACCAGAGGGCGAGTGGGGCTGAACATCGTCTGTGGCTGGCATCAGGACGAGTTCAACATGCATGGCGTGACGATCGATGCTGACCGCCGATATGATCAAGGTCTCGAGTGGTTCCGGATATTCGCAAAATTGCTGGAAGACGGCAAAACCGCGTTCGACTGGGATGGCGAGTTCTATCACCTGCGCGGCCTCACGACGAACCCCGTGACACTGCAGCGACCCTGGCCGGTGATCATGTCCGCCGGTGTGTCGAGCAAGGGACGCGCCTTCGCGGGGCAGGCCTGCGATGTGTTGTTTACCGGTCTGACGGAAATCGACCACGCACCCGGCGTCGTCGCGGATGCAAAAGCGAGTGCGGCGGCCTATGGACGCTCGGTTGATGTCTACACCCTCGCCCATATCGTCTGCCGGCCAACGCGCGGCGAGGCGGACGAATATTACCACTATTTCGCCGAGGAGATGGCCGACCGAGAAGCGGTGGCGTATTATCGTGCGGCACGGGGCATTGCCGACAAGAGCGATGCCCGCTTTATCGAGCGGCCCATCGCCAGCCGGTTCTCGCGTACAACCGGACTGTCCTATGCCGGGTCCTATCCGGGGGCGTTCCCAATGGTCGGGTCGCCAGACGACATCGTTGATGACATGCGCCGGCTCTCCGAGGCAGGGCTGGCCGGCGCCTCGGTCTCGTTCCTCGATTATACCGCAGAGTTTCCGTCCTTTGTGGCCGAAGTCCTTCCCCGGCTGGAGCGGGCTGGTTTGCGGCTCCCGATACATGAGGCTGCGGTGGGCGGCCCAGCCCGGTAACGGGACGGAACGGCCGGCCGTGATCACATTTTTGCTCCGGCGCACTGCGCTCGCCATTCCCTCAATGTTCGGTCTGCTGGTTATCACCTTCCTGCTAATCCGGGTGATCCCCGCTGATCCTGCCGCGGCCTTGGCTGGTGATGCGGCGACGCCGGCACAAATCCAGACAATTCGCGAGCATTACGGACTTGATCGCCCGCTTTACGCGCAGTTCGCCCTGTACGTGAAGCAGGTGGCCCGGCTGGATTTCGGTGAGAGTCAGTTCTCCAGCCGTGCTGTCGCGCTTGATATCGGTCAGCGTCTGCCGGCCACATTGGAACTGACATTTTGTTCGCTTCTGCTATCGACCATGCTGGGCATTCCGCTCGGTGTCGTGGCGGCAACGCATTACAATCGCTGGCCAGATTTCCTACTGCGAATCGCGTCGATTGTTGGTGTGGCGCTGGCGACCTTCTGGATCGCGATCATGCTGCAGTTACTGTTTTCTATGGACCTGGCCTGGTTGCCACTGCGGGGGCGCCAGGGTGATTCGGTCGCGGCAATCGGCGGCCCTACCGGGTTTCTGCTGATCGACGCACTGGTGCATGGGCGCCCGGATATATGGTGGGACGCGCTGCAGCACCTCGTGCTGCCGGTGGTCACGCTATCGCTGGGTGGCCTGGCCACCATCACGCGTTTCGTACGTGCTGGGATGTTGGAGACCATGCAGCAGGATTTTGTACTCTATGAGCGCGCGGCCGGGTATCCAAGGCGACGGCTCATATGGGTGTACGTGTTGCGCAACTCCGTGGTCGCCGCGGTCACGCAGATCGGCCTGCTGTTCGGTGGGATGATCGCGGGTGCCGTGGTTGTCGAGTCTATCTTCGACTGGCCAGGTATCGGCAGCTACGCGGTGCAGGCGATTCTGACATCCGACTCGAAGGTCATGCTCGCGGTCACCCTGCTCATTGGCGTCGTCTACATC
>Ga0116226_10006701_pt1 | contig 10354 bp, 12 predicted proteins | sample S1TSphfallax_FD_89692 | JGI IMG/M metagenome (GOLD analysis project Ga0116226, IMG submission 89692) | Host-associated microbial communities from peat moss isolated from Minnesota, USA - S1T2_Fa - Sphagnum fallax MG | ecosystem: Host-associated > Plants > Peat moss > Unclassified | place: USA...
CTGAACAACTTGTGGAAATTCTATTATTGCAGGCATAAATCCCTCCACACAAAGAACCCATACCACTATTTTAACAAATTTTTGAATTTTTAAATTTGCAAAACTTCAGCTCTTCCAACGGACATTGGAAAGGCAATGGCCAAAAGCGCTGTGCTTTCTTTTGCAGCTAGTCACATATTTATGGATAAAGCTGCTGCAAGAGCAGGGGATTTCACTGTTCCTCTCGTTTGCGCTACCTCTGCTTCTGTGGCCTCTATGATTCATGCTCTGGTTGAGCCTTTCTTTACATGGGCATTTGCATGGGCATTTGATGGGTATACCGCTTGGTTGTTGGAGTTTGTAAAAATGGTGATTGTGAAATCAGCAACGTATTATGCTTTTCTTGCATTCTTACCCGCCTTAAGAACTCATCTAGTGGCTCAGAATATTTGCATATCTGGCAACTTTATTGCCTCCCTTTGGTCTTGGACGCCACAGGGTCGCGAGACTAATTCTTTTTATCTGGAGTTTTGAGAAATAAGAATGGAGATACATTTGACTCTGACATCCGTTGACCAAGTTACCCAGAGCTTTATAAGCGGCTGTTAAGGGGGTCTACTGCCGTCCCAAAGCGATGATTTTTTCGTATCTTGCTTCTTCAGATCCCTAGCGACGATATTTCTTGACTTTTTCGCAACAAAAATTCATTCTTATGGTCATTGCGCGTTTTATGTACAAAAGTTCATTAAATAATAATTAAGGTATGATTTCCATGTTTACTACCATCCAACAAGCGGCTCAAAGTTACTATAATACTCTTCCAACGGACATTGGAAAGGCAATCGCCACAAGCGCTGTGCTTTCTTTTACAGCTAGTTATATATTTATGGATATCGCTACTGCAAGAGCAGGCGATTTCACCGTTCCTCTCGTTTGCGCTGCCTTTGCTTCTGTGGCCTCTATGATTCATGCTCTGGTTGAGCCATTCTTTAGATGGGCATTTGTTGGGTATAGCCATTGGCCGCTGGAGTTGGCAAAAATGGTCATTGTGAAATCGGCAACGTATTGTGCTTTTCTTGCATTCTTACCCGCCTTAAGAATTCATCTAGTGGCTCAGAATAGGTTCATCTTTTGCATCTCTAGCAACTTTATTGTGTTTCTTACGCAACGGGGTCTTTATCATCATGCCAACACTTTAAATTCTTACTATATTTCCTTACTTTAAATTCTTACTATATTTCCTTATAGCAAAACACGAGGTAAAGAGGGGATTAGCAAGTGGGCATAGAAGGGGAGATTTGAATCGCTTTCTCCCTTTCTACAAGCATTTTAAGCGATTCCTGTTTCATCCGAAGGTGCATGCTGTAAAGACCACTTGACCGATTCGGAGATAGACTTGCTTTAATTCCAATTTCGTCAAGGTAGGTGGGAGGGCATTTTAGAATCACTTCAGGAGGTTCTCCACTGTAAACGCTGACGAGCAATGACGCGAGTCCCGCTGAAATCAGCGCATCGGATTCAGCTTCAAAAATGACGATGTCTCCTGACCAATAAGAATGGAGATACATTTGACTCTGACATCCATTGACCAAGTTACCCGGAACTTTATAAGCGGCTGCTAAGGGAGTCTGCTGCCGTCCCAAAGCGATGATTTTTTCGTATCTTGCTTCTTCAGAGGGACAGGCTAAAAAAAACTCTTTCATCTGACGTTGTTTTTCTAAACAAGAATCAAACATAAACTGCTCATTATTAAGTAATTTTAACTCATATCCTCAGTTTACCCGATCCTTATTTTCTGATAAATGAAAATTCTCTCTGTTTTTTTCTCTTGACATTTATCCGCGAAATGTTAATCTGCTACTCACTCATTCAAAGGAGCCTATTCCTTGTGCGCTGCTTTGAAAATCAGGGCATTAGGCAGCACAAACATGGCCAAAGAAGATACGATTAAGATTGAAGGAACCGTGGAAGAGCTTCTTCCGAATATGCATTTTCGTGTGTCTCTTCAAAATGGATTAAAAGTGATTGCTCACCTTTGCGGTAAGATGCGGATGAAGAACATTCGCGTCTTAGTCGGAGATATCGTCACGGTCGAGATGTCGCCGTATGATTTAAGCAAGGCAAGGATTATTTTTAGACAGCGCTAAGTGCTCTGCAACATGCGCAGAAACAGGAAGCCTGTAAAAATTTTTCCCTTGCCCAGATAGCTCAGTGGTAGAGCATTTGCATGGTAAGCAAAAGGTCGTAGGTTCGATTCCTATTCTGGGCAGACTTTGTACTCCAGAGGACTGGGTCATCAAGCATGGCGCTCGCGGTTTTCATGAGTATGTCGTCCGGAGTGCGCTTGAATCTCTCCTGCAGCTCTGAGAGGTATCATCACTCATTAATAAACAAATTGGATGTCTTACTGGACTTAACGGAGGAAGTAGAATGGCTAAACAAGCATATCAGCGGAACAAGCCGCATGTCAACATCGGTACCATTGGTCACGTTGACCATGGAAAGACAACGTTAACAGCCGCCATTACCAAGGTTCTTGCTGAAGAAGGGGGGGCGGAATTTAGAGACTATGACTCTATCGACAAGACTCCCGAGGAAAAAGAGCGTGGCATCACAATCAGCGCAACCCACGTAGAATACTCCACAGCAGCACGCCACTATGCGCATGTGGACTGTCCAGGCCACGCTGACTACATCAAAAACATGATCACAGGGGCGGCTCAGATGGATGGTGCGATTCTTGTCGTTGCGGCGACAGACGGCGCCATGCCTCAGACGCGCGAGCATATTCTATTGGCTCACCAGATGCAGGTTCCTGCCATCGTCGTCTTTCTCAACAAAGTGGATATGCTTGGAGAGAGCGATGCAGAGCTTCTCGATCTTGTGGAAATGGAGCTTCATGAATTACTTGAGTCCAAGGGATACCATAATTCTCCCATTGTTAGAGGTTCTGCTTTGCGTGCCCTCGAAGGGGATGCGAAATATGTTGGGTCGATCAAAGAGTTAATGAAAACCGTTGATCTTAAAATCCCCACTCCAGAACGCGAAATAGATAAGCCTTTCTTGATGCCAGTGGAGGATGTCTTTTCAATTTCCGGTCGTGGCACCGTAGCCACGGGGCGAGTGGAGCGCGGCATTGTCAAAGTCAACGATAAATTGCAGCTTGTGGGATTGCACGAAACGAAAGAAACAGTCGCCACTGGTCTTGAAATGTTTAACAAAACATTGGATGAAGCCCGTGCAGGGGAGAACGTTGGGATTCTTTTAAGAGGGCTGAACAAGACGGATGTTGAACGAGGCATGTGCCTCTGCGCTCCTGGCTCTACAACTCCTCATACTATATTTAAAGGTCCTGTGTATGTCTTAACAAAAGAAGAAGGGGGACGTCATAAGCCTTTCTTCTCCAAGTATCGTCCTCAATTTTACTTTCGCACAACAGACGTCACAGGAACCGTTGAATTGCCGCCTGGGATCGAGATGGTGATGCCTGGGGATAATGTCGAAATTACCGTCACGCTAATTAATCCTATTGCGATGGAGAAGGGGATGCGTTTCGCCATTCGCGAAGGAGGCCGTACTATTGGGGCAGGCACTATTTCCGAAATTATTAAATAATCGAAGAGTCAACCACGCATGCACAGCGCAAACCTACAGGTTTTGACTGTGCGTGGTGTATATCCATTCCACTTCGAGTTTCGAATAAGGGGTGTGTAGCTCAGTCGGTAGAGCAACGGTCTCCAAAGCCGTCGGTCGGGGGTTCAAATCCCTCCGCACTCGATGATTTCCTGAGCCCTACTCGGGAGACGAAGCGCTATTAGTTTGATGGGAGGGGAAGATGATGGGTAGGGAAGCAAAATCGATGGAAATTAAAAAACCTCAGCAAGCCGCCAATCGGCAATTCTCATTTAAGCGCATGCAAGAGTCTGTGACAGAAATTAGAGGTGAAATCGACAAAATCACCTGGACTAGCCGCGAAGAGCTTTTATTTTATACCAAACTGGTTGTTGGAGCAACATTTGTTTTTGGGATGGCGATTTATACATGGGATTTATTCACTCAAACAGCATTGAGTGCATTAAGTTTTTTACTACACCTCATCGGGGGTTGATTTGTAAAGCCTCCGCGAAGCTAAAGACTTCGCGGCTTCCTATGGAAATAGGAAGCGCTTCAGAAGAACATAAACCGAAGGAAACTCCGGTTAAACGTTTATAGTCGATAAGCAAGATTTTATATAGGTAGTGTGCCAAAAGGCCCACATTAACTCGCTGATGAAAGTTGGGCTTTAATGCATCTTGAACTTGCCATTCATCCGTTGGACTAAAGATTCAGGGATTTTCTAGCTTAACAAAGACAAAGATAAAGATAAAAACAAATAGACTCTAAAAAATGCGCTGTCAATCTGAGAGACTTCTCGCGGCCTAGAAAGGTCAATAAGGTAAAGGCATGTATCAGTGGTATGTTGTACAAGTCCTCTCGACACACGAGAAAAAAGTCAAAAAAGCATTGGAAGAACACCTTGAGCTCAAGGGGATGGCTGATCAAATTCAAGAGATTCTATTCCCTAGCGAAAATGTCTCGGAGGTGAAGAAAGGGCAGCAGCGTATTGTAGAAAAGCGTTTATGGCCTGGCTACCTTCTTCTCAAGATGAAGATGAGCGATGATTCCTGGCAGTATGTTAAGAGCACTAACGGAGTCATTGGTTTTCTAGGGGGTGGAAAGCCGACTCCTTTGACAGAAGACGAAGTGCGTGAGCTTTTAAGAGACCTGGAAGATAAAAAACAAAAGGTCACCCAAAAGCATAAATTTGAGATTGGGGACCAGGTTAAGATTATCGATGGTGTTTTTATTAATTTTATTGCGAGTGTGACCGAAGTTTTTCATGAAAAAGGGCGGTTAAGCGTCTCTGTTTCCATCTTTGGGCGAGACACCCGAGTCGATGATCTTGAATTTGCTCAGGTAGAAGAGATCTCGGAAGAACAAGGGGATTAACATGGCGAAGAAAGAAAAAGAAGTGATCAAAATCATTAAATTACAAATTCTCGCAGGAAAGGCGAACCCAGCGCCACCCATTGGACCCGCTCTTGGTGGTGCTGGAGTAAATATCATGGCCTTCTGTAAAGAATTTAATGCTGTTACGCAGGGAATGGTTGGATCGATATTGCCGACAGTCATCACTGTTTATCGAGATAAGACCATTACCTTTATTACAAAAAAGCCTCCCACTGCTCAACAGTTGAAGCAAGCTGCGGGGATCGCAAAGGGGTCAGCTATTCCCAATCGCGATAAAGTTGCTAAAATCTCTCGTTTGCAAGCACTCAAGATTGCAGAGGAGAAAATGCAAGATATGAATACAACCAACCGAGACATGGCAATGAATTGTGTCTTGGGAACAGCCCGCTCGATGGGGATAGAAGTCATTAACGAATAGAGTGTCACATATGGGTCGTCCAAGTAAAAGAATTCGGGAGATAGCTAAAACGCTAGAGACGCAAAAGAAATATAGCGTCAGAGAGGCTATCGATATTCTCAAAACATGTCCCACCGTCAAATTTGATCAGACGGTGGAAGTTTCTTTAAAGCTCGGAGTGGATCCTCGTCGGTCAGACCAAGGGGTTCGCGGAACTGTTTCATTACCGAATGGAACGGGCAAAACGATGAAAATTCTCGTTTTCGCGAAGGGTGATAAGGTGAAGGAAGCCTTAGATGCTGGAGCTGATTATGCGGGTCATGAAGAGCTTTTTGAGAAAATCAGCGGGGGTTGGACAGATTTTGATGCTGTCATTGCAACACCCGATATGATGCGCGATGTAGGAAAATTGGGTAAGGTGTTAGGGCCTCGCGGGTTGATGCCAACGCCTAAAGCAGGCACCGTCACGACCGATCTTGCGAAAGCGGTGAAAGAATTGAAAGGGGGAAAGATTGAGTTTAAGCTCGATCGCCATGGCGTTGTTAGCAATGGAGTGGGCAAGCTCTCTTTTCAGGCAGGCCAGCTTATTGAAAATATCCAAGCCTTTCTTGTGGCAATTCAGAGGGCGAAACCAGCCTCTGCAAAGGGCCACTATTTGAGATCCTTGGCTATTTCTTCTACCATGGGGCCTGGTCTAAAAATTGATCTGCGCGAACAAGATTTAGCTTAAGGAGGACAAGTTAATATGAGACCAGAAAAAGAGCTCCTTAAACAAGAAATCAAGGGTAAAATCGACCATTTTGGATCCTTTCTCATCATGCAGTATGCCGCCTTGAGCGCCAATACAGCTAATGACCTGCGCCGTGCAGTAGGCGAAAGTGGGGGGGATATCGAAATGGTCCGCAAGCGCATTTTATTGAAGGCGACCGAAGATGCCGGCATCGAGCTTCATCTTTCCGCTCTGCCTGGACACATTGGCATTGTCTTTCTTGGAGAGGATCCGATTGAATCGACAAAGAGGGTGATTAAATTTGGCGAAGATCGCGAAAAGGTCATTCAAGTGATTGGGGGGCGTTTTGATGGTCGAATGTATACAGGCGCTGATGTTCAACGTTTGTCGACCCTACCGGGGAAAAACGAGATGCGGGCTCAGTTATTGAGTGTATTTGAGGCTCCCCTTTCTCAAACATTGGCTGTGATAGAAGCCTTGTTGGCCATTGTTCCTTACTGCTTAGATAACAAAGTTAAGCAATCGAAAGAGGCAGAAACGGCAGTAGAAGCCTAGTGGATGCGCAAGATTTATACCCCTTCCACTTAAAGAATTGAATTTGGGCTTAGCCTAAGCCTCGGGCTTCGATGATAAAGAACCGCCGTGAAGCCTCCGCGAAGCTAAAGACTTTGCGGCTTCCTGTGGAAATAGGAAGCCCTTCACTAGAACACAAACGGAAGGAAACTCGGGTTAAACGTTTGTCGTCGATACGTAAGAATATCGACTCAGTCCCGAACTCTCAGAATACACATTAAACAGTTGCGAGAGGAGTGGCAGTGTGTGTATTTTTAAACCTTGCGATATCTGTTCGAGAGTTAGTCCGATTCGCATGGATTCCTTTGGCCATGTCATACGCACCCCTCGCGTTTATCGAGGGGGATGTGATTTTAATGCATCTGTTGAACTGCCATTCATCCGCTGGACTAAAGATCGAGCGGTTTTATGGACTAACAAAGATAACGATGGGGACATTCTTTGTCATCGAATCGCGGGAGCTTTCGCGATGTCGAAATCCAATTCTTGAAGTGGAATGGATCTATTAACGCTCGATCAACAACTCCTCTCTAATGGAGGGGGCTTGTGCAAACAAGCGCAAGTTGACCAGCCTAAGCCGTCAGTTTAACTAACGGCTACGTTAGGATTTTTGTATGAGGTAAAAACAAACAACCTGTAAAACAGGAGCAGCGCTTCCTCTCCTGCCTGAAGGGGGGGTCCCCGCGCTGTCAATTTGATGAAGAGGTAATACTGTGAGTAAGAAAACGACGGAAGACTTGGTGAATGCACTGAGTGAATTAACAGTTTTAGAAATGGCTGAATTAAAGACGCTACTTGAGGGAAAATGGGGTGTTAAAGCTGCTGCTCCTACTGTTATGGCTACGGCCCCCCTTGCCGGGGGTTCTCCAGTTGCCGCAGCCGCTGAATTTACTGATTTCCAGGTCACTTTGACAGAATTTTCCGCTGATAAGAAAATCGGCGTCATCAAAGTTGTCCGCGAGATCACAGGGCTTGGCTTAAAAGAAGCGAAAGAGCTGGTTGAGGCAGTCCCTAAAGAACTCAAGGCAAGCGTTCCAAAAGCTGAAGCTGAAGAAATCAAGAAGAAGATTGAGGTTGCTGGCGGAAAGGTTGTCTTAACTGGACTTTAATTGTCGTTTTTGTTTTAAAGCTGCATGATGTCAACCCCCTCCTAAAGGGAGGGGCTTGTGCAAACAGAGCTTGTGTAAACAAGCCCGACGTTAACTAGACGAAGCCATCCGTTTAAATGACAATGATGTTAGGAGCAAATGGATGGATAGATACCGTGAAATGCTTCTCCAGTTCTATGCTGGCAATTGGTTAAACAGGTGTATGGGTTAAGCCAGTGCCACTTGCATAAAATTGGCCAGGAGACCATCACCAGGCTAAGCTAAGTGCGGTTAACCGCAAAGGAAATGAAGAAGGCAACACATACTTCACAGAGAGTAGCGCTTCCTCGCGCGCCTAAAAGCCCAGGTTTCCGCGTTATCAACTTATGGATTTTTAGAGGTCAATGCTTTTAGAAAAAGTTAAACGCAAAGCTGCTTATCCCTTTGCGTTTTTGCATGTCATTTTCCCCCCACTCACATTGAGCAGGTTCAGGTTTAAGTTCCTTAAATTCAGAGAGATTTCATTTTTAACCACCCAAGGAGCTGCGCTTCCTCCCTCGATTTAAGTCGGAGATTTCCGCGCCGTCAAATCTATGAAAAGGCCGCCGCATCGTGAAAGTTTTATCGATAAGGAAGAAATTATTGATCTTCCGAATTTGATAGAGATTCAAATTAAGTCATACAATCAATTTCTTCAAGCAGATAAGTTTCCCGATGAGCGGGAAAATACTGGTCTGCAGGAAGTCTTTACAGAGATCTTCCCCATTAAATCCTATGATGAGAAGACGATTCTTGAGTTTTTATCTTACAACTTAGGCGTTCCCAAGTACACTCCGGAGGAGTGTATCCGCCGTGGAATCACTTATAACGTGATCTTGAAAGTGAAGTTTCGTCTAACGGATGAAACAGGGATTAAAGAAGAAGAAGTCTATATGGGGACGATTCCTGTCATGACTGATAAGGGGACATTCATCATTAATGGGGCTGAGCGGGTTGTTGTCTCTCAGTTGCATCGTTCTCCTGGCATTTGTTTTGAACTGGAACGGCACTTAAGGGGCAATATTATCTATTCCTTCCGAATTATTCCTTATCGAGGAAGTTGGCTAGAAGGGGCCTTTGACATTGGGGATTTGATTTATATTTTTATCGACCGGAAAAAACGGCGTCGCAAAATCCTGGCCACGACCTTTATTCGTGCATTGGGCTATTCCACGAACAGTGATATCATCGAGGAATTCTTCCTGATCCGAAAATACAAGATTAAGAATGAAAAAGAATTTGCCAAGCTGGTGGGTAAAATTCTTGCTCAGGATGTGATTGATGAAGACTCGGGCCTTGTCTTTGGGAAAGCCTCTGAAAAATTGACGACGGCAATGCTCAAGCGCATTATCGATGCTGGGATTGAGGTGATCCGCATTGCCGAAGATGCGGATGAGACAAGCCCCATCATTAAAATGTTGGCCAAAGATCCGACAGATTCTTATGAATCGGCCTTAAAGGATTTTTACCGAAAAATTCGTCCAGGGGAGCCAGCGACTCTTTCTAATGCACGTTCAGCGATCATGCGTTTGTTCTTCGACCCTAAACGTTATAATTTGGGTCGTGTGGGACGCTACAAGCTGAATAGCAAGCTAGGATTTGAGATTTCCGACGAAACGCTTCAGATCGTGACCTTAAACAAAGAGGATGTCATTGGAGCGCTGAAATATCTGATTAAACTGAAGACTGGAAGGGAAGAGGCGACCATCGATGATATCGATCATTTAGGCAACCGACGGGTGCGCTCCGTTGGGGAGTTGATTCAAAACCAATGCCGCATTGGGTTGGCACGGATGGAAAAAATTATTCGGGAAAGAATGAATTTGTTTGATTTTTCATCCGATACCTTGACTCCAGGAAAAATTGTTTCGGCCAAAGGGTTGGCCGGTGTTCTCAAAGACTTTTTTGGACGTTCCCAATTATCCCAATTTATGGATCAAACGAATCCTGTGGCTGAGTTGACCCATAAGCGTCGCTTATCCTCTCTAGGACCTGGTGGTTTAAATCGCGACCGGGCGGGTTTTGAAGTGCGGGATGTTCATACAAGTCATTATGGCCGTATTTGTCCTATTGAGACCCCGGAAGGGCCAAATATCGGTCTGATTTCTTCCCTCTCCTCTTTTGCTAAGATCAATGAATTTGGGTTTATTGAAACCCCTTATCGGATCGTACGAGAGGGAGTGGTCACAGATGAAATTGAATACATGACGGCAGATCAAGAAGAGCTATGCGTCATTGCTCAGGCCTCTGCTCCTCTGAATGAACATCACATGTTTCAAGAGCTGATCTGTTGGGTTCGCTACCGAGGGGAACAGTTTGAAACGGAGACGAAAAATGTCACTCACATGGATGTTTCACCGAAGCAGCTCGTTTCCATTGTGACTGGATTAATTCCCTTTCTTGAACACGACGATGCGAACCGTGCTTTGATGGGATCCAACATGCAACGACAAGGAGTCCCTCTCTTAAGACCCGAAGCTCCGATTGTAGGAACAGGGCTTGAGGCGCGCGCGGCACGTGATTCAGGCGCTGTTGTTA
>Ga0116226_10006702_pt1 | contig 10353 bp, 9 predicted proteins | sample S1TSphfallax_FD_89692 | JGI IMG/M metagenome (GOLD analysis project Ga0116226, IMG submission 89692) | Host-associated microbial communities from peat moss isolated from Minnesota, USA - S1T2_Fa - Sphagnum fallax MG | ecosystem: Host-associated > Plants > Peat moss > Unclassified | place: USA...
AAATGCCTCAGCTTTTTACGCGCTTATTTTATTTATGCAAGCCGGCCTGCTGGTTGTTTTTACCGCTTTAGACGGCTTTTTGTTTTACGTGGGATGGGAAGCCGCGCTGATACCTATTTATTTTATTTGCGCCTTATGGGGTGGAGAAAATCGCATACGCATAACCCTTAAATTTTTCATTTATACGTTTGCGGGTTCTTTGTTTATGCTGGTAGCAATTATATATCTCTACCTGCAGAATCCATCTAAAACTTACGATTTGATGGAGTTTTACAGCATGCATTTAAATGCACAGCAGCAATCGTGGGTGTTTCTTGCATTTTTCCTGGCTTTTGCAATTAAAATACCCATATTTCCTTTTCATACCTGGCAACCTGATACATATACTGAAGCACCAACTGCCGGGAGTATGATGCTGGCAGGTATCATGTTAAAGATGGGCCTTTATGGCCTTTTACGCTGGGCATTGCCAAACGCTCCAATGGGATTTTTTAACTGGGGATATACGGCAGCTATCTTATGCCTCATAAGTATAGTTTACGCATCAATAATAGCGTTTACCCAAAAAAATGGAAAACGCCTGGCTGCCTACTCATCAATTGCACACGTGGGCCTTATATCGCTGGGCATATTTTCGTTAACTATGGAAGGGGTTCAGGGAGCATTGATACAAATGCTTAGTCACGGTATAAATATTGTCGGCTTGTTCTTTATATGGGACATCATCAGCAGGAGGTTAAATACTTACGATACACAGCAGTTAGGCGGTATCGCTAAGATTGCACCCCAATTTGCTACTGCATTTTTAATTATCGTATTAGGCACTGTGGCGTTACCGTTAACTAATGGTTTTATTGGTGAATTTTTATTGCTTAACGGAGTTTTTCAACTGGGTATCTGGTATGGTATCATAGCAGGATTAACCATCATATTTGGTGCTGTATATATGCTGCGGATGTATAAAAATGTTATGCAAGGAGAATTGAATATCCTGACATCTATATTTACTGACATCGCCGGATCAGAAAAATTAGTACTTGGTATTATATGTTTGTTAATAATTGGTATAGGAGTATATCCCGGTCCGATTATGCATTTGTCCGAAGCCTCCGTTACTAAATTATTAACTCAAATTAGATACACTATTGCCGGTGTTCCGCAATAAGATTGCTTACACTAAATAACGACTGGGAATCATGAATACCTTAATACTCATATCTGTTTTACCTATAGTGGTTTTGTATTTAGGATTATATAAAGCTAAAAAGGCCTTATTACCTGTTACAATTATTGGCTTATTGGTAGCTTTAGTGCTTAATGTAACACAATGGAGTAGTGATTCCGGACCCGTTTATCACAATATGATCTATTTCGATCATTTTTCAATAGCCTTCTCAACTATTACTATTCTGTTAACCATCCTCATATTACTTTTATCAAAGGATTATTTTGAAAAAATAAGCAGCCATGTTGCTGAGTATTACGCGATAATCTTATTTGCCCTGGCAGGTATCATTGTTATGGTATCTTACTATAACCTCGTGATGTTGTTTATCGGGATCGAGATCATGTCGGTAAGCCTTTATATTTTGGCAGGTATTAAAAAGAATGACTTTTCATCTAACGAAGCTGCGTTAAAATACTTCCTGATGGGAGCGTTCTCAACAGGATTTTTGCTTTTTGGCATAGCGCTTATTTATGGTTCATCCGGTTCGTTTAGTTTGGAAGCTATACGCGCTTACGTTATAGCCAACCCTACGCGTATAGATCCGATGTTCTATGTTGGCATAATGCTGATCATTGTTGGGCTGTGTTTTAAAGTGGGTGCAGCGCCATTTCACTTTTGGACGCCTGACGTTTACGAAGGCTCACCAACATTGATCACGGCTTTTATGTCAACGGTAGTGAAAACAGCAGGTTTTGCATCCTTTCTGCGTTTATTTAGCGAGTGTTTCGCGCCATTATCAGCATTTTGGATGCCTGCTTTATTGGTGATCACTATACTAACATTGTTTATAGGTAACATTACCGCTCTTTATCAGCATAGTTTTAAACGTATGCTGGCTTTCTCCAGCATATCGCATGCGGGATATTTATTATTTGCTATTGTAGCGCTGGGATATAACTCTGCTAATTCTGTATTTGTATATGCAACTGCTTACTCTATAGCTTCAATTATCGCGTTCGGAGCCTTGATACTCGTACAGCAGCAATATGGCAGCGATAATTTTGAAAGCTTCAACGGACTGTCAAAAAAGAATCCGTTTCTCGCCCTTGTGATAACCATATCCATGTTGTCGTTAGCCGGGATACCGCTTACCGCTGGCTTTATAGGTAAGTTCTTTATGTTTTCATCAGCCTTAACGCAATACCAGGTTTGGTTGGTTATCCTCGCTGTTATAAATGCCATCATTAGCATTTTCTATTATTTCAGAGTCATTGTTGCTATGTACTTCCGCGATGCGGAATCTGATATTATTGTTGTGCCGGCATATTATAACTTTGTTTTAGGATTTTCAGCATTCATTACCATACTTATAGGTATATATCCAACCTTTATCTCCGGCCTTATTTAATCAGTAAGGAAAAATTCTGCAATTCATAATAATAATTGTAAATTTACTGATATAGTGAATGGAGATTTTTTTGGAACATCTGCAAAATTTAACTAACGTTCAATCAATTATAAGCCAGGGAGGATTTTGTTTCCTGCTTATCATTGTATTTGCTGAGACCGGTTTGTTTTTTGGGTTCTTTTTACCAGGCGATTATCTATTGTTTACTTCCGGTTTGCTGTGTGCTAACGGTATTTTGCAAATACACATTACAACACTGGTTGTATCATTAATTTTAGCGGGTGTATTTGGTAACTATGCAGGATATTTATTCGGATACCGTACAGGTCATATCCTCTTTAATAAAGACGATTCTTTAATGTTTAAAAGGCGCTATGTAGTGTTAGCCCAGGAATTTTATACTAAATATGGTGGTATGGCATTAATTTTGGGTAGATTTTTCCCAATAATTAGAACTTTTGCGCCTATCTTTGCAGGGATTGTTAAAGTAGACCTGAAAAAGTTTACAATATACAATATCGTTGGAAGTGTAGCATGGGTGATAACGCTTTGTTTATCAGGATATTTTTTAGGTAAAAGATTTCCACTAATAAAAGAATACCTGCTATACGTCATTATCGGTTTTTTTGTAATAACAACTGTGCCGTTCATTTTTGCTTTTTTTCAAAAAAAGCGTATTCAGCACGATAAGATTAATTAAGATAAAAAATATTTTCTAAATGAGTACTCAACATCCATGGCACCAGGTTTCCCCTGGCGATAATGTTCCCGAAGTAGTAAATGCTATTATTGAAATACCAAAAGGTTCAAAAGCTAAATATGAGATTGATAAAGAGTCAGGATTATTGAAATTAGATCGGGTTCTGTTCTCTTCAGTAATGTATCCTGCCAACTACGGTTTTATACCGCAAACCTATTGCGATGATCATGATCCGCTTGACATATTAGTGTTATGTTCGGTGGATGTATTTCCTATGTCAATCATCGAAGCTAAAGTTGTAGGTGTAATGCATATGGTTGATAACGGTGAGCAGGACGACAAGATCATCGCGGTGGCAGCAAACGATATGTCTGTTAATTATATAAACGATATGGCTGAACTGCCTCCACATGCTATGAAAGAAATTGTACGCTTTTTTCAGGATTATAAAAAACTGGAGGGCAAAAATGTAACTATCGAGCATTTGCTGGGTTTACGTTATGCCCATAAAGTAATTCATGAAAGTATGGAACTTTATAAGTCTACTTTCCCTGTGTACCAATAAATTATTAATGGACCCCGCAGACATAACCGTAAATTACTTTTATCTTTTCCTTACCGGATTCCTGGTTTTGCTGAATGGCTTTTTTGTGGCCGCTGAGTTTGCAATGGTACGCGTTCGCGGTTCCCAAATAGAGCTAAAAGTTAAAACGGGCAGCCGTATAGCTAAAATTACCCGTGGCATTATGAGTAACCTTGATGGTTATCTTGCTGCAACACAGTTAGGCATAACTATAGCGTCACTTCTTTTGGGTGTAGTTGGTGAAAGCGTATTTACCAATGTAATGCTTAATTTTTTTAAGTCAGTAGGGGTAATTATCACATCCAGCTTTGTCATCACCTTAAGCAGGGTATGTGCATTTGTTATAATAACTATTCTAAGTATTGTTTTTGGCGAACTTGCTCCTAAAACTTTAGCTATACAGCGCTCTGTGCGTACAGCTTTGGCAGTTTCAACTCCGCTCAGGTTATTTTTTATAGTTTTCAGGCCGATAATTTGGGTGTTAAATAAGTTTGCCAATTTGATATTAAGTTTATTCGGTATAAAGGATTTTGAAGGCGAGGCGCACCATAGTTCAGAAGAATTGCAGTATTTATTAGATCAGGGTAAGGAAACAGGTGCGCTTGATTCCAACGAACATGAACTGATACAGAATGTGTTTGAATTTAATGAACGTGTTGTAAAAAATATAATGGTTCCCCGTACCAAAATATCTGGTGTTGATCTCAATACTCCAAAGGACGAACTGCTTGAAATATTGATAACCGAAGGATATTCACGCATACCTGTTTACGATGACGTAATAGATAGGATAGTTGGCATTGTACATGCCAAGGATGTTTTACCTTTATTAGTAAGGAATGAGAATATCGTATTAAAAGATATCATCCGAAAGCCCTATTTTATACCGGAAACTAAAAAAATAAACGACCTGATGGCTGAGTTGCAGCAAAAGCGTATCCAGATAGCCATTGTTTTGGATGAGTTTGGCGGTACCGCCGGCATGGTTACCCTTGAGGATATCGTAGAGGAGTTGGTTGGAGAGATCCAGGATGAATACGATGAAGAAAAGCCGATAGTTGAACGCGTTAATGAGCGTGAATTTATTGTAAACGCGCTTGCACCAATATATGACGTAAATAGTCATCTGCCGCATGATTTGCCCGAAGATGGTGACTTTGACACAGTCTCGGGTTGGCTGGGTGACATTTTTGGTAAAATACCCGATGTGGGTGAACAAAAGGAATCCAACGGGTACAATATAACCGTCTTGAGGAAATCAGACCAGAATATAGAATCAGTAAAATTAGAACTATTGATAAATGAGGAAGATGCTGTAGATTTGCATTAATGCACCTTTTTTATACACCTGATATCCAGCCTGCTCATCCGCAATATTTTCTTAACGAAGAAGAGAGCAAACATTGTATAAGAGTGCTGCGCTTGTCGGTTGGTGATGAGGTACAACTGATTGATGGACGTGGGGGATTTTATACCGCCAGCATCCGGGATGCTCATCCGAAGAGAACTATTTTAAATATAAAATCGGTTAAGACGGAATTCAACAAGCGCAATCATTACCTGCATATCGCTATCGCACCAACAAAAAATATCGAGCGTTTGGAATGGTTCCTCGAAAAAGCAACAGAAATAGGAATAGACGAAATATCCCTCATTATTTGCCAGCGGTCTGAACGTAAAGAGGCGAAAACCGACAGGCTTAATAAGATCATAACTTCGGCTGTAAAACAATCAATAAAGGCTTATCACCCCATATTGAATGAAGCAGAACCATTGTCAAAGTTGATCGAGAAACAAAATGATGGTCAAAAGTTTATCGCCCATTGCGATAAAGGAGATAAAATAAGTTTAAAGGATGCTGTTAAATCAAATGGGAAATATTTAATTTTAATAGGCCCCGAGGGTGATTTTACACCAAAAGAGATAGATGATGCGTTAAATAATGATTTTAAAGCTATAACTTTAGGAGAAAGCAGATTACGGACTGAAACCGCGGCTTTAGAAGCCTGTTTCGAGATAAACTTTTTAAATCGTTAATGAGAAAGGGAATTTACATAGCCGTCTTATTCTTAAGCTTACTTATAGCGAGTAGCTTTAGCGGGACAAGCTATAAAATGGCTAAGCTAAAATATAATGGTGGCGGCGATTGGTACGGAGACCGAACAGCGTTACCTAATTTGGCGAAATTTTGCAATGAGAATTTAAAAACCAATTTCCAGGTCCAGGATGAAGTGGTTGATGTGGGTAGCGCTGAGCTATTCAATTATCCTTTTGTTTTTATGACAGGCCACGGCAATGTGATATTCAACGACCAGGAAGCACAAAACTTACGCGCTTATTTAACCGGCGGCGGGTTTTTGCATATATGCGATAATTATGGTCTCGATCAGTTTATCAGGCCGCAAATGAAAAAGGTATTCCCGGAACTTGATTTTGTGGAACTGCCGCTTAACTATCCTATTTATCACCAGAAGTACAATTTCCCGAATGGGTTGCCCAAAGTGCATGAACATGATGGTAAGCCCGCACAGGGTTTTGGGCTGATTTATAAAGGCCGTTTAGTGTGTTTTTATGACTACCAATGCGATTTAGGTAATGGTTGGGAAGACTATGGTACTTACGCCGGTGACACGCAGGAAACGCGTTTAAAGGCATTAAAAATGGGGGCTAATTTAATTCAATATATATTCACCAGCCGATAGATGTATAAGATAAAAGTTAACGGGAAATATGAATTTGACACAGATCAGACTAATGGAAGTTTGTATGTAAATAACAACAAAATCGGTGCTGATTTTAGCAAGCTAAATTTAACATCCTGGCATATTATCAATGATTTAAAATCGTATAATGCTGAAGGTGTTAGTTTTGACCCTGTTGAGAAAACCGCGGAAATAAAGGTTAATAATAATGTGTACACTTTAACCGCAAAAGATCAGTTTGACATATTGCTTGATAAACTTGGTTTAAGTAATTTAGCAGGTACTAAAGTAAGCGAAGTAAAAGCACCAATGCCGGGTTTGGTATTAAATATTTTTGTTACTCAAGGCAGCGAAATTAAAAAGGGCGACAATCTTTTTATACTGGAGGCGATGAAAATGGAAAATATTATTAAAGCACCGGCAGACGTAACAGTTAAATCTGTTAAAATAAAACCTGGCGATAAAGTAGAAAAGGGGCAGATATTGCTATTGTTTAATTAGGTTCTATAAGGCATTATAAAACAAACGGCGAAAGATTATGGTCTTTCGCCGTTTTGCTTTATAAATTTAGCTATTAATTCGCTTTAAAAGGTTTTGCTTTTTTAACAGAGAAATGAGGTTTACCAGCAGGGTTTATTTCAGCAGAACCCACAAGATCCATCGCGCAACGGAAACCAATCTCAGCGCTTGACTCATCTTCGTTCATAAAACGACGGGCTGCAGGATTAAGCCAATAATACAAGTCATTCCATGAACCTCCTTTGTAAACCTTCGAATGGTCATTTGCCAATGTGGTTGTACCATATAATGTTGTATTTACCGTATCACCATAACCGCGCTGATCCGGATTGTAAGCCTTACCGGCAAGTGAAGCAGATAACCCGGTTGGAGATTGTGAAATAGTTGGTATAGCGGCTGCAGTTCCGGGAGCGGCGTTTGCCTGTGCAGTTTCCTGTGCAATTAATTCACTGTATTTTAATTTTTTAGCCGATATGGCCGGATCTTTAATAGGCTTGCCATATTTATCTTTTGCTAAAACGCCTTTTACAGGATCGGATAAACGTTTGTTAACATACTCGTTACCGCGGAAGGGGTTAAAATCTTCTTCTTCATCAAACGAAGTTTGGCGATAAGTATCCTGTACCCATTCGTTTACGTTGCCCGCCATGTTATACAAGCCAAAGTCGTTTGGCGGGTAAGAACGTACAGGAGCAGTAATGTCGGCCTTATCATTCAAATATCCGCCTACACCAGCGTTATCTCCTTCGGCACGTTTAAAGTTGGCTAATATCATACCACGGTTCTTTTTTGTTGGTGAACGTACACCTAAACCGTTCCACGGATATATTTTACCGTCGTTAATATTTTCAAATTGCGTATTACCTGCTAATGATAAAGCAGCGTATTCCCATTCAGCTTCTGTTGGTAAACGATAGCCTTGCTTTAATATACCGTCTTCTAAACGTACAGGTCTAACTGGTTGTTTTCCTTTGGCACTTGGTTGTGCACTCGGGCTAAGATCTACCGGCATGTTTTTACCGTCTATCCCTGCTCCTCTGTACTGGCCATTTAAATATAAATCAGTATTGAAAGGTGTTGTACTTGCCGGGGCAGCAGCTGCAGTAGCAGCACCTTTTCTTCCCGGCGTTGCTTTAACAGCATCAGGATTTACTATTATTCCTTTTTGCTGTAAAATGAATTCATTGGCGCGGTCGGTACGCCATGTGCAATAATCCTGTACCTGGTCCCATGATACACCTACCACCGGATAATCCTGGTAAGCCGGATGCCTTAAGTAATTTTGCACATAAGGCTCATTATAAGCTAATGGACTACGCCATACCAAAGTATCAGGCAACGCATTATAATATAATTCATGATCATCCGGGAAACTGATACTTATCCAGTGCAGGTAATCCAGCCAATCCTGGTTTGAAACTTCTGTTTCATCCATATAAAAAGATGGAATGGTTACGCGCCTGCGTGTATTGTTGTAATCATAGGTAACATCCTGGTCGGCACTTCCACCCAATACAAATGTACCACCTTCAATAGGTACTAAGCCCGGGCCCGGTGCCGGGTGAGTTTGACGAAATTTAACATATCCGCCATTTTTCCTGTCATTGTAGGGTATCCCTGTTTTTGAGGATGACTGGGGTTTTGAGCAACTGCTGACCAGGGCCACTGCGCCTAACAACACTAAAGCAGTTTTAGTAAAAAGTAATTTCATATTATTACAGCTAATTTGTAACGTTTGATTTGTAAATTTAAAAAAATTTGAATTAAAAGCTAAATTTTTATGTACTTTAATAAAAAATTAAACCCTTATTCACTTTTTAACGTAAACGGGCGAAGTTGTGTTACATTTAATAAAAATTTTGAGTTTCAAGCAACTTATTTAATTTGCTTTTTATAATCACCTTGTTAATGTACTTTTATTTACCAATAAATCAGTTTCAATGAAGTTTTTCTCTACTAAGGTTGTTCTTTTTTCGGGTGTATTTTTACTGCCGCTTTTTGCTGCCGCGCAAAGCAATGTTAGCACTAATGGCAGTAATGCAAATGCAATATCAACCGCTGTTCCTTTTTTAACTATCTCTCCTGATTCACGTTCAGGCGCTATAGGAGATGCAGGCGTAGCATTATCACCTGATGCAAACGCAAACTATTGGAATCCGTCAAAACTGGCTTTTATTGAAGATCCTGATGCGGTGTCATTATCTTATAGTCCCTGGCTGCGTAACTTGGTACCTGATATCAGCCTCGCATATTTAAGCTACGCTCACAAGCTTGATGACCGCAATAGTATAGGTCTGTCTATGCGTTATTTTACCATAGGATCTATACAGGGAACTGATAATACCGGCGCTAATACAAATCTTTTCACACCTAATGAGTATTCATTCGATGCGTCTTTTGCACGTAAATTTGGCGAGAGTTTTTCTTTCGGTCTAACATTACGTTATATACATTCTAACTTATCAAATGCTTCAGTATCTTCACCAACACAAGGTGCAGGCAACGATGTTGCTGCCGACGTATCTTTTTACTATAGAAAGCCAGTTGGTTCAAATGACCAATTTTCCTTCGGTACCGATATCTCAAATATAGGTGGTAGAATGAGTTATAGCACCAGCGGTCCGTCACTATATTTACCTACAAATTTAAGAATAGGGGCTGCTCAAATGTGGAATTTGGATGATGTGAACCAATTGACTTTAACGCTCGACGTCAACAAGTTATTAGTGCCTACACAGCCAAATAGTGATGTGTCTGTTCCTGCAGGTATTTTCCAGTCGTTTAGTGATGTCAGCGCAAGCGAGGAATTTAAGGAAATATATTTTGCAGGTGGCGCTGAATACTGGTACAATAAAGTATTTGCTTTAAGAACGGGCTATTACTTTGAGAGCGTTGATAAAGGTGGCCGCCAATATCTTACTTTAGGAGTGGGTTTTAAATACCAGGAATTTAATTTTGATTTTTCATACCTTGCAGCCAGCCAGCAAAACAGCCCTTTAGCTAATACTTTACGTTTTACTTTAGGAGCTAATTTCGGCGGAACTAAGTAATTGTGGCGAAAATAAAAGTAGGCTTTGGATTTGATGTACATCAATTAAAAGAGAATCACCCATTCGTACTGGGTGGCATTAACCTGGAGCACCATTCCGGGGCTTTCGGTCACTCAGATGCTGACGTGATGTTACATGCCATTTGTGATGCTTTGTTAGGCGCGGCAAACCTACGCGATATCGGATATCATTTTTCGAATAAGGATGAGCGCTGGAGAGGTAT
>Ga0116226_10006703_pt1 | contig 10353 bp, 9 predicted proteins | sample S1TSphfallax_FD_89692 | JGI IMG/M metagenome (GOLD analysis project Ga0116226, IMG submission 89692) | Host-associated microbial communities from peat moss isolated from Minnesota, USA - S1T2_Fa - Sphagnum fallax MG | ecosystem: Host-associated > Plants > Peat moss > Unclassified | place: USA...
AGCTGCAGCGATTTCAGGAACAGCCGACTATCGGGCATCTCGTGCATGATGCGTGCCCATAGCGCTACGACCTGGTCGGTCATCTTGCTGAGGTTGTTGAAGCAGCCGAAAGTCACCACTCCATTTTGCAATGCCGGGAGCGGTGATACTTCGATCAAATTATCTGGTGCGGTGAAGCTGAAGCGGGTGTCCGGCAAGCGCCATATCTTTTCCGTGAATTGCGATTCTGCACCTGGAGGTACGGACCATGGGTCGGCAATGAAATGGTCAATGCCAGAAACGCCGGTGGTGGCAAAGTAGCCAAGCCAGCTTGCCTGCACCGGGGCCGGTTTGTGCGCAAATAGCGGTAGGCGATTCAATGAGCTATGGCCTGATAGATCGAGCAGGATGTCGATATCGTCGCTACGAATCTGTTTGGCTACCGTGTCGTCACTGAGGTTGTCGATCTGGCGCCATGCAAAACAATGTGATTTGATGCGCTCGGTCAAATAGTCGCCCTGCGCAAAATTGCTGTAGGCAATGACTTCGATGTTGCTGTTCGGATCGGCGGCAAAGGCAGCAAGCGTGCTATCGATAAAGAAGCCTACCGGATGATGTCGCAAGTCACCAGAGACCAAACCCACGCGCAGGCAGCGCTGCGGATTTTTATCGTTGTGCCAGCTATCGTAAGGTTTCGCCTGTTGCGCGACCAGTTCCCCATAGCGTATTGCTTCCTCTACCAGAATCGAGGAAGGCACATCCGGCATGTAATTGCGCGCGAACAGCAGGTTGCTGTATATCCTGAAATCGATGGGGCCGTTTTGCAATGCCTGTTGATAGGTATCGATGGCTTCCTGATGCCGTCCGACATCTGACAAGATATTGGCCAGATTGCCGTAGGCTCCAACGAAGCTGGGCTTGATATGTATGGCCCGTTCAAAACAGGCGATAGCCTCGTCGTAGAGCTGCAATTGAGTGAGTGCGTTACCCAGGCTGAGCAGGGTATCAGTGTTGTCCGGCTCCAGTGCCAGGGCTCTTAGATATGTGCGGCGAGCGTCGGCATATGCATGCGACTCCTGCGACAACCCGGCGAGGCTGCTCCACGCTGGTTCAAATGCCGGGTCTGCCACTAAGGCATTTTTCCAGGCTACTGTTGCTTCCCCGTTTTTGCCTTGCGTCTTCAAAGATTGCGCCAACGCATGCAGGATGTCGGCGTCGTCTGGTGCGAGCATCGACGCTTCCTGCAAGCTCGATGCTGCCGCTTCGTGGCGATTCATTCCGCTGAATAGGCGTCCAAGATTGAGATGCACGAGATGCGACTTCGGGTTGAGCGCAAGCGCTCGTCGATAGGACTCCATTGCCTCAGCAAAGTCCAATTTTTCGTGCAAGACAGTGCCGAGTAGAAGATTGACGTCGAACGAGTCGGGTTCGATATGCAATACCCGTTTGTAATACAGCGCTGCTTCACTGAAACGCTTCAACTCCTTGAATGCGTTGGCTGCGTTCAAGTAAATCAACGCTGATTCCGGTGAGTGCACCAGTGCTGAGCGAAAGCGGGGCAGGGCTTGTTCAAAGTCATGCATCTCACATAGTGCGAGTGCTTCTCCTATCCGGGGAGCAGGATTTTCCGGGTTGATCGCACCTGCCTCCCGATAGCGGTCGCGCGCTAAGTCATGCGCTCCGCTGGCGGCATAGACACCTGCGAGATCAAACAGAATATCGAAATTGTGAGGGCTGATCGCCGATGCCTGCAACAGATGGGGAATGGCGTCGCCTGGGCGGCCCGATTGCCATAATGCCCGTGCCATATGGATCAGGCTGCTGGCATCGTCTGGTGCCATCAACAGGGCACGTTGCAAATGGGCGATGGCCTCGGTAAATTCGCCAATCCCTTGCAAACAGATCGCCAGATTGTTGAGTGTTGAAACCGATACCTGCGGCGAATCTGTAATTTGACGCAGCGCCGTGATCGCACGTCGAGTCTGTTTCGTGTAGATCAGGTTCAGACTGAGGTTATGCAAAATGTCGAGTCGGTTCGGTGCAATGGCTAACGCTGCATCAAATTCGGCAATAGCCTCATCGGGTTTTTGCAGTTGATGATAGAGGTTGCCGCTCCAGAAATGCAGATCGGCAGAATGAGGCAGGCGAGCCAGCCCAGCTTGTGCAACGTCCAATGCATCCTGGAATTGACCAATGCCGAACAAGGTGATGCATAGCTCGCGGTAGGCTTCTTCAAAATCCGGCGCAACTGCTATGGCTTCCCGAAAATGCCGGATCGCGATATCGACCTTGCCGGATTGCCTCGTGATTTCACCGAGTACGTGGTGGCAATCGGCATTGTTTGGAAAATCGATCAGTGCTTTATCTAGAATCTGTTGTGCTTCATCAAGCTGCGCGGTTTCTTTCAGAGCGAAAGCCAGATTGCACAATAAACCAACAGATGCCGCACCGTGGTCTATGGCTTGCCTGTATGCTTCAATAGCAGATAGAAAATCGCCATCGCGCAGGAATTGGTCGCCGGCTTCCTTGTATTTCGCAGTGTCACTGTTCGAAGTTTTGCTATCGGGGATAGTTGTTGCATCTGATTGCGCGCGCGCGGAAAACAATCGCGATAACCATGTTTTCATGATAATTGACCCGATTGCAGACCGCGTGCTGGAAAATCGCGCAGATTGGCGCCGATGGCCTCAATCACCTTGCCCCAATTACCTGCTGCGGACTGTCGGAATAGTCGCGCAGATGGATACCACGGGCTGTCCGATCGATCCAGCAACCAGCGATAGTCGGGGTTTTCCGGTAGCATGATCCAGACAGGAATGCCCAACGCACCGGCCATATGGGCAACTGAAGTATCGACAGTGATGACCAAATCCAGATGGCTGATGATGGCTGCTGTTTCTGCAAAGTCCGTGAGGTTTGGTGACAGGTCGCGCAAACTGTGGAGGGTGTCGAATAGATCTCTATCTGCTTTCGGCACTTCCTTTTGCAGCGAGAAGAAATTCGGCCCTGCAATCCCTAATAACGGCGTCAATGTTTGCAAGGACATGGAACGATTATGATCGTTCTTGTGTGTGGGATTTCCCGCCCACACAAAGCCTACCCGTGGAGTTGATGAGGAAGGTAATTTCTCCCGCCAATGTGCAATTCTATCTTTGGGGGCTTCGATGTAAGGTACTTTCGCTGGCACGGTTTGCAATTGCGTACCCAATGCGAAAGGCAGGCTCATGATCGGACATTGATAATCGAAGGACAGATCGCCGGGTACGTCGTTTAAAGAGAGAATGCGATCTATGCTTTTGAGACTGCCAAGCAATCTCAATAGAGGAGGTTGTACCTGCAGCACGATGTTTGCCCCCTTCTGTTTGACCGCATCAACGAAGCGTACGAATTGGATCGTATCGCCTATGCCTTGTTCCGCATACAGGAATATCGTCTTGCCTTGAATATCTTCGCGGCCAGACCACTGTGGGCGCGTAAATTGCCATTGCTCTTGTATGGTTGTGGTCTTCCAGCGATATTCGTATTCGCGCCAGCCGTTCTGGAAGTCACCTAACAATAGCAACAACACCGCTTTGTTCCAGTGCGCATCTGCATGATCGGGGCGATTGGCAATTACTGTGTCGATATTTGCCAGCGCATCAGGAAATTGCCGCAGTGTGACGTAAGCACTGGCGAGATTGAGTAGTGCGCGATCGTGGGACGGGTTCAGTTTCAGTGCAGTACGATAAGCCTCGATGGCTGCATCGTATTGCAGTTGATCGAACAGCACGGAGCCCAGATTGAAGTGCAGTTCAGCCGATGCGGGATTGATTCTCAATGCTTCCCGATAACTGGATTCCGCTAAATTGAATTGCCGTTTTTTCTGGTACACGCTGCCGAGATTGGCATGCGCTTCAGGGTAGTTTGGGCGCAGGGCAATTGCGCGCTGCAGGCTTGCAATCGCATCGTCGAAGCGTTCATCCGATTGGGCGATGAAGCCCTCGTTCATTGGCCATTCGGCAGCGTCCGGGTTGAGTGTGCATGCGTGCCGGATAGTCTTTGCTGCATCATGCAGATTGCCGAATTTTTCCAGCGCCTGTGCCAGATTGCCGTATGCGTGGTCATTCTCGGGTTGAATGACGACCACTGCCTTGAAGCGCACGATGGCCTCGGCGAAATGTCGTTGTTCGAAACGGATATTCCCCAGCAGGAAATTGAATTCCAGCGAGTCGGGGAAATGCCCGATTGCTGCGCTCAATACTGCGGCTGCTTCGTCGAAACGCTGTTGACTCAGGAATAGGCCGACCAGGCTGGAATAGGCAGCTTCAAATGTCGGATCGATACGCAGGCAGCGTTGCAGATGTGTAATACATTGCGGGCATTGCAGCGCATCGGTTGCGCGCAGGCATTCGCTGGAGATAAACCAGATATCGGCAACTGACGGATCGCAAATCGCTGCTTTGGTCAGTACTTGTATTGCTTCATTGGTCCTGCCCAATTCCTTCAGCGTGAACCCGAGCTTGTACAGTGCCTTGGCGTTCTCTGGATAAGCACTTATGGCTTGCCGATAGGATTGTTCCGCTTCGGCCAGTTGGCCTGCGGCTAACTGGCTATCGCCCTGCGAAACAGCAATGGAAGATAATGACTGCGGCGTTGCGCTTGTTTCTGCGTTATTTTGCAATGCCTGTTCCTGCGACGGTTTGCGCCCCGTTGCGAACAGTTTTCCTAGCCAGCTTGGCATGGTGTGGGAGGGCGGACATCTTGATGCGATCAGAAATTGATCAGCACCGTCTTCGTCAACTCATCCACCAGTTCCGTCTCGAATTTCGCATCCAGCAGCTTCCACTTGAACGCATTGGCCAGCTTGGCCTTCTTGTACATATTCAACTTGTGGTTGGCTTTGAAAATCTCGATTTGCAGCAGCATCTTGTTGATGACTTCCTGCTGCTTTGCTGGCGACTTGTCCTTCTTGCCCGAGCTGTCTGTAGGGATTCTCTCGATAAAGAAGTCAGCCAAGGTGGTGCCAAATTTTTGCGCATCGCTTGCGTCTAACCAACTAAACATCGGATTTCCTATCAAAAATAAACATTGAACCGACCCGGGTGGACTGGGTTTGATTTCTTTTTGCAAGATTGTGACTTGCTTAAAAGAACATTTTAAAACACTTTGCCGGGCTTGCCCATACTTAAAAAGTTGACGATACGTTCTGGCAACCAGTTCAGACTGCCCGGAATGTTGCCCGTGGCAAAGCCGACATGACCACCGTGATCCGGGTAATCCAGCGTGACATGTGCGGATGCATCCTTCGGTAAATGATGGCCTGGCATGAAAGGATCGTTGGCGGCGTTCAACACCAGCGTGCGTACGGTGATGTCCGGCAGCACGTGTTTGGAGCTGGCGCGGTGCCAGTAGTCTTCCGTGTTTTTGTAGCCGTGCAATGGTGCGGTGACAACGTTGTCGAATTCATACAGATTCTTGGCGTTTTGCATGCGTTCGCTGTCGAACAACTTCGGGAATTGCGTCAGCTTGTGCATGCACTTGGGTTTCAGCGTTTCCAGGAACATGCGTGTGTACAGCATGTTGAAGCCACGCGACAACGCAGCACCGCCAGCAGCCAGATCGAGCGGGGCGGAGATGGCGCAGGCAGCATCGACAAAGTCCGCCTGATGCTGCGATTCACCCAGCCAGCGCAGCAATACGTTGCCGCCGAGCGACACACCGGTCGCATAAAACTTGCCGCTGTGATCCTTGGGACGTGATTCATGCAGGCGGCGCAATACCCAATCGGCTTCCTGCGAATCGCCGGAATGGTAGAAGCGCGGTGCCAGATTCGGCTCGCCGGAACAGCCACGGAAATGCGGAATCGCGCCAGACCAGCCAAGAGAAGTGATGTGCGCCATCAATGCCTTGGCGTAATGGCTGTCAGATGAGCCTTCCAGCCCATGGAACATCACGATATAGGGTTTGTCGGCGGCGCCATCGACGAAATCGACATCGATGAAATCACCATCCGGCGCATTCCAGCGTTCACGCCGGAATTTCACCTGTGGCGTTGCAATGCATTTTGCAGGGTAGATCGTTTGCAGATGTCCGCCGGGTAACCAGCGTGGGGCAATGTAATTCATAAGCTTATCTCTGTCATGCTACTGTGCGGCCTGTGTTTGTGCTCGCCTGCTCCCTGTATCTTGTATTGCGCTACTCGGCTTGGATAGCCTGTTATTCTGTGTTACATCAATGCAGCATCGAACTTGTCGTTGGTTCATTGGCAACCGCGCCTGGTGCAACGGATGCATGATGTGCAACCATGCGCCAGCCTTGCGGCGTTTTCAAATAAAGATTGGTGGCGATGATGTGAATATCCTGATGTGCGGCATCGCTATGCTCGACCTCCTCGATCACGTTATGCACGGCCGTCATCACGTTTTGCGTCATCCGTACCTGACGTGGACGGATTTGCACGCCGCCACGCTCGAAAATCGTTTCCCAAGACGTGCGGATCGCCACATGGCCGACCAATCGTGCTGCGCCGGGGTGAATGCAGATAATGTCTTCCTCATCTGCCCACAATGCCATCAATGCATCGAGATCGGCACGACCAATGGCGTCATAAAATGCGGCTTCAGTATCTTCGGACGTGTCCAGCAATTTGCGCATTTTCGCCATGAGGTCGAATCCCAGGAATTATCGGAAGGGGCGCATCCAGGAAGAACAACCCCAGGCCAGCCATTTCAGCGCGTGTTTCTTGCGGAACAACAATGTGTACAAGATCACGGCCAGCGGCGCAGCCAAAACAGTCTTGGTACTGTACCGCCAAGCTGCCGCTTTGCCAAGGTACTTGCCGATGATCAAATGGCGCGAACGGAAAAAGTGGTATTGCTTGAAGAAGTCGGTGCGCCACGATGGCGGAGACGATGCGCCACCAATGTGCAACACCGTTGCCTGTGGTTCCAGCAAGCAATCGTGACCGGATTGCAACGCACGCAGGCAGATATCGTCGTCTTCGTAATACAGAAAGAAGCGCTCGTCAAAGCCGCCAAACCGGCGGAATGCATCTACACGTATCAATTGGCAGCAGCCGTGCAACCATTTTGCCGAGCAGGTGCCGTCCGGGATGTGGTAACTACCTTTCGGGCGATGCTCGTAAAACGCGTGACGGTACGACGGCTGTACATTGTCCCTGGAACGCCATCCTTGCGGCGCAATGATGGCTGCTTGGGGATAGCGTTCTGCGGTCGCAACCAGTGCGTTCAATGCTTCTTCGGAGATTTCGCAATCGGGGTTCAGCAGCAGGGCATATGGGGTGTTGACCAGCGCCACGCCTTGATTGTTGGCGGTGCCAAAACCCCTGTTGACGGTATTGCGGATGATGGCGGCGTCGGGTAAGCGCTTTGCAAGCGCATCGGCACAGCCATCGGTGCTGGCATTATCGACAATGACAACATGCGCAAACCTGCGCAGAGTCGTTGCCAACGATTCTGCCAGCGTCACGCTTTGAAACGTGACGCTGACTGCGGTGACTTTGTCGGCAAGATTGCTCATGGTTATGCTTTATGCAGCCTGCACGGCAGGCTTGTCATCCCGCTTGGTGACAAACGGAATACAAGCCAGCAGCATGATGAACACATGCCGGTGTGAGAAGTCTGACCAAAGGCAATTCGCCAGACTTGCCGTGACGAAGATCAGCAGCAGACTGGCATAGAAATCACGATGCGGTGCAGGCAGGCGCCCGATATAACGCCCGAGCATGATCAACAGTACGATGAACACAGTCAATCCCACAACACCTTGCTCGGACAGGATCAACAACGATTCCTGATGCGGATGACCCATGCGGAATTCATCGTAATTCGGGAAATCCTTTACCTGCGCCTGAAAGGTGGGGCGCCATTGGCCCAGCCCATGACCGAAAATCGGCGCGGAGGCAATGATGGGTGCAGTTTGCTTCCACAATTCCATGCGAATACCCATCGACGTTGCTTCGCGCTTGTTCGAGTAATTGAGCACGTCTTCCTTTGCTTGTTGCAGGCGCTGTTGTACACGCGGCGTTGCCACTGCGATCAATCCACAAGCACCAAGCACCAGGGCACCAAGTGCCAGCTTATGCCAGCTGGCATTGCGACCGCCAAGCAAACGCCAGGCCCAAAACAGCAGCAACGGCACCACGATCAGGTAAGAAGTACGGCTTTGCAGCAGGAACACGACGTTGATACCTGCAGCAGCCGTCAGCACCCACAATACAATCTTGCGGCGACGGTCAGCCTCGGTCATGGCGAACGATGCGGTCATTGCTGCCAGCACCAGGAATTCCATGCCCTGTTGGGTGTAGTCTTTGAAAACCGTGTAGCGATAACTGACGAAAGTCGATGCAATTTCACGTTCAGGCAATATGCCTGCGAATTGCAGCCACGATGCCACCAGGATCAGGCTGACAGATAATCCAAATGCCCCCATCGCGCGATTACGCCACTGCTGGGTTTCCAGCAGCGAGGCGCCGATCAGCGGATATAACAGCGGGATGCTGGCATTCAAGGCCGACATGCGCTCGGCACCATCCGGCGCGTACAACGCAGCGATGCCACGCGCAGCAACCCAAGCCAACGCGCCGATGGCGACAGGATGGCGAAATGCGGTACTCCAGCGTTCCAGCATTCTGGCGCCGGTCAACGAAGCTATCAGCGCCAGGAAAATGAAGATATTGGTTGCCGGTTTATTGACCGGTATCGAGAACAGGCAAAGACTAAACGACCAGCAACCAATTGTGAGCAGACGATTGCGAAGTGTGTCTGCGAACGACGACGTCATTAATGGCCCTTGACGACGGTGCCCGGCTTCAGGCGGTAGTGCGTGCCGCAGTATGGGCACTTGGCTTCACCGTGGTGATCCAGTTCCAGATAAACGCGTGGATGCGACGACCACAATGGCATTGCCGGATTCGGGCAGAACGGTGGCAGATCTTTTTCGCCGAGTTCAACTGCAGATACGTTGTTCGCTTCGCTCATGATGTTTTCCTGATCCAGATTCAGATTTGTAGATAAAGATAGCCCTGATCGTTACAAATTCAGGGCAATCCTAAAGAAAGTCTTAGAGCCTGTTTATGACTTATTTGATATGCACGCAGCTCCGCAAACCGGTCGAATGCTAGGCGCAGCGACGCGTCGTAGCGGTGCTACGGCAAGGAGCTGCAACAACGCAGGCGACCCGGTTTACGGAGCTGCCCAAAGGGTTCGACCGAAAAGGGCGCATTGCGGCGTTGCGGCGCTTGCACAGGGGACCACCCTGAGCGGCACGCCGCGCCTTGCACGGCACCCTTTTCGGTCGAACGTGCATATCAAATAAGTCATAAACAGGCTCTTAACCCATAATTCTAGCGGATTCAGGCAGCCAAAATCGTTCATCGGTAGAATAGCTCGTGTAAATATGCGGTAAATTTGTGTAAACAATTGCAATTCTGTGTGTCGGCTTCGTCTATCTCTGCTTTGCCGCCGTCACTAGCGATTGTGTTTTAAGGAAAGTTGTGGAAAAAATCGAAAGCAGTTCGTCGTTCCCGCAATCTGCCTCCCTTTCTCCTTCCAAGCTTGAAAAGCAAGCGTTTGCCGATGGTTTTCGGCTGACGGCACCGACCCTCGCCGGCACTTTTGCATGGGGATTGGTCACCGGCATGGCGATGCTCAAGTCCGGCTTGACGATCTCGCAGGCGCTGGGCATGACGCTGCTGGTATTTGCTGGTTCTGCACAGATGTCGGCGTTGCCGATGATCGTCGCGCATGCGCCGATACTGATGATTTTCGCGACGGCGATCATGGTCAATCTGCGTTTTGTGATCTTCTCGTTTGTCATCGGCCCGCATTTCACCCATTTGAATTGGCGCAAGCGGATGTGGCTGGGCTATTTCAGTGCCGACTTGATGATTGCGTTGTTTCCGCGCCGCTTTCCGTCAGAAACCTTGCGCCAGCCGCAAGGCAAGTTGGGCCTGTTTTATGGCATCGCCTACTCGAACTGGCTGGCCTGGCAGGTCGGGTCGATATTGGGCATTATCGGCGCGTCGCAGATTCCGCAAAGCTGGGGCATCGGGTTCGCCGGTACGCTGGCATTGCTGGCGATCCTGGTTCCTTTGATTATCAATAACGCGGCAGCGGTCGGGGTCGCTGTTGCCGGGGTGATCGGCATCGTCGGCTATCACTTGCCGTACAAATTGGGCGTGTTGCTGGCAATAACGGCTGGCATGATGGCGGCGATGATGGTCGATACCCACCTGAAGGATGCTCAATGAGCAACATCGAAATCTGGATCACCATCGCCGTGTTGACGCTGGCGACAGTCATCACGCGCTGCGCCGTATTCATGTTCCCGAACGCCGTCAAGCTGCCGCCGAAAGTACAGCACGCATAGCGCTAT
>Ga0116226_10006704_pt1 | contig 10353 bp, 7 predicted proteins | sample S1TSphfallax_FD_89692 | JGI IMG/M metagenome (GOLD analysis project Ga0116226, IMG submission 89692) | Host-associated microbial communities from peat moss isolated from Minnesota, USA - S1T2_Fa - Sphagnum fallax MG | ecosystem: Host-associated > Plants > Peat moss > Unclassified | place: USA...
GGCTAGCACTCAAGAGACATTGCTAATCAAAAAAGTCAACAGTATCCTCATTCAAGCTGCAACAAGCTTCTGAAGGAAAGAGCTTTTATTTCATTTTAGAATGTCCCTGTCTATGCAAGCATCGATGCCTAAAACACATGAGGCCTATATATAGGGTAGTGGTTGGGGCTTCCTGCACCCTGAGCATATCCTTTAAGCACACCACTGGTGACTACTTGGATGCAGAACTACACAATTTCTAATCAAATGTGGAAATATACAATTTCTGCACCTCCTTGACAAAAAGTCACAGACCTCAATCTGATTAACAACCAGACCCAGGAATGTCAATCCATGTCAAACCTCAAAAGTACTGTAAGACTAAGCCAAAGTCCACAGTTCCAAAATTCAGAGGATGACTCCAAGGTGCTGGATGACAACCATGCTCATGGTCCCTATCTTTGACATTACCCATATGTCCCTAGCATCTGAAATTGCTATGCTCACCTCCTACTCCATCCAGTGTCAAGAATTATGACAATGTGCAAACAATATGACCACTATCTCTGTCCAATTCCCATGCATTCAAGACTGGAAGGGGAGTGGGATTCATACTGTACAACCCATTGTCGTTTCAAGGCCACCATGGAGCTAGAGAACTACAAACTTATCAAGAAGGTCTTTGATCCTTGCTGGGTGCAAATAGATGAACATCAACACCAGAACAACGCCAACAAGTTCATTACTGTCAACAATGTTGCATATTCGAAAGGAAGCAATTGCAGATAGCTGTGAAGACTTCAGACAATCTGCAACTGGAAACAGCTGAAAAGCAAAACGTAATTGTTTTGTAAGTGTATTTCTAGGGTGAGTTCTGATGCAGATTCAGGGCCCATCGTGCTTTACGCTTTACACAGCCCGCCCAGCCACGTTAGGGAGAGCCTTAAGCTCCCTGTGAATGGCCGTAAGATCAGAGACAAAGTCCACATCTTTCCAGGGCACTCTTTTTCTTTCAACCGACAAGATTTCTTTTCATATTAAACCTTTGATTTCTTTCAGCATTGAAGATACCAATTGAAAATTAGAAACACAGGAAGGAAGCTGTAACAGCGCCACTGACTCGAACCCGTTGATTACCAAACAAAAGAAAAATAGCAGATGAAAACTCCTAGGTTTTTACGCAGGGGAAGTCGTCCTCCCGCGGTACTAGGAGCTCTGGAAGTAGGGATTCAACGTATGCCGAAGAGCTCCTGGTATCTACCAGGTTTCTTGAAGGACATTCAGGCATCCCCGTTGTCTTACCGCGTGATAGCCAGCTCCTGGTACTGTATCTACCAGATTTCTTCCAGGACTTTCACGTATCCCCGTTGTCGTACCGCGTGATAGTGAGCTCCTCTTTTGTTTCTAATGCCCAAAGTTGGTGAACAGGATTTACATTCATAAAAAGGGTGAATAATATTCACATCCTTGCGACATAAAGTTAGGGGTTAATGTTCGTAGTAGGGTTTTAAAAGTTAGAGTTCAAGGTTAATGTTGGTGGTAGAGTTTAGAAGTTAGAGTTAGGGCTTAATGTTGGCGGTAGGGTTTGAAAGTGGCAGTTACATTATCGGTAACCTGAGGACTATTTTGAAGTTAGGGTGAAAGTGGTGATTATTGTAACGTTAAAGTTAAAGTGGTGATTATTTTCACGTTAGGGTTACGGTCGCGATTACATTGGCGTTCAGGTGGCGACTATTTTAGGGTTAGGGTTAAGGTGGCGGCTACTTTAGGACTTGGTACCGACTAAGGTTTGAAGATGCCCACTATTTTAGGGTAGGGAGTAATGTACCTGGATGTGTTTGAAAGCCGTTTGTCCATTTCTTTCTTCTTCTTGATTTGACGGCACATAGAACTCTCAACTTTCAAGTGATGTTACTTGTTATATATATCATAGATTTGTTATTGTAACACTTGAAGCGTAAAACTCCTGTAATTTTCTTCAGTTAACACAATCGTTTGATTTCACTAATGTTTAGTGTTCCAGTTCTTGCTTGTTTTTAAAGTCGTTTCCAATGTTTGTGAAAGCGGGTGTGTGGTATTGACAAGTAATCTGTGCTTTCTACCGGGCGTTGAGTTTGTTTTGTTCATTCTCACTTGTGCTGGATCGTCATAGTCTTTCTTTTTCCTGCTGGTGGTTTCAACTAAAATTGTCCTTGCAGTTTGTAAATCTTTGTTTTCATGCTCTCTTACTCAGGATGTGTTCCAATCATCGAGTCTAGTCGGACAGTGCATGGATTTCAGTCCGTCCGCTACCTAAGGATTGGAACTGTGTCGTTCAGTGGTATCGAAGTGGGAGGCAATTTTTTTTCTATCTCTCTACGGAACTCCATAGTTCTGTATTCGTCCGCACGAGTGGCGTAAGGCGGCTAAAATTAAGAAGGTATGGCAGACGCTCGTGACTGCAGCAGCTCGGGGCTCGACAAGGGACCGAATGTTGTAGGAGAAGTTACACATTTCCTATCAGCAGCTCCGTCTTTTCGGAATCGAGATTTGCAGAATGAGGCAAGCACTAGTAGTACAGGTGAACACACCTATTATTCAACGGCGCCCCAGGAGCTATGGACTGAGCTTTTGCCGAAGGATCTACGAAGTCAAAAAAATTTGTCAAATACTCAGGATAATGAGCCCGAGTTTTGTTTTGAGGAGGTGCAGTTTTTGCAGCAATCAGATATTACTTTACTATGGTTGCTTGCGCAAGGTGGCCAGGCACACATTTACTCTGCAGAGTGTGAAAGGTTTTCGACGCCCGTGGTCGTCAAGAGATTAAAACACCGCAACGTTGATTTGTTTCGCTTGCAAAGGCAAATGGAAATGTTGATGAAAATTAGGGCAAAAAATAATTCGGCAATTTGTAGGGTGTTTGGGGTAGGGACAGATTTTGAAGGCAATGCGTGGGTAGTAATGGAACAGATGGCCGGTGACTTGCGAACCCTCATTGACCGTCGTATGGGTTATCTGGAGGATGGGCAAATGCCGTTTGAATACAACAACGCCCTCACGATGATGATGCACATTGCACAAGGAATGGAGGACTTACACCGATGCGATTTGATACACGCAGACTTAAAGGCTTCGAACATCCTTGTTACTCCTGTGATTATGGATCCCGAAGGAGGAAAGGTTGATGGACAGGAGCAAACTTTAGAGTCGATGTATTTTCACGTGAAGATTGGAGACTTTGAATCTTCGGATGGGGTAGTGGGCACACGCTTTTGGCGGGCGCCCGAAGTGTTGCAAGCGGTGAAAAATGAAACCAAGCCCATCATACTCTCACCTGCGGCAGATGTGTATAGTTATGGAATGTTATGTTACGAACTACTAACTGGTCGCATACCGTTTGAAGAGTGCCGCTGGGGAGACTATGATGTAGTTCTTTCAGGTAAAAGACCAGAGCTTCCAGCTTATGTAAATGGTACGATGAAACAATTTTTGCATGATTGTTGGCTTGCGGAGCCACAGCAACGTCCTGGATGGACGTGCATCATAGAAACCTTGAACGAGGAACTTCTGTTACATCCACCGGGTGCGCAGCAACCCAAGAGGAGGGCTCAACCCCGGATCCAGAGAGAGGGGAAGGAGATCCAAAAGCCAGCCCCCCAGTTGAAAGATTATCTCGGCCGGTCGACCTGGGTGGTTGCGGCTCACCAAAGGGGGATGCAGGGACCCTCCTACGTAGTTTGGGAGGAGGAGGTAGTCCTGCAGGCACGGCGTGTCGTGTATGTGTTCGAAATGCTGACACAAGCTCTCAGCCAAGATCCTTATTCTGAACGTTTCCTCAACCCTGAACCCTCATTTTGGGAAACAAATTCATCCTTTAATAAGGTTTTGTGTGCCTTCGACGAAGCGTGGCAGATGGTGAAGGAGACTTGGGCTAATCACGTGACGGGGGGCTCCCGTCTCGGGAAGTCGGCGAAAGACCGGGAGTCGGGGAGAACAGACGGGGAGTCGGGAACAGACGGGGAGTCGGGGACGGACGTCATAGATACTTCAGAGATGGAGGCATTAGACGAAGGTCAGATCGACGCAAAGAGCGAAACTGAGAGGACGGTCTGGCAGATCTGGGCCAATAACGTTATGAAACCGTACGATCTACTAGGCTCAACAGCAGAAGAATGGTTAAAGAAAGTCTTGGCAAACTCAGACGAGTGGGAGATATTCCGGGAAAGCTTAGATGCTTGGCATATTGAAGATATAAACAGCTTCCGGAGGTGGCAAAATAAGCTGCAGGAATCCTCATCTGCTTGGAAGCAGGTCTGGGCTGCCTTTCAGCCCTTTTATCATTGGCATGTGCAAGGTCTAAGAGCCTTCACAATTTGGCAATTTCTTAAGAAAGAGTTAACTGTAAAGAGCTTCCTGAGCAAAATCTTCCTGGACAAAATGAACAACTTTGCCTATCGGTGCTCGGATGGTAACTGGCCAGAAATGTTGAAGAACCGGCTTCTGTTTCCGGTAAGTCCAAAAAGTGACGGTATATCACTACAACTAACTTGTCCTGCGAATTCTTCTAATAGTTAGTTACAAGTTTGCTTGCCACTAATGAAATTCTATATATTTTTGCAGGTTTCTTTATATGAGGAGATACTATCTGCAGAAATGAATCTGAAAGTACAGAATGCAACCAGACCTGAGGCGATTATAGAATCCGTAAGAGCTTGGAAGGCAGTTGAAGTTGAGAAAGTGACCATTCGAAGCCTGTTTCTGGAGAACACAATTGACATTGCCACACATGGGGACTTGTAAAACTGGTGAGGCATTTATCTGTGGCCAACTTCACTCTACAGGCTCAAATTGCTCATTGGTATGCTAGACATGCTCTGCCAACACCCATCTTACTGGTTATGTTCTTGTTGTCGATGGTGTGGTCATTTTTGCAACCACTTCACGTCCTTTCTAAAGAAAAACTGTCCCTAGTCCCTACCTGCAGAGAGTGTGATGTAAAGAGGGTAGTGTGTGCATAAAATATAACTTCAGCGGTCTTCTTTCCGGTTTTTATCTATATGGATGGAAGATATAACGTCATCCGTTTTCATGTTTCCTAAAATCCAGCTTATGGAAAAATACGGGGCTGAAGACTGACGTCCGTATGGATGATAAAATAAACTTTCATCCGTGTCTTGGTATTCATAACTGTTAATGGATATCACTGACGCCCGTATGGATGATAAAATATAATTTCATCCATGTCTCGATATTCATCCATGTCAATGGAAAGCACTGACGCCCGTATGGATGATAAAGTATAATTCCATCCATGTCTTGATATTCATCCATGTCAATGGTAAGCACTAACGCCCGTATGGATGATAAAATATAATTCCATCCATGTCTTGATTTTCATCCATGTCAACAGAAAGCACAGACGTGCATATGGATGATAAAATATGATTTCATTCTTGTCTTGATATTCATCCCTGTTAATTTTAAACAATGAAGTTGAATAGTGACGTCCACATGGATGAAATATCTAGATTCATCTGTTTCTTGAGAAGGGTGAGGCGGGGCCGAGTGGGTGTTGTCGGGGGGAGAAAGAGGGATGTGCGCGAGGGGGAGAGAGGGAGAGAGAGAGACGGGAGTGAGGGTTTGCAGTGTTGGCGGTTATTCGAATCGCAGTGACAACGCTTTGTCTAATCCCACGCCATTGCTCTGCTTTGCTAAATCTGAGATTGTCTTAGGAGCATCATCGTTGTGAAACAACATCTTGTTTTTGCATTAAACACATTGAAATCTGCTTGTAAAATTACTTATGTACAGTTTTAATTTTTTGAACCCTACAGACTGGCCACAAGAACTGGCATTTGTGGAAATTTCTGTATACATGCACCACTGCACCAGTATCTGGGTGACCTTAGGCCCAAGCAATCTCTTACGTGGGCACAAGGAAGCAATGTAATCAGCAGATAACATGTAGAACCATGACATTGCCACATGCAGGAAGGAGCTTCATCTCCAAGCATCTTACTAGAGGCAAAACCCCACATGTGGCTCATAATTGTAGACTCCAAACCAACCCTAAGACCCAGTTGTGAGCACAGATTGCACATACAGCACAGAGGCAGCAGAATCTTGACCTTCCCAGAACATGATTAGAGGAACCATTTACAGCAGATGCCTTTGTCAAGCCAGATCGTTCTTGCTCCTTTTCTGCTCATAAAACAGTGATCTCCTTCTCCAGAGCTGTGACTTCGTCCAGAGAATGGTGGGAACTGGCATAAATCATTCCCGGCCATTTTTGCATATGATACAACCCTGTATGTATTTGTGTACAGGCTACTAGAAAACCAGCTGCAGGGCGCTGGTTGCCGGACATCGCCGTCTCTAAGGAGAATCCGTCCAGACGGCCTCTTTTCATCCACGCAGAGATCGGTTATGACATTTTCATCTATTCGAAGACTGTTTCCGAAATATTCATCCATGCTGAGAGCGGTTCTCAAATCTTCGTCCATTCATTGGGCTAATGAGACCTGAGGGTGATACCTTGTGCTAGCTTAGTACGTTGCTGATGATGGTTGAAGGTTATGGACAGGGGTAACCTTGTGCGTTTGAGCTGGTTATTGCCATAACCCATTATTGTATGGGAGTGTTGAGCTTATGGGTTATGCAAGACATGACAGGGTGACTTATGAGTTATAAGGTTCAGCCAACTAATAATTAGGATCATGCACAAAGGTACTGAGGTATGAAAATATAAGCAAGTATTAGCAAATACATAATGTATTTCAAATGAATTTTTAGAATTGTTTAAAGAACAAAATTTCATGTTTCATTGCATATTAGACATAGAGTACAATGTTGTTATTAAGAATGAAAAAATTGTGTTTATATGGTGAAGTAAACTTCTTTTTTGGGTAAAAAAATATGGGATAAAATGTTTGAAGTGTGTTTCTTCAACGAAAAACATGTTATATTTTGCATATAATAAAATAAATAAGTATGTGAAAAACTTTCGTAAATAAAGTATTGTAACTTTTTACACATTGGTCAACCTTTGAACCTTGAAAGGATTTTGTAACCCCTATCTTAGCACATATAATGTCACAAAAATCACTAGAATTGATTTTTAAATAGGCAAGATATGGCTTATGGAAATGAAAGGGGTGAAAATGTAAGATTTAAGCAACAAAAAACAATTTTTATTTTAAAGTTTAACATACATGTTGGTCTAATGTTTTTGTATTTCAAAGATCATTTGTAAAGTTGTAAATTTCACACCCATAGCTTTTAAATCACTCAAAATGAATTAAAAACAAACAAAATGTATGACTTGAAATAAAGGGGAATATTTTATTTTTTCTTTAATGACTTTTTTTTTGATATTTTTTTATTAATTTTTTATCTTGTTTTTTTTTCATGTGTTAATTTTTTTAATTATTACATTTTCAAAACATTTTTTAATATGCACTTCTTATTTTCGTTTTTTTTATACATATTATGTATATGTGTGTGCATAACATTATTTCTTTCTCAATTGATCTTTTTTTTTTCACATTTTCCTTATGTTTATGTTCATCTTTATTTTATTTTTTGTTTGAACACATTATCTTTTTTTTCAAATGGCCTTCCTAATTATTAAATTTGTTGATAGTTTTTATGTGACATTTTTATAATTACTTTTAGTATACGAATGATCTATATATGGGCTATTCAAACCAAAATTTTGATATATAGATTTTAAATTGAAATATCATGGCACATTTAAATCAATGTTTATTATTGAATACAAAAAAAACCCAACAATGTCATATTCAAAAATTAAATCCAAAATTTTTTATTTGATTTACATTAAGGCATGGTCACAAATTAACATAAATATGTGACTAAAATGGCATTAAATGCTAACATGAGAAGATTGTGAGGAAATTTCGTTACAATATTTTGGATAGTTGAATATCTACAAAGGCCAATTTACATTTGGAATAAAGTATCAAAACACATTATGTTTCGATGAACCATGGATTTTCAATCCATCCCCTTACATATAAGGTACAACTCTTAACATTTTGAACCAATTTTACATGTTAATGGTCTATCTAAGTCTTTGCTTACTTTTTAATTTAATGATCCTAAAGTTACCATATATTTAAATAATTTTTAATATATTTCAAAATAATAATGCAACAATCTTTTATTCAATTATCATAATTAATTACATTTTTATTTTGGAATGAAAATTTTGATTTTGCATTAATGGACATTTTGAAAAATATTTGGGATTCACCATTGGAGTGTGTTGTTGCATTATTCAACATTTCTTGTAATATAAATATTATTAAAAATAATTTAAATTTTATTCAATATTTATAATTTTTTTATAAAAACAACACAAATGTTCTTATCAATGAGATTTTGTCTAATCCATTCACTTCAATTTCCCTTGCCAATTTTTTTTTAATCCCAAATTTCAAATGGAACATTCCCATCTAATTGTTGAATTTAATGTAACAAAAAATAAAATAATAATATTTTGATTGGGCACTTTATGAAAATAATATTTATGAATTATTAGAGGATTGTCCAAATTTAATTTAGTATGCAATAATGTTTAAATTCATCAACATGTTTCCAAATATTAAAAAAACAAGATCACAAATTATGAATCACAAAATATATATATATACCTTATAAAGCTTATATATCATAATAATCTTTAATAAATGACAGAATTTAATCGTCATATGTTCAATGCATTTTAAAAGAAAATTAAAAAACCAATTTGCACACAACTTCTAGCAAAATATGATGTTCAATCAAATAAAATAGAATGTTAACATTAAAAAAATACACATAATTCAATATACATTGACATTCATAGTAAAAAAATCCAAGATGTTCCCATAATTCCATGTTTTAATTGTTAAAGGTTTTTTTTTAAACGATTTAAATATTTTTCAAATTAATTGTCAAGACATTTTTTTATATTTTTTCAAATTCAAATAAAACTTAGTTCAACATCACACATATGTACCAAAAAAAATTACATAATATTAGTGAAAATAAATCACCTTTATATTAAGTACCAATTTTGTTTTTACAAACAAAATCATTTCATCAATCAAAAAATTAACACAATTAGAAAAACATCTTATTTTAGCATGTTTTGCTTTTACTTAAATTTATAAACTATAAGGGCATGGGTAATATAAAATGCATAACACTAGTATTAATGTATTTGCAAATGTGGATCAAACTCAATTAATATTATCACGTTTACCATAGGATGGCGTGACAATATGTGTGTTTTTTAAATGATAGCTAAATACAAAACACTTTATATGTCAAGAAATGTTTGTCCAAATATGGTGATGGTTGTTTTATGATATTTAATTGAAACACCATTATACAAATATTTAAATGTTACCATTCATCATCAATTGGCAATTGTTTGTTTTGCATAATAATTCAAAATTTCAAATTCTTACTTATAATAATGCATCATCTAATAACTTTAATTCTAATAATGAATAAATACATTATACACCAACAAATTTAATGAAACATAATTTTTTAAATGCTCCAAAAATATTTGATTATGAAAATATTATATTTTATATCGCCTTAACTGAATTTTTCACCCTTTAAATTTATTTAAAGATAAACATTCAAAAGAACTAAATTTTCAAACATTGTTTTACAAACAACTTCGATAATTTTCTAAAGGTTTTTCATATCAACAAATAGCTCAATGGGAATTACTTTATAAATTTGAAAACATTTGAACAAATATTTATAACCTTTTTTTTAAGCTACTAAAATTTCCATCCAAAAAATCATAAGTTTTAGTTGGGTCCAAATACAAAAATTAAAACTATGTGTAAAACTTTAAAGCTTATCAAGTACAAGATAAACCAAATTTAGATAATATTTACAAATCATACTTAGATTATCATTGACGCGCTCCCAAGTCACGGGGGTGAAACCCACTTGAGGGTCTCACATAATCAAGTTGCAGAATTGAGACTTAGTAGCACGCTCCCAGCTTGTAACTCTAGAAAGGGGTAGAGGGTCTAGTTGGGAGCCCATGGATAAGACTAGGAAAAAGATTTAGTAAATCAAGCATGAATCTGCATCGAAACAAACCACCCACGTGGTTAGTTCACATTCCGGGATACCCTTGGGTGTTGGGACAAGCCACGGGCACTTCGGACCACAAGACACACCACGGCCCGGACCCGGAAGTATGCCACCACCATACTCCCTATAGTATACTCTGCGACGCTCCATGGGGGCTACATCCAAATGGCACAAATTCCCGGGACTCCCGAAATGGAGTCCCGAAATTGTCCCGAAATCGTCCCGGGTGGAGTCCTGGGACTTTGGGAGCTCATAACTCCCGACTAC
>Ga0116226_10006705_pt1 | contig 10352 bp, 12 predicted proteins | sample S1TSphfallax_FD_89692 | JGI IMG/M metagenome (GOLD analysis project Ga0116226, IMG submission 89692) | Host-associated microbial communities from peat moss isolated from Minnesota, USA - S1T2_Fa - Sphagnum fallax MG | ecosystem: Host-associated > Plants > Peat moss > Unclassified | place: USA...
GCTCGCCGCGTTATGTAGGCCGTTTCGCAGTGACGCGATCAACGATAAGCGAGGTTTCGATGCTGTCCGCCCAAACTTGCCAGCGGCAGGGCGGGGCGACTGGCGTGACCTGAGCTGACAGGCTAAGGCCGCGATCAGCCTTTTGGGCTTGATATTCTAGTTTGAAGCGAAACACGCTGACATTACCGGCACTGGTTTAATCAAACTTTTCGTCTGAACGACCCTGTAATTTAGGCTCAAAAGGGCGGATCGGAAGTGCGCCTGTCGGCGCCAATTGCAGACATCAGAAACGGCCGCTGTTGGCGCCGAGCGGCCTATGGCTCAGGTGTAACCTCCGGGCGCGTCACCTGTGACCCCGCCTTCAATGGAGATCGCCACGTCGGGCTTGATCAAGGCGGCGGCCTGGGCGCCCCGGAGTCCGACCTCTTCCTGAACGGTGGCCGCAACAAAAAGCTGGTTTGGGTGGCCTGACGCCGCCAAGCGACGCAGCGTCTCCACCACAGCGGCGCAGCGGACCCGATCGTCAAAAGCCTTGCCCACGTCGTTCCCAGTCCCGTTGAGTTCGGCGAATGGCGCCTTTCAGCCGCGGCATCTTCTCGCTGCGCTCGCTGCGTCCGGCACAACGGCCCTGGGGGCCGAGAAGACGGCGAAGTAGCCGATGTCGCCTTTAAGAGGCTTGAGCTCAATCAGCCGGTAGCCGGCGGCGGCTAGCTCGCACGCCAGGAGTTTCGGCGGGGTCCCGTGCGCCTGCGTCGGTCGATCCAGTTCCTCGATCCCGAGACGACCGCCGGGCTTGAACGCCGTCGCAAGCTTGGCCAGCATCGCCAGCGGCTGCTGTATCTCATGGTACATGTGCACCATGATGGCCGCATCGATCGATCGCGGCGGCAGCTTAGGATCGCCTGGATCGCCCTCGATGACATCGACGTTGCCAGGCGCCGTACGGATAACCGTCTGCCTCAGCTGCTGCAGATACGCGGGCGTGATATCCTCAGCCAGGATGCGCCCCCGAGGCCCGACCACCTTCGCAAGCCGAAGCGTGTCGTAACCGCTTCCAGCACCGATGTCCGCGACGCGTTCTCCCGCGTGCAGGTGCAGGCGAGCGACGATCTGATCAACCTCACGTGCGGCGTCCCTGTGGGCGGGATCGCTCCAGATCGGACTGATGATGTCGGCCACGGGTCGATCAACATCGGCCTTTTGGACTGGGCGCGTATTCGACACCGCCAGGAGCGCGGCAAGTATGAAGCGCATCATCGAGGTGTCCCTGAGGGGCAAAGCGTCCGCCTCGCCGACAAATCTAAATGGCGCCCGCCCCGAGGGCGAGGCGGTTGTGCGCGCGCCTGAATTAGAGCGCCCGGCTAGACCCTTTTTGCCTGACTTTGTTGATGCTAACAAAGTCAGAAAGGGTCTAGGTCGCCTTTTAGGCGATAAGCTCAGGTCTGCAGTCGGCACGGTGGGCGCCGGAAGCTAGGCTCAAGATCATAGAAAAATCCCCCGGCATTCGGCCAGCAGGACCGGCCGTCCAGTCGTCAGGCCTCGTGCACGTCCACGACAATGATGCTGACGTTATCCGGGGCGCCTCGCCTAAGAGCCATCTCCATGAGCCGCTCGGCGGCTGACACGTGGCCTCCCGATGCAAGCGTCTCTGCAATGTCGTTGTCGCTGACGCAGACCGTCAGACCATCGGAGCAGAGGAGGAATCGATCTCGATCCCGAAGGGGTCCGAAGTTCTGCTCAAGACTGATCGCACCCGCGGCGCCGACCGCGCGGGTGATGACGTTGGCGATGGGATGCCCGTGGCGATCCTGTTCCGCCAAAGCGCCGCTATCGATCAACTCCTGCACCATGCTGTGATCCCGCGTAAGGCGTTCGAGGCGCCGATCACGGAAACGATAAGCTCGGCTGTCGCCGGCCCAAAGGCAAGCGTAGTGCCCATCATGCACCATCAGGCTCACCAGCGTCGCGCCTGAGACGCCTTGAGTCTGCGCCTGCTCAAAAAGGACCGCATTGGCGTCTTCCACTGCGCGCGTGACATTCGACAGCCGAACGAACCCGGGCCTGTCATGCTGCACCAGCTCCAACGAGGCGATAAGACGGGCAGCGGCCGCTTCGCCCCCCGCGTGTCCGCCCATCCCATCCGCCACGGCCCAAAAGCCGCAGTCAGGTTGAGCCAGCAGCCGATCTTCATTGACGGCGCGATGAGCGCCGGCGTCGGTGAGTGCGGTGGAACCGCAACTGAACGCTATCGCCTGCGCCTTGGGCATAGCGCCAGATCTCATGATGTCGGCGCCGCCGTTGCTCGCGCATAGGCGCTGGAGAAGGCGCTTTGCAAAGACCCCTCCTGCTCCCCTGCACCAGTCAATGCGGTGTAGCGGCGGAGGAGGATGTCCCAACAGACGGTGGCCTGATTTCGCAGCAGCGAACTCTGGCTCTTAGCCTCCTCCTCGATCTTTTTCGGCGATAAGGCCTCCACGGCGTGGTTCGCGACGGCGTTGGCGCCGTCCACCATGGCGGCCATGTGGCGCGCGATGTCCTCGAAGGAGGCGCGAACGGCTTCACCGTCCGACAGAAAACTCGCCCCTTGGGTGCGCAGCAGATCCTGCGCTAATTTTCGCGAGGGAGCCCATTTGAACGGATTGTTGTGGGCCGCGCCGATGGTGGTCCGTTCAAGCGGATGCTCGCCTTTTATCCGCGCGCGCTCGGCCATCAACGTGGATAGCCCAAGGATCGTCTGCTGGTAGACCTCGCCGACGCGTCGCATGAGCGCGACAGGGTCTTCTGAGGAGAAGGCTGAGGCGTCGAGGCTCGCGCCCTCACAAAAGGCTTCCAAAAGCGAGGCGTCGCGAAACGCGGGCGCTTTTGCGGGGCCCTCGGTCCGGTGCGCCGGCGAGGGGAGGGGGACTGGGGGGACGGGCTGCTGAACCATCGTCGCCATCAGATTCGACACGGCCGGCTCAGCGCGACCGACGAGGATGCTTAGCGCGCCAAGGCGGAAAGACGAGCGAGCCTCCAGGCCCACCGGCTTGCCTCGAGGCGCGCGTTCTCCGTTGTCTAAGTACGTGCCGTTTGTGCTGCGGTCCGTCAGTGTCAGGCGCCCGTCTTCAAGGGTCAAATGGCAGTGGATCCGCGAAAGCGTCCCGTCGGGATCAGGCAGCGGCCAGTCGGCCGATGGGTCGCGCCCGATTGTGAGCTCGCCGTCCGGGACCGTGCGCGCCTCGATGTGCTGGAACGGCTGATCCGCGCGGAAGAGCCGACAGATGTAGGCCTGGCTCATGCGGTCCTCCGCCAGTCAGGATCGAAGGGGGTGCCGTCCGCACTCCTTTTGCCGAACACGGCAGCGCCGCCCGCGGGCGCCGGCTGAGCGCCGAAGGTCGCTTGAGGGGGGGCGGAAGGCGCTTGGAGCCTGGTCGAGTCCATCGCCCTTGGGACGCCGGAGGGCCGTTCAGCCGCCTCCAATCGCGCCTGCACGGCGGTTGCAAAGAGATTGAAGCCGTCAAACAAGGCGCCGAACTCGTCCTTCCGCTTATGGGAGATGCGGAAGTCGAGGTCCCCCATGGCGGCGTCGCGAAAGGCCTGCTTAAGCCGTCCTAAGGGGCGAGCCACCAGGCGCGCGACGGTGAAGCTGATCACCGCCACCACCATCAGCACGACGGCGCCCAGCGCCAGCATCAGATTGCGGGAGGTGTCCGCCGCCGCTGTCAGTTCCGCCTTGCTGATGCTCACTTCGATCAAGCCGAAAGCCCGTCCCGCGTAGAGGATCGGGTGGACGAAGCGAAAGCCGGCGTGCCCACCGTCCAGGTTTATGTTCGTCACCGTCACGCTTGGGTCACGATAGACAACGTCCTCTCCCATGGGCGGGTGATAGCGAGCGCCGAGAAGTTTCGGGTCGCTGGCTCCCCGGATGACGCCATCGGCGTCAACCATCGTCATCCAGCGCACCGACTGATCCTTAGCCGCCGCGGCGATGAACGCCTGGATCGGCGTCCAATCCCGTTGGAGGGGATCGATCGCGGCGTTCTCCACCGACGGCAGAGCGGCGTTGCTGGCGACAAAGGCGGCGATGGAGGAGCCCGAGGACAGCGCCATGTGCTCCATGGCGCGATATTGCCGATCAAGCACCGCGTAGATGCTCCCGGCCAGAACCACCGCCGTCACCGCCACCATCGCGAGAGTCAAGCGAAGCTGCAATGGCAGATAGCGACTACGTGACGCGTCATCCGCGTGGACGGCTTCGTATGCTTTGGCTTCGCGTTCCAGCGCCCGCGCGAGCTCGGCGCCGTTGGCGAAGCGGCGTTCCGGCCGCTTGGCGAGAAGCTTTTCGACGATGAAGCGCAGGCCGCCAGCGCAGTGGGGCTCCAGCGTGGTTATGTTGGGCGGGTTCTGCTGCGTGATCTGCAAGGCCAAAGTGGCGGCCGTCGCGCCGTCGAAGGCTTGGCGACCCGTGATCAGCTCGTAGAGCACCACGCCGACGGAGAAGAGGTCGGATCGCCCGTCCACGACCTGGCCCAGGGCTTGTTCCGGGCTCATATAGCGCGGCGTGCCGAGCACTTGCCCCACTTGGGTCTTCAGGTGTTCGGCGCGGGTCCGATCCGGATCGGCGTCGGCCACACGAGCGATGCCGAAATCGAGGATCTTCACCGAGCGGCCATCGCGCCCGAGCATGATGTTCGAGGGTTTGACATCACGATGCACGACGCCAGTCAGGTGCGCGTAGCTCAGGGCGGCGGCAAGCTGCCCCCCGATGGCCAGGACACGCTCGTCAGAAAGTTTGCCCTCTCTCGCCAGGACCTTGTCGAGCGGTTCTCCGTCTAACAGCTCCATAGCGATGTATGGAAAGCCATCGGCTTGGCCGACATCGTAGATCGTTACGATCGATGGGTGGGCCAAGGCGCCCGCAGCCTTCGCTTCACGAATAAATCGGGCGACGTACTCGGGATCTTGCCGGAACTCGCGCTTCAGCAGCTTGATGGCCAGAACACGGTCGATAGACGGGTCGTACGCCTGCCAGACCTCGGCCATGGCGCCCTCGCCGAGACGTTCCTTGAGTTCATACCGACCAATCAGCCGCATTCTGCAGACCTCCAAAAAGTCTTCGCCGCGTCATTTGCGGTGGCGCCCGATCGCTGCAGGGTGCGACGCCATCATCGCGATGAGGCGTTAAAGTCGCGTTGTTTTGACGCGCATTAGGGTTTGGCTTGCAGAGCGCGAGCGATCCGCAGGGCGCGATCCAAGTCGCGCTTGATCAGTGCATTGCCCGGATCAAGCTCGTTCGCTTGCTTGAGCAGCGTAATCGCTCTGTTGATGGCGCCTCTGTTCAGCTGCTCTAGGCCCGCGGCGCGAAGCTGGGCCGCACGTTTCGGATCGACATTCACCGGCGCCTGTTCGGGCGGGGCCGGCGCGACCCTTTGCGGCGCCGCTTCGGCCGGGCTCAATCGAACGTGGCGCGGCTCAACAGGGGCAGGCGGGGGGGCCGACTTCCGCTCTGGGTTTGGAATAGGCGCCATTTCCACATGGGGGCTGCCTGGCGGTGGCGTGGGCTCTTGAGCCGATGGCTTGAGCGAGGAGGTCGCACAACCTGCCACGGTGGTCGCGACGACCAAAGATAGCCCGGAGAAACGGAAAAGAGATCTCATGCGGCGTCCAAGGCTTGAGAGGGTGATGGCGCCACAAGGCAGGCGCCAATCCATGCATCGTCGGAAGCAAGCTTGAAAAAATCTTCGGCCGACCGCGGCTTGGAGAATAAATAACCCTGAAACACATCGCACCCCAGCTGCTGAAGCGTGAGCACTTCTGCCGGCGCTTCCACGCCTTCGGCGAGTACGAGGAGGTCTAGTCCTCGGCCGAGCTCGATCAGAGCCTTGCAAATCGCTTGGCTGTCGCGGTGGCGATCCACCTGTCGGACGAATTCGCGATCAATCTTCAGCTTGTTGAACGGCAGGTTCTTCAGGTAGCTCAGGCTGGAGTAGCCGGTGCCGAAATCGTCAATCGCCAGGCTGACCCCCAAATCCCGAATATCTTCAAAGACCTTTTGCGTCCAAGCGGCGTCGGCCATGGCCGCCGTCTCGGTCAGTTCCAGTTCCAAAGCGCTGGCGGCGAGATCGTGCCGCCGAAGGGTTCGTTCCACCTTCGTGCAAAGCTGCGGGTCGAGCAGCTGGCGCGCGGAGAGATTGACCGCGACCTTCAAATGATCGAGCCCCGCTTCGCGCCAGCGTTTCGCCTCTCTGCAGGCGGTGTTCAGCACCCAGAAGCCAAATCGATCGCTCAGCCCCATCGTCTCCATCATCGGAATGAACCGCGTCGGCGAGATCGTCCCAAGGGTAGGGTGGGTCCAGCGCAATAAGGCTTCAGCGCCCATCAAACGACCGCGCGTCGCATCGACGACAGGCTGGAAAACCATGGCGAGGCGATCTTCCTCGATCGCTTCAGCCAGCCCTTGCTCCAACTCGTATTGCTGTTCGGCTTCGCGTTTACGGGCGGGGTCGTGCGTCGAAGGCTCCGCCAACGCACCGGACGTCGGGGCGAGCGCCGCGGCGGAGCCAAACAGAAGCTGAACGGGATCAGCGCCATCCTGGGGATAGCGCGTCGAACTCGCTTCGAGGCTCGGGTTGAGCATACGGCTTCCCGCCTGAAACGGCTGAGCAGAAACATAAAGGACGGCGCGAAACTCCGCCAACGCCGCATCCAGATCGCCTGCCGTGCGGAACCAGATGCAGAAGCAGTCACGGTCCACTTGACCCACGAGGTGGGTCGCCTTCACCGCCCCCCGAAGCCTAGCGGCGAAGGCGATTAGCGCCTCGTCAGCCGCGGCGCGATCGAAGGAGGCGAGGCGATCGAAATCGACGAGACGGACAGCGCCTAGGAGGTGCGGCTCGTCGCCCGTGGCGATATCAGCGCCGATCTCGCCGCGGAGCCGCTCCTGCGTCGGCAAGTCGGTGAGGGGATGAAGATCGTTGAGACGATGCCTCACCGTCCGCATCGTATCCTCAAGTTGCCTAAGGGCGGCCATCGTCGAGCGTGGCTGGTCGGATTCGGCCAAGCGGAAGATTAAGCGCTGGATTTCCCAATCTTCCAGAATGCGCCAAAGCAAAAGGCCGGCGCCCGCAGCCAGCAGCGGGATGGCGAGCGCGAATTTCGACAGAAACATCGCACCGAAACCAACCAAAGCCGCACCGCTCGCGGTGGAAACGGCCGCCGTTTTGCGAAAGCCCAGCTCGGACGCAATCAGCCGGAACATGCTCTTTTGTGAATCCTGCGATAACGGCGCAATCACCGAGAGCTTAGACGTCACCTATTAACACAAGGCGCCGCGAACCAGGGGCGACCGCGACATAGGCTTGGCCGGGGCTTTGTCAGATCAAATGCACCACCTTGTAGGGTGCCGCCGTTAGGGCTCGGCCATGGCCGGACCGCTCAAGCCCAAGACCACATTTTACCGCTTCAACTCCTCACCGGAGATCATCCGCCTCGTGTTCACGGCGACCACAGACCCGCTCTACAACCATAAACATAGACAACGCCGGCCAAGGCCTTTCTTCTTGATCCATGACCAGATCCAAGACCCCCGCTCTTCCTTCTCAGGCTCATGGGGAACCTGCGGTGCAGCGGGCGAACGGGGTCGCTCGGTTGCAGGTCGGGGTCAGGCCTGACGCAACAGGCCCGGCGAAGACGGTCGTGGAGCGTCTTTATCAGGCCGGCTCGGCGAAGATCCGCTTTTCGGCGGCGCAAGCGGACACCGGGCTGACGGCGGTCTTGATCAATACAGCCGGCGGTCTGACGGGCGGCGATCAGTTTGAGTGGGGCGTCGACCTGAACGGCGGCGCGAACTGTACGGTCCTCACCCAGGCCTGCGAAAAGGTTTACCGCTCAGACGGCGGCTCGGCCGACGTTTCTATAGGGCTGGCGGTCGGTCGGGGGGCTCGGTTGGACTGGCTGCCGCAAGAGACGATCCTGTTCGACGGGGCGGACCTGAATCGCACCTTCGATATTCGTTTGGCCGATGGCGCGCGCCTCTTAGCCGTCGAGGCCGTGCTGCTGGGCCGAAGCGCCATGGGCGAACATACGCCATTCGTCCACTTACGGGATCGCTGGAGGGTGTGGAAAGCTGAAGACCTGATCTTTGCAGACGACGTTAGGCTGGATCAGACCCTGTGGACGGGTGCAGCGCTGCTAAACGGGTCGGGGGCTTATGCATCGGTGCTATACGTGGGCGATGATTACGACGACCGCGCGGCGATCGTACGCGGTCTCATCGACACGCCACAGGACGAGGTCCAGGTCGGCGCAAGCGCTTTTGAGGGCAAGCTGTTCTGCAGGATGCTGGCGCGCGACGGCCTGGGCCTGCGTCGGGTGTTGATTCCGCTTCTTGAGGCGCTGCGGGACGGCGAACCTCTGCCGCGGCTTTGGACCATCTGAGCGATGAACCTGACGCCCCGCGAGAAGGACAAGCTCTTAATCAGCATGGCGGCGGTCGTCGCGCGCCGTCGGCTGGAACGGGGCGTCGTGCTGAACTACCCCGAAGCCGTCGCTCTGATTTCCGACTTTGTGGTGGAGGGCGCGCGGGACGGCCGGACGGTGGCGGAGCTGATGGAGGGCGGCGCCCATGTGCTGACGCGCCGACAGGTGATGCCCGGCGTGGCCGAGATGATCCACGACGTTCAGGTGGAGGCGACGTTTCCGGACGGCACCAAGCTCGTCACCGTGCACGAGCCGATCCGTTGAGCCCCCCCTTTTCTTCCTCTGTTCAGGAGCTTGAGATGAAGCCATCGTCCGCCCCCCATTGGGTGCTCGTCGCGGTCAGCTTCAGTCTGCTGGCGAGCGGGCCGGCCCTGGCCCATCCCGGCCATCTCGAGCTCGGGCTCGCAGCGGGCCTCAGCCACCCGTTCAGCGGCCTTGACCATATGCTGGCGATGACCGCGGTCGGCCTCTTTGCGGCGATCAAGGGCGGCAAGGCCATGCTCGTCTGGCCCCTCGGTTTCGTCTGCGCCATGCTAGTCGGCTATGGCTGGGGCGCGGCGTATCCGGGCCTGTCCGTGGCTCAGCCTGCGATCCTCGCCTCCGTCATCATCCTCGGCGGGCTCGTCGCGACCATGGTCCGGGCGCCCTTCGCCGCGGGGCTCAGCCTGATCGCCGTGTTTGGGCTCGCGCACGGCTATGCCCACGGATCGGAGGCCCCGGCCGGCGGCGGTCTGTCGTTTCCGCTCGGCTTCGCCATCTCGACGGCGATCTTGCACGCCGCCGGGCTGGCCGTCGGCGCCCTGGGCCTGCGCGCCCGTCGCCCTCAGGTGGTTCGCGCGCTGGGCGCGGCGGTCGCCTTGGGCGGCGTGGCGTTGGCGTTTGCGGGGTAGGGCCATGATCCCGGGCGAGTTTTTGACCGAGGCCGGCGACATCGTCTTGAACGCCGGCGCCGATGTACGCGTGATTAAGGTGGCCAACGCCGGGGATCGTCCGATCCAGGTGGGCAGCCACTACCATTTCGCAGAAGCCAACTCCGCCCTGAGCTTTGATCGAAAGGCGGCCTGGGGGATGCGGCTGGACGCGCCATCGGGCTCTGCGGTCCGTTTCGAGCCGGGGCAGGTTCGCCAGGTGAGCCTGATCCCGTTCGGCGGCGCGCGACGGGCGATCGGTTTTCGCGGCGACGCCATGGGGCCGGTCTGATGGCCGTCCGCCTTCCCCGCGCCGCCTATGCGCAGATGTACGGCCCGACCGTGGGCGACCGGGTGAGGCTGGCGGATACGGATCTGTTCGCCGAGGTCGAGCGCGACCTGACCTTCTATGGCGAGGAGGTGAAGTTCGGCGGCGGCAAGACCATCCGCGACGGCATGGGGCAGGGGCAGGCGACCCGCGCCGAGAGCGCCGCCGACACGGTGATCACCAACGCGCTGATCATAGACCACTGGGGGATCGTCAAGGCGGACGTGGCGCTGACGGACGGGCGCATCGCCAAAATCGGCAAGGCCGGCAATCCCGATATCCAAAGCGGCGTCGATATCCTGATCGGACCGGGCACGGAGATCATCGCGGGCGAAGGCAAGATCCTGACCGCCGGCGGGATCGACGCCCACATCCATTTCATCTGCCCCCAGCAGATCGACGAGGCGCTCTATAGCGGCGTGACCACCATGTTCGGCGGCGGCACGGGGCCGGCCACGGGCACGAACGCCACCACCTGCACGCCCGGCCCCTGGCATCTGGCCCGCATGATCGAGGCGGCCGACGGCTTTCCCATGAACCTGGCCTTCGCCGGCAAGGGCAACGCCTCCGATCCGCGCGCCCTGGTGGAGCAGATCCTGGCCGGGGCCAGCGCCCTGAAGCTGCATGAGGACTGGGGCTCCACGCCCTCGGCCATCGAC
>Ga0116226_10006706_pt1 | contig 10352 bp, 8 predicted proteins | sample S1TSphfallax_FD_89692 | JGI IMG/M metagenome (GOLD analysis project Ga0116226, IMG submission 89692) | Host-associated microbial communities from peat moss isolated from Minnesota, USA - S1T2_Fa - Sphagnum fallax MG | ecosystem: Host-associated > Plants > Peat moss > Unclassified | place: USA...
CTTTACAAACCTCTAACCTTAATGCAAGTTTGATTGAAAATTATGGATGACTATGCTTAAACCCACCAAGAGTATGTGGGTACTCCATCCCAAAAATGGGTTAAGTTGAATTTAAGCGAGGTTTGCCACCTTGGGTTTAAGTTGTTGCACTGTGATCGAAAGTCCACAACCTACATTCCAATAATCAAATTGACAAAAATAACTTTCTTTTTCCTTTGTGAACACACCATATAGTCCAACTTTTCCAAACTTGGTCTTTCCATCCAAATAGTTAAATAGTGAGGCCAAGGGAATGTTGAAGAATCTATTGACTCCCCAAGCAATCTTATGCCTTTTTCCATTATGTGCATGGCATCTTCTAATTGTTTTGTGGTCCATTTGCCTCTTCTTGCAAAACCAAAATTCTTTGCATCCCTTATTTGTCTTGGTCTCCTAATTTAATTAGGTGGCATTTTCTCCTTGTCTTGAACTAGATCAAATGGGATGTTATTTTTTATAACTTGTGTTGGTTGATCTAGTAGGTTGTTTTGTTGTCTACAAGGTGTGTTGAACATCATCTTCCTTTGATCCTCTTGGCTTTAACTTATAAAAGATAAGGGGATGTGTTGATGCCCCATGAACAATATATCTTGAAGATGGTTGGATGGCAAGTACAATGGGATTTCACGATTACCAAATTTTTTGGTCAATGGTGTCCATTGACCATGTGCAAAACATGTGTTTTTATTAATAAAAAAATAATTTAAATTTATTAAGATCATATAGTCAATGATGTATGTTGACCATATACAAACCACATATGTGATTCATAAAACCAACAAATAGAATTAATTAACAATAAAATATAATAAATATTCCAAATATATGAAAAATAAAGGTATAAATAATTGATTAAAAAATAAATTTAAAAATAAAATCAAAACCAATACCATTGAACAACCATTATGCTGATGGTTGGGTGGAAATGAATGGAACGATTTGCCATTTGACCCATTTCCTAATGGAATCCACTATGCATAAGTTTGAAACCACTTTAATGGTTTTGTGGCCTTCCACTCAAAATGGGTGGAATGCACAATGGTTTAGGACCTAGTGTAGTCCATTGTGCGCAAGTTCAAAACCACTCTATTGGTTTTGTGGCCCTCCATTCAAAAATGGGTGGGATGGATAGTGGTTTAGGACACATTTTTTGGGAGTGATGAAACATGTAGAGAAATCATATGTGACCTTTTAGTCCAAGTTGGTTTTTTCTAAATCTTTAATAGGTCCCTTTGGGGATGGTGACCTATAATACCATCTTCAAGTCCACATGTATGTGCATTTGAATCCCATTGTATCCCTAATTTGGGTAACTAGTTTTGTAAAACTTGTTGTGACTATGACTCGAAATTAAACATAAAAGGCACCTACATCCACCCACCAAACTTCATAAGGCCAAACATATGTGGCGATTCATTGTGAACACAACAAAAGAAATTTATTGATCATCACCCTATTATCATTATTTTACAACAATCAATGGAACAATCTAAGAAATGCTATAATAACACCAACCCAAGTTTACAACCTAAATTCTACTAAAATTTAATCACTATGAAAGAAAAACCCAAAAATCAAGTAGGACTTACACGATGGTAAGAATTGGTGGGTAGCCTTGTCCCATGCTTAATCATTAACCGCATTAATTACAACCCCAAACTTCATTATGACAATTAACATGTGGAAAAACTTGTAACTTTTCACCTTGCGTCACAACTGTAGCCTTGGGCTCGTGACCAAAGCAAGGGGTTGTGAGGTTACGAGCCAAGAAGGAAGCCCAAGAGTCATACTGCATGTTCTCAGGAGTGTAAGAGAGTGTGAGAGATTAGACCTTCACACTCCCAAGGGAACTCTCACTTTGGGAGTTAGAATTTCGGTGGACTCCCAAATGTTCGAGGAGGGATCGAAGGGGTTAAAACCCAATGTATTGAAAAAATCTTTATATCATTGAAAAGATATTAAAATGTAATTGTTTAAAATGAGCTCGCATGACGAATTTGGACATTTAAAACACAAGTTATGGCTAAAACAAGGGTCGAAAGTCAAATTGGCAGTTTGACTCCCGACCATTAAAAGTCGGGAATTGACCTGATTTCCTTGTGTGTAGATAGTGTGCAATATACCATTCAAAAGCTCTCGACGAGGGCTACAATTTTACTTTATACCTCATCTCAATTTGAGATGCGCAAAGTTAAGGGTCCCCCAAAGTCGTGGGAGTCCCGGGACAAAATGTCATTTGGATGTGGGCCTCATGAAGAGGCACATAATATACTATAAGGGGGAAGGTGGTGGCTTCCCCCAAGTCCAAGCTTTGGTGAATCTTGTAAGTTCGAGTTGCCCGTGGTTCATCTTAGCACCAAAAGTGTTTCAACTATGCACTAACCACTTTATGTTGGTTTTGTGTAAGTCCATGTGAGTAGTTGATGCTTATCATTCTTCCTAATCCCATCCCGGAGTTCTAGCATGCCCCTCTACCCCTCCAAAGTGCTGCGAGCCAGGGAGTGTGCCCTGATTCCTTACTCTTTCGTTATTTTTTGTTTGGATTCATATTTGAGTCCCTTAAGGAATTGGGAGTGCGTCACTTGGTATCAGAGCTCTTGTAAAGCTCGATTCACTCATTTGGGAGTTCCGATGAAACCCAAGAAGACCCGTAAGTTAATACAAGAGACCATGGTGGAAAAACCCACCCAAGACCGAGAAGTTCCACCCGAGGCTATTAGGGAGGGGGAACAAAAGGATTTTGAAGAACAAGAAACCTAAGAGAACCATGATAATCATGAAAGTGAAGAGGAGCAACCAACCACAGTCCTTTTAACTACGGAACAATTGGAGGTCTTACTCAAAATGAATAGGCCCAATTTCAGTGAGTTGGTTGTAGCCCTCAAAGGAGGATTGTCGAAAGGTGTGGGATTCCAACCTGTTAAACCTGGGAATTTTGATGGGGTCCGAGATCGAAAGGTCGTGGATTTTTAGCTTTCGGAAATGGAAGACTACATTCATGTTGCCAAGGTTGGGTGACATTTGGCCGTGGAACTTGCCCAATCTTACTTAAAGGGCTATGCTTCCACATGGTGGAGGATAATGAAGCAAGAGGAAGGGAAAAACCATGGCTACACATGGGAATTTTTTAAGGAGCATCGAGTCAAAATTCATTCCAAAGAATTCTAACTACATCTCAAGATGAAAACTTTGTGACCTTATCAATGCAACAAATGATAACTTGCGCCAATATGTGAAGGCGTACTCTGAATTCATGTTTGAAATCCAGCACATGCATGAATTGGACCATGTGTGCCATTTTGTGATGGGGCTTTCGACTTGGGCCAAACATAAGCTTGAGGAAAATTGGTCAACCTCACTATTCAAGGCCATCATGAAAGTGGAAGGCTTCTCAAATGTGGGACGAGGCGAAAAGACCGGGTTCAAGAAGGATAACAAGTTCCCTCACAAGAAGGCACACCACAAAGGGGAATGGAACCGAGGGCAAGACACCTCAAAGGGGGAAAAATTTAATCCATTCCAAGGTTCGAAGTTCAAAACCAAAGGAAATTTTATCAAGAATGGGGCTCCTTTTAAGGTGAGCCAACCCAAGGGGGATGTTAGTGGGAAGCTCAAAAGAGCATGCTTCAAATGTAATGAAGTGGGGCATTACTCCAAAGATTGCCCCAAATCCAAATCGGGGAATGGGAGTTATAAAATAATTGTTTTTACCACTAACTTAGCCCAAGGCGAATGTAATCGCCTTATTTTCTTTAAAGGGAAGGTTTTTAAGCATGATGTGTTATGTCTTTTGGACACATGGGCATCTCACAACTTCATAACCCAAGAGAATGCCGAAAGAATGGAACTCCAATTGGAGGAGCTCAAGGCACCCATTAAAGTGCACTTTGCGGATGGGGTTCCCCATCCCACCACATTACAAGCAAAAGATGTGCCTTTTCAATTAAGGAATTGAAAAGGAAAGGTGGACTTGTTAATTTCCACCTTAGGGGGGATGGATTGCATCTTGGGAATGGAATTCATCACTCATAACAATGTGCTCATAGAAAAGCACAATAGGCTAGTTATAATCCCATCCAAGAATGGGGTTGTTTGGGTGAAGGCACACGAAATGCTTAGTGTGGGTGGGTCAACCATCCACTTGATGTTAGGAGGAACCTTGGAAAAGGAATGCATGGGAGGTTATGGCATGTTGTGTGTGATGCGGGTGTTGGATGAGTTTGAGCCAAAGGAAGCCACCAACTTGGTGAGTTTTCCCAAGTGCATTAAGTGGGTCTTGGATGAATTTTTGGGTGTGATGTTCGAAGAGTTATCTGATGAGTTACCCCTGAGAAGACGAGTTGACCATGCAATCGAGGTGATTCCGGGAATGGCACCTCCCACCAAAGCCCCATATCAAATGAGTCATGAGGAGTTGAAGGAACTTAAGGTTCAACTTGAGGAACTCCTTGCAAAGGGATACATCAAACCTAGCAAGTCACCATATGGGGCACCTGTCCTATTTGTCCACAAAAAGGATGGGACGTTGAGGATGTGTGTGGATTATAGAGCCCTCAACAAGGTGACGGTGAAAAATTGATACCCATTACCTTGGATTGATGATTTGTTTGATTAACTTTTGAAAGTTAAAATGTTTAGTAGGATTGACCTACGTTCCGAGTATTATCAAATTTGAATTACAGAAAGGGATGAAGAAAAGACCACTTGTCGCACAAGGTATGGTTCATATGAGTTCTTGGTGATGCCTTTTAAATTCACCAATGCACCCGCCACGTTTTGCACTCTCATGAATGACATTTTCTGGGAGTGGTTTGATGATTTCGTGGTCGTATACATAGACGACATTTTGGTTTATAATGATTATATGGAGGAACATGTGGAACATCTTCGGAAGGTGTTCCGAAGGTTGAAAAAAATAATTGTATGCCAAGTTTGAGAAATGTAATTTTGGGGTGGCGGAAGTGGATTTCCTTGGACATAGGATCACCCAAAAAGGTTTGAAGATGGATGACCACAAGGTGAAGGAAATTTTGGATTGGGAACCACCTGAGTCGATTCTTGCCTCAAGATCCTTTTTAGGATTAGCTTCCTATTATTGCAAGTTCATCAAAAACTTTGCAAAGATAGCCACACCTTTGACAAACCTTTTGAAGAAGTCATCTGGAACTTACGAATGGAATGTAGCATGCGATAAACCCTTTGAAACCTTGAAAGGCATTTTGGTGAAAACACATGTGTTGAAGTTACTCGATTTTGACAAAGATTTTGAGATCCATTTTGATGTTTTCGACTTTGTGATTAGAGGCGTCTTAGTGCAAGATGGAAGGCCGGTGGCATTTGAGAGTAAAAAGTTGAACAAGACTGAACGAAAATGGCCAACACATGAAAAGGAAATGTGGGCCGTGATACATTGTCTCAAAACTTAGGGCCATTACATAGGCTCCAAATATGTGGTGGTGTGGACCGATAATGTCACCTTGAAATACTTTGCCAACTTAACCAAGGTTGTCATCAAAACAAGTAAGATGGCAAGACACATTGGCCTTGTTCAATGTGGTCATTTGACATAAGCCCGGGAAGGAAAATGTGATGCTCGATGCACTAAGTTGAAAACACGTATGTGGGAGAAACAAAACTTCAAAAGGAAGTGTCGCAACCCTAACTTTGGGTTCGCAACCAAGGCAAAGGGGTTGCAAAGGTGCGAGCCAAGAGGAAGCCTAGGAATCACATCACATACTCCCGGGAATGTAGGAAAGTGTGAGGGAGTGAACCCTCACACTCCCAAGGTAACTCCCACTTTGGGAGATGGAGTCCCGATGGACTCCCAAAACTTCAGAGAGCGATTTCAAGGGTCAAAACTCAATGTCTTGTGGCGTTCTTTATATCATTGAAAAGCTCTTGGAACTTAGATGTCTAAAATGGGCTCGCATTACTCATTTGGACATCTGAAACACAAGTTATGGCCAAAAGAAGGGCCAGAAGTCAAATTGCTAGTTTGATTCTCGACTAGAAAAAGTCGGGAATCGACCCAATTTAATTAGCTTCAGACAATGTGCAACATAATGTTGGAAAGCTCTCGACGAGAGCTACAACTTTAATTTAGACCGCACTTCGATTCGAGGTCTGCTCGGAAAGTTATGGGGCTCGAAAGTCACGAGAGTCCCCACTGGCGCGATTTCGGGACTTCCATTCGGGAGTCCTGGGAAAGAAAAGCCATTTGGATGTAGGCCCTATGGAGAGGTGCAAAGTATACTATAAGGGGGAAGGTGGTGGCTTCCCCCAAGTCCGAGTCGTGATGAATCTTGTGTGTCCGTGTTGCTCGTGGCTCATCCTAGCACCAAAGGTGTTCCAATTATGCACTAACCACCTTGTGTGGGTTGTGTGCAGGCCCGTCTGAGTGAGTGAAGCTTGTCAACTCTTCCTAGTCCCATCCCGGAGCTCCAACATGCCCTTCTACCCCTCAAAGTGTTGTGAGCTAGGAAGCGTGCCTCAACTCCTCCCCCTTCCGTTGTCTTGTACTTGGATTCACTTTTGAGTCCTTCAAGGAGTTGGGAGTGTGTTAGGAAGTTTGATTAGCGAGTCGTCGTGACAAATTTGCCAAAGAAGTGAAGTGAAACATTCAAAAGGGGATCAAGTCACATTTCCACTTGTGAAATGGACTATTGTGGAATAAGCAAAATCGGTTCTATGTTCCGAAAGGGAGGCTTAGGGATGTGATTTTGAAGGAGTGCCATGATGGGCCGCTTGCAGGATTGTGCCCAAATGCCATTTTGTCTCTAGACTCCCAAATGGGAGTCCCAAAATTCCCAAAATTGGGATTCTTGCAACTTTGGGGTCCCATAACTTTGTGTGCAGACCTGTAATTGAGGTGAGGTTTGAAGCAAAGTTGTAGCCCTCATTGAGAGCTTTTTGACGGTATGTGGCATGTCACTTGCACACAAGGAAGCCAGGGTGATTCCCAACTTTTAGTGGTCGAGAGTCAAATTGCCAATTTGACTCCCGACCTTTCTTTTGACCATAACTTGTGTTCTAAGTGTCCAAATGTGTCATGCAAACCCATTTTAGACATCTCGTTCCAAGAGCTTTCCAATGATATAAGCAACTCTTCAATCCAATGGGTTTTGATCCTTACAATTGTTTTTTGAAGATTCAAGAGTTCATCAGGACTCCAACTTCCAAAGTGGGAGCTCATTTGAGAGTGTGAAAGTTCATTCCTTCACACTCTCCTACACTTTCGGGAACATGAAATGCGCCTCCTGGGCTTCACTCTTAGTCCGCACCTTTGTAAGCCCTCGCCTTGGTTGCGAGCCCAAAGCTAGGGTTGTGACAAAATGCATGACCAATTTCCTTGATCATAAAAAAAATGTCCTTCCCAAAATCAAAGAAAACAAAAAATGACATTTTGAAAAGGGTTGAATGTAAATCCAAAGTGTGATCACTTCCAAATCAAATTATTTTTTTAGTTTGTTGAAAAGATTTCAAGCTCAAATGTGATGGGTTCACATTCTCAAAACAAACATAATGGCTTGAAATGGGGCAAAATTCATTTTCCCATCCAAATTGGGGTTCAAACAAAATTCATTCTATGTATGTTTGAGTGAAGAGTGCATGCATTTTCTATTTGCAAGGTTTACAAGTTTTCAAGGTTTTGGTGGAGAAAAGGGGGACACTAAAGGCCAATTTTCAATCTTTTTATGCAAGAGATATGTGTGTGTTTTTCTTGACAAGGTTTGTAGGTTTAAAATTTTTTTCAAAGTTTCACAACATCAGTATGTGTTTGTCTGTTTTGGAAAAAAAGGTAAAAAAGAGTTTCACCTTTTGTTGTTCATAAAAGACATCAATTTGTGAATTGTTGCCTATAAAGAACTTATTAAAAAAAAAAAAAACACTTACTATTTTTTATGGTTTTACATAGATGTTCCATGCTATCATAGAAAAGAGCTTCATTTTTTGTTATTTTGAACAAAAAGTTAAAAAGAATTTCAATTCCATTTTTTAAAGGAAAAATTTATGTAGATTTTTTATGTTGTTTTGAATAAAATGGATTTCAAATTCAATTGATTAGAATAACATTACATTACAAAATTTTGCAATCCTATGCAAGGCTGGTTCTTGATCATGATGTCCACTATACAATTGTTCTACTCATGTAATGCATTTTTCTTTGATGCAAAATAAATTGTTTACATCTTGAAATTAATACAAACAATGAGGTTGTTATTCATGTTGTCTAACTTACTTTAAACCACTTCTTTTCAAAAGAGTTTGATTATTTTGGGTTTAGGTTTCAAATTCAATTCTGTATATGTGTGGTGTTTTATATAAGATAGAGGTTGTTGGAGGATTTAATTATTTCTAGGAGCTTGGATGCAAAGTTTGCATTATAAATATTTTATAGGGGTTGGTAGAACATGGTACTTTTTGCAAGTATAATTATGTACTTATGATAACTTGGATTAAACATTGCATAGTTATGTTGCATTGATTCATACAAAATTATCATGGATCTTCTTAGGGATTGATGGTTTTGACCTACTTTAGACCATTGGAGATAGGAAGATCATGATAGTGTTGCAATATTAGATGTTGAGATTTCACACAATTGTTTGTTTCATTGTTGTAATTTGAGTATAATGGAAATGGGCAAGATTATGTCTATTTCCTTCAATTTTGATTTAGTGTATTGAAATTTGAACATGTGCTAAATTTTACAAACCTATTTTTTGCATTAGGGTTTGGGTTTTTAAAGGTTTATGTTAAAGGTTTTTGGGGGTTTTGTTTATAGTTTAAAAGGCTTGTCATTGGGGTTTAGGTATTAGCGGGTCTAACTTGATAATTAAGGATTTTGTTTTGGGTCTAGAGGTTTTTCATTAGGGTTTTAATTTGTTAAGGTTTGCCTTTAAGGGTTTACGAGGTTTAATTGTTTTATGATTAAGTCTTAGGTTTTTTGGTATGGTCATGTATGTTTATGGGTTTTAAATGTTTATTGGGGTTTATCTAGGTTTTGGGGGTTTTCCATGAGGGTTTAGGCTTTTTAAGGATTTAGAGTGTCTATGTTTAGGGTTTTAATTTTATGAGGTTAAGATTGTTGATTGGCTTTTTTAGAAGCATCAAGTATGGACAATTTGGATTTTCTTATGGAATCACAAGCAATTGCCACACATCAACATTACAATTTTATTTCAAGTTTTATAGTATAACAACTATCAAAGGTAGTGAAAAAATAGAATATTCATTGACCTTTTGTTCAATCATTGCATTTTAGTTGGTTGGTTGTTGCATACAATGTGAATTTTGGTATGTATAGCTCAAGGAGAAAGCAAATTACACAATTTATACTAAGTGTTATTTAAAAGAATGTTGACATGATTTACAAAGTGGAGTGCCTTATTCATTGCTCCAAGAGGAAATCTTGAAAGACTAGCTACAAAAGACATTGAAGGAATTGAAAATAAGGATTTTGAATGTAGTTGACTTAGTAGGTATGGGGGTGTTATAGTGTGTTGAAGTCTTGGCACAATTGAAGACCCCTACTGGGCACGTACATGGAAATGTGCTAACTAAACAAAGGCCGAGACTAATTGATGGTTCTTTGTTCTCATTTCTTGTTAACCTTGCTCACGTTAATTCTTTTCTTGAAGACAATCTTGTTCAAGTAAATAGTTGTCATTCAAGTTTTGTATTAGTTTTGGTTGTGAGTCTATCAAATGAATCCCTTAAAAAGAGGCAAAAATATGTAGACCAAAGCTAAAATGATGCAACAACAATATAATAACATTATAAATATGGCCAAATAATTGAAGACAAACAACAATGAGTGAGATGCATTTCTTATGAAGCAAGATGCATTTTTTTGCTTCTTTAAACTAAATCTTAGTCATGAAAAACACAATGTTGCAAAGATGACTAGATATCTAGGTTGCATTATCATGATGAGTTCAAGCAACAATTGTAGGTAGTAAATGTTTTTGTAATAACACTCTTAGTTATGAAAACGTGCATTATCACCACTATCTCTATTGTTGTTTTGGACATGCTCATAAAAACACACATCAAAGCTGGCTTGCAAGCTTTGGCTCCATAGGTACTTGCTTCTGTTTTTATCATTGTGGACATGCTTAGACAAAACACACATTGAAGTCGAGCTTCAAATTTTGGCTTTTGATTTGTGGGGCTTTGCTAGCGATGCTCACACATTGTAAAACATAAAATGACAAAAAGAAGTGTTTGATTGTGTGAAAGAGAATTTGCCTCACACACCTTTTTGGAGCTTTCATGGGCTTTGAGTTTGGACACTTTTATAAAGACAAACA
>Ga0116226_10006707_pt1 | contig 10351 bp, 4 predicted proteins | sample S1TSphfallax_FD_89692 | JGI IMG/M metagenome (GOLD analysis project Ga0116226, IMG submission 89692) | Host-associated microbial communities from peat moss isolated from Minnesota, USA - S1T2_Fa - Sphagnum fallax MG | ecosystem: Host-associated > Plants > Peat moss > Unclassified | place: USA...
AAAAAGGCGTGTACTGAAAAGCCAATTTCTGATGATAGGCTTGAGAATTTGGACGGTGCAGCAGAATTCTACTCTTAGAGTATGCCCACCAGTCCTTAGTATGTGATCCTGCAAAATATTTCTAACATCCAAGTTCATTTATTCACTTTTTTTTGCAACCCCACCAATAAAACTGAAACTGGGACTGCAGATATGTGGGAACTACTAATAGAAAACCACTAATAGAAAAGCACCTGACCCATCACTATATTTGGCCAATCAAAAACATGGAGCAGCTCTCATATCATATTCATTACACTCTTCTCTAGCAAGTGCACACCTTAAGTGCACACCTTTGCTGCACCTTTTACCAGCCTCGGCAAACTAAGCACATCTACAGGAGCAAAATCATTTTCCTCAAATAAACCGGTATGTTTTCAATTTTCTTCTTTTGATTTTCATGAGGAGGGTCACATACTCAGCACCGGTGGGGATGCTCTTAGGTCTATGAAATTATGACCGGTTGACATCAACTCCAATTTCCAGACCTTATTATTACAGTAGCATGTGAGAGGGCATGTAAGTCACAAGCGGGTTTAGGACCAAAACTATGAATGTTAATTACATAACTATGAAACCTATGTTCTTGGTTGTACAAATATTTTTTGGCCCTTCTATTGTCTATGCATAACTAGTATGCCACATCATCTACCATGAACTAAACACAAACACCACCAAAACCTTTCGAAACCAAAAGCTCGAATCCTTTCACAATTCTATTCTATCAAACTTTGCATTCATACAACAAAAATCTTTCCATCAAGTGAAGGTGTCTCCAATGGTCACAAACACCCACTTATATACTAACCAAAAGGAAACTAAACAAGAATTTTTTTAAGTGTACACATCACATGGCCCCCCATGTGATTTCACATGCATAATAAAATGCAAAGACTTTCACATGACTTTCACATAAAAACATTATGATCAACTAAATTATGAAATCCTATTAACAAGTAAATCATCAAATTTACATGTAAAATAATTATATAAGTAATAGTTGAATTTCATCAATTTACAGGCACAGTCCAAAGCGACAGCCAATAAATCTGAGTAATTGTTAATTACTATTGGAACTTGTAATGAAATGTAAATCTTAAGTCTTAACTAATGTTGGCCGATTATTGAGTTTTACAAGAACTATTTCAAGTCCCTAAACTATTATTAGATCCAAGTTTAGATTTTTTTTAAAAAAAAGTGGAAGACCCTCCAAATCCAAGTTTAGGCAATATTTTTCAAAATTAAAATTCCTAGGTTAGGAGGTCAGGTCTAGTTTTTTCCATTGTCAATTATTTGGTTTGATGGCTCTAAGTTTTATGAGACCTGTCAATTCCAAGTTTAAGGTGAAGTCAATTTTTAATCCTTATTTTCGACAATTCTAAAGATCAATGCAAGGCTAGTTTCATGTTTTTACTTACTTAAAATAACATTTAAGTTGAAATCTCTACACAACCTCACTGGTTTTGTGAATCAAGAAACAAAATAAATAAGCTAAATGGGGGGCCTGTTTATGCAAATTGTATCTTATGTAAGATTACTTTGAAAATTTGTTATTTCTAAGTTATTATTTGGTGTTAAAAAAAAGTAAAGTAGGAAAAATAAGCTTTATGTAATTTCTCTGAACTCCAAAGGCAAAGTAGTGAGAAAGAAAAATCACAAAACATGTCAAAGCATGTAAAAAAAATCAACCCTTCCATTTCCAAACTTCATATTTTCTTAAATTTTGGACTATCTTTTAAGTTATTTAAAAAATTGTGGGTGCACCAAGAGTACATAACTTTTAAAATCCAAGGACAAAGGAACAATGAAGAAAAATCATGAAAAAGATGAATGTGTCCAAATCACAATGTGTTTGACATCTCCACCCATAGTGCCACACCCCCTTATGGACCTCTAACAATGTCTTTACCTCATTCAACATACAATGTTAATTATTCCCCATCCTCATCCTTGAACATGAAAAAGTGGACATCAAAACTTTGGAGACTATTGAAATGTCATTACCTAGGCCAATCATTAAGGCTAACCAATAAAAATCAATCATTTTCTTTTTATTGGCTATGTTGGAGAACATTGTATCCTAGGCATAATTATAGGTTAAGCTTGAATTTCAAACTATTTTGACTCCTGCTTCAATAAAAAAAAATTTGTTCATTTCAATCATATGTTTGCAACTAGTGTGTGACTAGTGTCCAAATCAATTCATTTTGCAACTACACTTGTAGCAATTCAACATGTCAACATAGTTGCAAATGTTCATACTTGCATATGTAACTACAATTTGTGACTAACACAAGTTTAGGTGAAAATATTGATGAAAAGTGAACATATGTCATTCATTATTGGTGGCATTCATTGATGCTTGACAACCAATTTTTTTAATACTATACATAAATGACTAGATGACACATGACATCCTTGCTATTGCAATTCAAATTGTACAAGTTCATTAATTGGTTAGTAGGTAGTTAGCATAAAATGAGTTATTATGATTTAATAGGTAGGTTAATCTAAATTAAGTAGCTTAAGTAGGTTAGGCTAAAGAAGGCTAATAGTTTACCTAACCAAGGTAGGTGTAGCAAGCTAGGTAGGCTAGGGTAGGCACCTATTATCTACCTACCTATTTTTAACCTGGGTAGATAATATGTACATAGTCCATCTATTTCCCTACCTATTTATTTACTTACAACCTACTTACAATGTACCTACATATTATGTATTTTCCTAACTACCCACATAACTAATGTATGTAACAAGATGTGAAATAAATAAATTAGCAAAATTTATCACCTTATATTGGTGTGATGAATGGTTAAGGACTTATTTTATCTTTATGGAAAGGAAGGGACCAAGTTTAATAAAGGGTCAAAACATGGTTAGGTGGTTCATTTTTGACATTTTGAGAAGTTCACATTTTACATTAATTAAAATTCTTGCAATTATAATTATCACACTATAATTATCCTTTAACTATAAATCCTATAATTATCCCTCTTGTTTTTCAAAAAAATTGTAACCCACCTTACAAATATCCCTAGACATGTGATTAATTAAAAAATCCATGTGAAAGTTTGAAAATTTCTTGTGTTAGGAATGTTTCAATTCATTTTGTTCTGAAATTCTTCATTTGATGGTGGCTTATTTTTTAAATTTTAATTTGACACTATTATGATTCACTTTTAACTTCCAAATTTTTCATAATAATTTCTATGTGATATCTTAAATGTCATCATTTCAAAAGTTCATTATGAATCCATTACTATTTTAGAACTCATGCATAATTTTTAATATGATTCTAATTAAAGCTTTTTGCAAAATGGATAATTAGAAAATTGACAATGTTAATGTTGAATATTATGGCAAGTTCACATTTTAAATTCATATGCAATTGAAAAAATTTACAATTATCATAATCCAATTTATCCACCTAATTATGCTTTCACTATAAAGTAGGTTAGGTAAATAGGCTTACTAGGTTAGGTTAAGTTAAACTAAGGTTTACACTTATTATATACCTATCAATTATGTTATTTAAGTAGGTAAGTAAATAATTAAGTACCCAATAGGTTAGGTTCGTAAGGTAAATTAGGTTAGGTAGTTAGGTTAAACTAAGTAGGTTAAGTAAGCAAGGGTACAAATTTATAGCCTATCCATTTATTGATCTTTTTTGACATCATGCGATTATCCATAAAGTAGTCACAAAGTGAAGTTCTACATCATATGCAAATGTCATATTCATCTCATTCATGGTGATGCATGAGAAAATGAATTGTAATTGCAAAAGTTCAATGTGATTATTGGTGTGATTTCCATGCCACATGGTGTTTTTAAATATAGGGCAAACCCATCCTTGGGTGGTAACACTAGGAACCACTTCAAGAAATGGTGAAGGAACCAAAATTGACCAAATCGTTTTCTTGGGCCTCTTTCTTTAAATGTTTTCACAACAATAGATTTTTTTTTTCATGCTTATTCCTTTCATGCACTAATATATGGGTTGGAGTTTTTTGTAGAATAAAAAAAGTAAAAATTATTTGAATTTTTCTATTCCTAATAGAAATGACCCCTTCAAGAATTAGGTTCTTTAACTTTGAAAATATATAGTTAATTCATACTTACTCAATTAAATTCTTAATATTTTTTAAAAGAAAAATATTTCAAATTAATATCTAAAACAAAATTTGAGAAAATTCCCAAAACATGTTTCAAATATGTGTTCTTAACCAAAAGTTCAAGGAAAGAAACCATCATTACATTCTTGAAACTTTTTATAAATGTAACGATTAAGAACACCAAAATACAAAATATTATTGATATTATTAAAAATTTGAAATCTATGGACCCAATGAATGTAATCATAATTTTTTTTTAATGAAAATCATTATTCAAATGTTTCTTATGATTTAAAAAAAATTGATGGGCCTAATAAAATTAAGGCATGATGTTCATAGTGGTACCACCCAAGGATGGGTTTGCCCTATAATTAATTGTTTGATGACACTTATCCAAGATGAAAAAAAAAAATTAATTGCAAATGTTTATTACAATTAAAATTCAATTATAAATTGAATAATTAAATTAAATTTTTTTTATCGATTTCATCCAAAATATAACATAAAGGCCATTTTATTATTGTGGGTGGAGATGTTCATGTAATGTAATGTACTATTTTTTGAAGTGCCATTGTTGAGCTTAAAATTAAAGTTTGTCATTTGCCATGAGCTTAAAACCCTTGCCTTAAAACTTCAATATTAGTTGTTTTGTCAAAAAATAATAAAGTAATAATGACACACATTATAAAAGGTGGCTAGGGAAGTTATGTTTCTTTACGTGTTTTGTTTTTTGCCATCCACACTGGTTAATAAAACCATCCTAAATATGAATAGGTTTTAAGTACAAATAAACCACATGAGTTATTTTAAAAAAATGTGTGAGCCATAACAACATTTCCTAGTTATGTACATAACAATGCACTCACATGGTGCTTTCATTACATTTAAACCATTAAAAATAAATTGCCAAGTATGTAGAGATTGAAAAATCAAAGGTTTTAACATTTGAAAGTTAATGTAACTTGTTTAATGATGCACCTTACAAATTGTCATTCATGGTTGAATTGTTGGGTATTTACTATTTAGACTTAAGAGTAAGGAATGATGAAGTTTCAACTATTGGTGAAGATTTATTATGTTGGTAATCATGTTATCTGTTGCTTTCATGACCATGGTCATTTTGCATAATTAACCTTGTTGAATTTTAGAACTATTGCAATAGGGTTAGGTAAGAATTTTTTTAAACAAGTTGCTTTTTTGTGTAGGTTGACCATATGCTCTAATGAATAAAACCAATTTGGTCAAGGTTTGATGCCCTCACAATGTGATTAATTGTTCATAATTTGAGATGAATTGTTTTTTAATTCATCCATATACTTCAATAAAATAAGGCCACTTGCTTAATAAAGAGTTATTTATAATTCATTTGACACACCTCAAGTTTGTCAAGTGGCATTACTAGTCAAAAAATGCTTCAATTTTTAGTTTTGTAGCAAAATGTGATCATAAAAGATGTTTTTTAATTTTTGGAAAAAAAGGTGTGAAAGTTTTAAAATAGTTTTAAGTCGATCTTTTCAAATAACTTTTCAAATATGAGTTCATAAACATATCAAACTTCACAAACTAAACATGAGGGTGATTAATGCATTTTAAAATTCAAAAAGTGCACATTTGAGCCATTGACTAATTAAAATTCACAAGATTCACCATGACCTAAACTTGGGATAAATCACCATTGTCCTTTCTATAATATACTTGATAGCTCCCCATAGGGGTTACATTAAAATAACAAAAACATGGGATTGTTGATTTTTGTCAAGTTATGAGACCCAAATGATAAAGCTCATACCTTCCTTGTTTGTTATATGTATTCAAATCTATAAATGTCTATCTTGTGTCCTTTGAGAAGAACTTTTCAACATCATATCAAACTCCTCAATTGATATTGTTTTGACTCCTCAAAATGTCATTCAAGTGGTCAAGAATTATTTTAATAGTTTGACTCATGACTTTTCAAATAGTCATAACTTATGTTATAAATATTGATTTTGTGATTGCAACCTTATTTTATTGTAGTAACTTTCAAGACTTAAATTTTTTTAAAAAGAGAGTTTAATTTGAACAAGGTTTGATTCCCATCTTTTGATCAAGGACACCCAAGGCCTTCCAACTCAAGAAGTGGGAGTGAACTTGAGAACCTTGAAGGCTCCTTCTTTGCAACCCCACACATTTGTCATTCACCCAAGGTATCTATTCAGAGCCTTGCCTTGGGTTATTTTTGGCCCATTTAGCTTGTGTTGCCTAATCCTTGATCATGAGCCCAAGGCAAGATTACAAGATCCATAGTTGCCCATGCAACTACTAAAATTAATGGCACTTCATTAATTTCAAACTAAATAGAAATTGTCGCAACCCTAACTTTGGGCTCGCGACCAAGGCCAAGGGGTTACAAGGGTGCGGGCCAAGAGAAAGCCTGGGAGTCACATCACATACTCTCGGGAGTGTAGGAAAGTGTGATGGAGTGAACCTTCACACTCCCAAGGTAACTTCTGCTTTGGGAAATGGAGTCCCAGTGGACTCCCGAAATTTCAGAGAGCAATTTCAGGGGTCAAAACTCAATTTCTTGTGGCGTTCTTTATATCATTGGAAAGCTATTGGAACGTAGATGTCTAAAATGGGCTCGCATTACTCATTTAGACATCTGAAACACAAGTTATGGCTAAAAGAAGGGCCGGGCAGTTTGATTTCCGACCAGAAAAAGTCGGGATTTGACCCGATTTACTTGTTTGCAGACGGCTTGAGACATATCATTGAAAAGCTCTCGATGAGGGCTACAACTTTGCTTTAGACCGCATCTCGATCAAAGGTCTTCTCGCAAAGTTATGGGGCTCCAAAGTCGTGGGAGTCCTAACTTGGGCGATTTCGGGACTCCCACTTGGGAATCTCGAGACAAAAAACCATTTGGATGTGGGCCCCGTGGAGAGGTGCAGAGTATACTATAAGGGGGAAGGTGGTGGCTTCCCCCAAGTCCGGGGCTTGGTGAGTCTTGTGTGTTTGTGTTGCCCATGGTTCATCCTAGCACCAAAAGTGCTCCAACTACGCACTAACCACCTGGTGTGGGTTTTGTGCAGGCCCGTGTGAGTGAATGAAGCTTGTCAACTCTTCGTAGTCCCATCTCGAAGCTCCAACACGCCCCTCTACCCCTCAAAGTGTTGTGAGCTAGGGAGCGTGCCCTGACTGTTCCTTCTTCCGCTATTTTCTATTTGGATTCACATTTGAATCTTTCAAGGAGTTGGGAGTGCTTCATAAATGGATAATGGCTTTTGGTTTTTTTACAACTAAAGTTCTAGTCTCCCTAAATCATAAGGAGCCAATGATTTTAACATGTTTGGGTTAAATGGAACCTAATTACTACTTAAAGGGCCCACCAAATAAAAATTAAACAACATGTGAAATATGAAGAGAAAAAACATTAATGTTGGGTCACATAATTATAATTAATGAACAATGTTTTATGATTTTTAATGGGGGTGTGCTTGCTTTATACATACCCATAGTTTATTTCCTTACAAATAACCCAAGTTGCTAATGGTGGTAAACATTTTTGAAAAATAAAAATTCATGTGGCCAAGGAGAATGCTCGACATGCACTTAGGGACTAAGGTTTTTTTTTGTTTTGGGGGAGAAGGGGGCTAGTGATTCTTTTTAGTTGCCTCTCCCAAACAAAGGGGGAAGCTTACAAACACCTCAACTACTTGAAGTGAATGTTACTTCATTTCACTCTTTTGGGGAGGTGGACGCACTTCATTGAGGTAGGATACTATTCCACTCAATTTCAAATAAGAAAAAGAGTTTACTATTATTATTTCTATTGCCTCCTCTTTCTTTTCTTGACATTCTCCTTCTTTTTGTTTTGTTTTTCATTTTTTCCATAAGGTTGAGGAGGGCAATGGGATGTTGGAATGAAATATTTCTATATTGGGTAGTCTCCAAAGTTAATTTGAGAACATTTTTGTGATGGGCCAATCAAAAAGGCTCATTGAAAAAATGAAGAATCTGAACTTGGTTCCACTTTTGACCAATTACAATGGAGCACAATACGTTGGGCCAAAGTTAGCCTAATTCGATTTTGATTAGGAAGTATAGGGCATCTAGGGAAATTTTGGGGTTAGCCAAAAGGTCTAAGGGGTTAGGTTAATGCCTTGACCTTATCCTTTTAAGATTAGATGGGTGGATGGCTTGGTTAGGTTAATGGAGGAAATAGGTTGGCTGGATTATGATAAAGATGGATGTTTTATCTTAGTCCAGCTGAGCCAAACCTGTTGGATAAGAAGGTCTGAAAAAAGGGGGGGGGTGAACTTCCTAAAAGCTTTTAGCAATTACGGTAAGGTGAGGAAAGTGAGGATGGCGTCTCTATGGAGTTGTGAGAGAAAGAGTTGTTGTCAATTTCCCTTCCTTCTTCCTAAGTGTGTGGGACATGAAGGAATGTGAAAAGGAAGGGATGATGATGATGTTTGTAAAGATGGGGGACGGTGTTGTGGGCATCATGAGAAGTTGACAGAGGTGGGAATGAAAGGAGGCTAGATTATCTTGAAGAAACAATCTCCTCAAGATGTAATTCAATCAACATACGTCTTGGGAATTGGAAGCAAGATCCTCAAATGGTGGGGTGGCGGTTGTTCAAGGGGAGGTGCTCACTTTGTATGATGATTAGAGGTGAGTGGAAGGGGGAATAGGAGATGTACTTGAACCTATTGCTTGAATAAGGAAATAGGAATAGAAAAGGAAGAAACACATCTATTTTTGGGGTTGTTGTGGTTGGTGTAGGAGGAGGAATATAGGGGCTGCATCCACTAGAAGAAATGTTGTCCATTCGGACCATATTTTTGTGACTACTATGCAATTAATGTCCAAACCAACTAATTTAGAACTAGTAGTGTGTTAGTCTTATATGTCCATGTAGTTGCAACTTGTGTAATCACATATGCAACTATAGGAAAGGTTGAACCAAATTTTAGTTGTAGATGTGATTACAACTTACAATTGATATGATTTTCATTGAAAATGTAAATGAAAAGTGAACAATGTCATCCAATTTTGATTGCATTCATCAATGGATGATATCATAATTGTTTTTGCAACTACAAATTAAAGGTTTTTCAACTACAATAGTATATTCTACCACATGAACAAAGAAACATAAACCACATATGGTAAAGTTTGCTATTTCAATCGGACTATTATTCTTTCAATGTACCCATCCATGGGTCTTCCATGATATAATGTTTGTTAGAAAAGGCTATTATAACCTAGTTGGTAAACTAAGCTAACTAAGTTTAATAGGTTACGTTAAACTAAGTGGGCATATGTATAGCAGTAGTCTAGCCTAGCTTGCATACTTAATTAATTGGCCTAAATTATTTATAGTTAATAGTAGGCTAGTTTATTAGGTGTAGCTAATAGGTTAGGCTATGAAGGTTAGATTTAATTAGGTTAAATAATTTAAGTAGGTAGTTGGTAAGCTAAATCAATAATTAAGTGGTAAATTAAGAAGTAAGTAGTAAGTAGGATAGGTAGTAGGTAGGTACGTTATAAGTTAAGCAAGAGGTATTTTATTTTGTGGATATTTCATAGTGTTTTTGTATTGATTGATTGATTAATTAACTATGTTAAAAAATTAATTTATTAAATGTAGGTTAGATAATAGATAGTAAGCATGTAGCCAAGGTAATATGTGGTAAGTAGGATAGGTAGTAAATAGTTAATGAAAATAGTAAATATTTTATTGTGTGGATATATGATAATGTTTTTGTATGGGACAAAGGACGTAGTAGTGTTGTAATGTTTCCCTTTCATTAGAATTGTCCCATATACTTTGTCTACAACTTCAAACTTGTAAAGTATATAAGTAGGTGAAAGAATAAACTAGATTCATGGTATACACTATAAACATAGTGCATGTGCCATATGGGATGAACCAATCAAAAGACTTGTCCCCAACAAAATAAATAGGATCCTATCTACCTATTTAGCCTATGCTAGCTAGCTTATTCTACCTTAACCTAGAATAGGCTGCTTATTATAATTTAGCCTATGATAGATTATAATTAATTAATTAAAATAATAATAATTATTATTATTATTATATTTAATTACTTTGGGGTGAAAGCATGGTAAAATGTACAAATAAAAGTACTTGTCAGTATACTTATCAAATGAACAAAAAATAAAACCAAAACCCATCACAAAATTGCTATACA
>Ga0116226_10006708_pt1 | contig 10350 bp, 13 predicted proteins | sample S1TSphfallax_FD_89692 | JGI IMG/M metagenome (GOLD analysis project Ga0116226, IMG submission 89692) | Host-associated microbial communities from peat moss isolated from Minnesota, USA - S1T2_Fa - Sphagnum fallax MG | ecosystem: Host-associated > Plants > Peat moss > Unclassified | place: USA...
ACCGGAGATGTTGCAGAACTTGGTTTTACGGGCGGTCCGTTTGTGCTTTACCATTCCGCTCTGGCGGCGGTTAAGCAGTGGAAATTTAGCCCTACACAGATTGACGGTAAGGCCGTTGATATTTCCACGGTTTTGACAATTAATTACACGCTGAACTGACGGCGCAGCGCATGGAGATGGCATGGAACTTCGGATTGCGGGAATTCTGCTGATGGCGTGCGGCTGGATTCTGATGCTGGCGGCGGTGGTGATGCTGAATTCCCTGCCCCCGCGGACGGCGTTTGCGGCGGCGGGGATGGCTGTCGAAATTCTGGGGTTTGTGCTGCTCGCGGGCGCGCATATTCCCAAACGAAAGAAGCGCGATGTCTGAAATTGCCTTGCCGCTATTTCTTTGCCTGCTGATTCCGCTGGCGCTGGTCGGCATGGCGCTCATCAACACCGGCCTGAACCGCAGCCGGAATGCGGCGCACAGTGTGCTGAGCAGTTTATGCGCGGCGTCGGTGGCGGTGCTGGCGTTTGTGATTGCGGGCTCCGCCATGAGCGGGCAACCCGCGCATATTGTTTCCATAGGCGGCAAGGCTTGGGGCTGGGTGGGCGGCGGAGCGTTGTTTGCGCGCGGTATTCCTGTGAGCGACTGGCATGGCCTGCTGACGTTGATTTTTGAGCTGTTCGCCGTCAGCCTGGCGGTGCAGATTCCGGTCGCCGGGGGCGCGGAACGCTGGCGGCTGACGGCCACGTGCCTTTCGACGGCGTTCCTGGCGGGCGTGCTGTTTCCGTTCGTCGATTTCTGGATTTGGGGCGGCGGTTTCCTGGCGCAGCTTGGTTCGAATTACGGACTGGGGAACGGTTTCGTGGACGCGGGCGGCGCGGGGGTGGTGCAGGTGACGGGCGGCCTGACGGCGCTGGTGATGGCGTGGCTGCTGGGCGCGCGGCAGGGCAAGTTTACCGGCGAGGGCGTGCCGCTGGCGATGCCGGGGCATAACGCCATGATTGTGCTGGTGGGCAGTCTGCTGGCGCTGGCGGGCTGGATTGGGCTGATTGGCGCGGGGGCCGTTCTGTTTTATAACGCGGGTCCGGGCGCGGTGCTGATGGCGGTGATCAACACAATGGTGGCGGCGTCGGGCGGGGCGCTTGCGGCGCTGCTGACCACGCGCGGCCGCTTTGGCAAGCCGGATGCTTCGCTGACGGCGAACGGCTGGGTTTGCGGGCTGGTGGCGGTCAGCGCGGGTGCGCCGTTTCTGAAGATTCCAGAGGCGCTGCTGGTTGGACTGGTGGCCGGCGTGGTGGTGGTTTTTGCGATTGAGGTGGTGGAGCTGCGGATGCAGGTGGATGACCCGGCGGGCGCGGTCTCAGTGCATGCGGTGGGCGGAGTTTGGGGATTGCTGGCGGCGGGGATGTTTAGCGCGGGCGGGGCCGGACAGTTTCTGGCGCAGTTGATTGGGGTGGGGACGCTGGCCGGGTTTGTGGTGCCGGTGGCGTATGGGGTGAATTATGCGATCAACCGGTTTGTGCCGCACAGAGTGGAGTCGGCGGGTGAGCGGCAGGGGCTGGATTTGTTTGAGCTGGGGGCGGGGGCGTATCCGGAATTTGTGACGCACCGGGAGGATTTTTTGCGGCGGTAATTGGGTTATTTTTTTGGATTGAATGACGCAATCTAAGCTGAACCTGATTTCTTCGTTCGATCCGTCTGGCACCAAAACGCGCACTTAACGGTTTGAAAGCGCGATGACCGCGCCACCGCTCAGGATGAGCAGACCGCCGATCAGCACCGCTCCCGATGGCTGCTGTTTGAAGAAGATCCAGTTGATAGTCTGCGCCACTAAAAAGAAGAACACCACGTAAATTCCGAGCAGTTTCCCGAAATCCCACGGCGGCGAATTGACCACCCAGCCATAGGCGAAGAGCACGACCGCACCGGCAAGAAACCAGAGGGTGCGGGCGGTTCCGGAGGCGTGGAGACCGCTGCGGACGATGGCGTCGCCGCCGGCTTCCAGGATAGCGGCGGCTAGAAGAATGAGGATGGCTGTGGTTTTGGTCATGGGGTTGGGTAGACGGCATGGCAGCGAAACCACTGACGGTCGCGGCTCGGAAGCATTTCGCATGGCGTCAAGAGTGCCTCGCTACGAAGAGCAGCAGGCCGAAGATGACTATGGGCACCAAGGCCAGCGCTGCGTAGAACAGCACCTTCTTGTGCCAGGGCGTCTTCCGCACTTTCCATTCGTGCAGTTCCAGGCGGTCGGAGGCGACGCCTACCTGATCCTGATGCTGCAAATCGGCCAGCATTTCTTCCACGCGCTGGTAACGGTTGGCGGGATCGCGTTCAATGGCGCGGTAAATAATTTCCTGCAGCTCGGACGTGATTTCGGGATTCAGCTCGCGCGGCGGAACGGGGTAGTTCGAAAGCCGGTCGTTCATGACGGCGAAGGGGTTCGGGCCTTTGAACGGCGCCTCGCCGGTCAGCATTTCATAGAGCATGACGCCAAGGGCGTAGATGTCGCTGCGGCCGTCGCCGCGTTTCCCCTTCACTTGTTCGGGTGAGATGTAATCGGGCGTGCCCATCACGTTTTGCAGCTTGGCGAAGGTCAGGCGGCGCGCGCCCTGCTGGCCGGCGATGCCAAAATCAATCAGCTTAATTTCGTCATTTGGGCCCACCATGATGTTTTCGGGTTTCAGGTCCCGGTGGACCACTCCGTTCTTGTGAATGTATTCCAGCGCGGTGCAGATGCCGGTGGAGATGCGCGTGGCACGTTCGGCGCTGAGTTTGCGATGCTCACGCAGAATGGTGCGCAGCAGCGTGCCGTCCACCCACTCCATCACCATGTAGATTTGAGAGCGCTTGGGATCGGCAAACACCTTCATCACCGACGGGTGATTGAGCTTGACGCCGATGTCCTGTTCGCGCTGAAAGCGGTCGAAGAAGACGACATCGCTTTCCATTTCCGGATGGGGAATTTTCAGGGCGACTTGGGTGCCGCTGCGCAGGTCGGTGCCTTTAAAAATAGAGGCCATGCCGCTGCGGGCGACGAGCGAATCGACGCGGTAATGATCGAGCTGGTCGCCGGGACGAAGGGATGCCATTAGTGGAGCTTGTAGTGGCGGCCGCGATACATACCGACTCGCTCCACCGATTTGACCCGGATGAGCTGGACGCTCATATTATCGCTGCCGTCGCGCTGGCTGGCAAGGCGGATCAGTTCGCGCGCCGCTTCGTCCAAAGGTCTGCTGGCGGATACGGCGCGCGCCATATCTTCCGGTTCGACGGAGTGATGCAGCCCGTCTGAACACTGCAGCAGCACGTCGCCGGGGAAGATCTGATGCTCGCTGGTATCGACGTTCAAGAACATGCCGCTGCCCAAAGAGCGGCTGAGGATGTGAGAGGTGTTGGAAGTTCTGGCCTCGCTGGCGGTGATGAGGCCCAGGCGATGCTGTTCGCTGGCCATGGTGTGATCGCGGGTCAGGGATGCGGCGTAGCCTTGGCGGATGAGGTAGCAGCGGGAGTCGCCAGCATGGGCAACAATGGCGCGGTCATACCGCAGGGCGCAGGCCACCAGTGTGGTGGCCATGCTGCTGCCGCCTGGTCCGGTGCTTACAGCGGTTTCGTAGACCTGGGCGTTGGAGGCTTGCAGAAGCTTGGGAAGCACGGTCGTCAGGACGTCGCTCTTGTTGGCCTTGCGGAAACCTTCGACCACGGTTTCGACGGCGATGCGGGAAGCGACTTCACCCCGGTCGTGGCCGCCGACGCCATCGGCCAAAGCGAATAACCAGCCGAGCGAACGAGCTTCATCTGGAGACCCGGGCGCGAAGCAGCCGAGGTAATCCTCGTTGTGGTCCCGCTGCTGACCAGCATCGGTAAGCTGGAAAAATTCTAGGTCAAGCAAATTAGACCTTCGCCGTGTTGCCTACGCGCTGGATGAAGGTGGTTCTGCCAGTGGATTTTGAGACGCGGATGAAATAAATGCCGCCGTAGACAGCCCAGCAGGCAGCGATGCCCAGAGCCAGCAGCGGTTCCATCTTGGTGCCGATGCCGACAAACGGGCCCACCAGATAGAAGGCCATGCAGACCAGGTTGGCTAAAAAGCCGAAAACCGGGATGGCGGTGTGCTTGATGAAACTGTAAGCAGGATGTTTGTGGAAGGCCACGATGCAGACGAAACAGCTCAGCATATAGAGCAGAAAGGTTCCGAAGTTGGAAGCCAGCGTGACCAGCAGGAACGTATTGGGCAGCGCCGCCATTTTATCGTGCGTGGAATAGCCGAAGCTGGACCAGAAGCCCTGCGGAAGGGCTTTGATGATGTCGTCCGATGGTGCGGAGCCGTCGCCGAAATAGACCGAGACGCCGACAATTCCGATGACGGCCGAGATGATGGCCAGGGTCCAGATGGCGCGGTGGGGCGTGAGGTTGGCTTCGTGCAGGGCACCGAAAGAATCCGGCAGTTCGGCGTCTTTGCCCATGGCATAAGTGACGCGCGCGCCTGTGTTCATGCAGGAAAGCGTGGTGCCAATCAGCGCCAGGAAAACGGTGAAGGCTTCGACAAGCATGAACGTGCGGCCGTTGCCGGCGCCGAAGATGGCGTCGCCAATCATGATCATCATGTCGCCCAGCGGCGCGGCGGAACCGGCGGCGCTTTGCATGGTGTAGCCGCTGTTCAGAAAATAATTGGCGGCGAAATATTCGATGCCGTAACAGAAGACACCCTGCACCAGAAGCGAAACAATGACGGCGATGGGAACATCGCGCCGGGCGTTGCGCGCTTCGCCGCCCATGGCTGTCACTGACTCAAAACCGACCAGAATCAGAATGGCAACGGTGGCCTGGACGAAGACAAATCCGAGGTTGTGAATGCCGACCACGGATTGGGCGTTGGGATGGGTCAGGAAGTTGCCCTGGTCGTCTTTTTCCGGGTAGGAAATTTTGAAGGGAACGGGCTTTCCGGCGGCATCCAGTTTGGGCAGCGGGACGCCGGAGGGATCGCGCTGGACCACGTCAGTGGTTGCTCCATTGGCCTTCACTGGTTTGGTCAGGAAGTCGTAAGTGTAGGCGGCGCCGGAGTTGGCGTCGAACTGGTAGGCAATGGTGCCTGCCGGATGATTCATGCGGTAGCTGAGCGCCATGACGGAAAAAACCAGCAGCGCGGAAATTTGAACCACGTTGATAAAGATGTTGACGGCGGTGGAACCGTTCACGCCGCGATGGGCAATCCAGGCGACGGCGAAGGAAAAGACCACGGCAATGACGGCCATGAAGGCTGGTCCGGGATTGCTGGCGCTCATGAAGTTGGGCCAGATGGTGCCCACCAGATAACCGCAGAGCACCGCCATGGCCGCCACCATGACGCCTGGGTAGATCCAATAATAAAGGTGCGAACCCCAGCCGACGATAAATTTTGACAAGCGCGCCAGACGCCATGCTTTCTGATGATTCAGGAACGCCTGTTCGGCGAAATAGTACGAACTGCCGGTGCCTGGATAAAGCTTAGCCATCTCCGCATAGCAGGATGCCGTGGCCAGGCACAGCAGAAGCGCCAAAAGAATTCCCATCCACATGCTGGGCGCGGTGGAATGACCGGCTGTGCCCGTGGTGGCCTGGGTAAAAAACGTCAGCCACAGGAACGCGCCGGGAGCAATAAGCGCCATGGCGTTCATGGTGAGGCCGGTGAGGCCAAGGGTTGGTTTCATCTCTACGGTGTCTGCCATTGAAAAACTCCTTCGCGGCGTATGCAATCTCAGGGTCTGACAGGGACCGTCATGGATTCATAATAATATCCTGTTGAGGGGCGTGCGGGAAAGTGGTCTGCCCTAAAATGAAGTGGATGAGCAAACAGTATTCAGCACCACCGACCATGTCTGTCGATCCGTCGAAGAAATATGTCGCCACCATAGAAACGTCACGCGGCACGATTATCGTCGACCTTTTCGCCAAGGATGCGCCGAAGACGGTAAATAATTTTGTGTTTCTGGCCAAGGAAGGATTTTACGACGGGACGGTGTTCCACCGCGTGATTCCCGACTTCATGATTCAGGGCGGAGATCCCACCGGAACCGGCCGCGGCGGCCCCGGCTACAAGTTTGAAGATGAGACCAAGGGCAACCCCAATAAGCACAAGCCGGGAACTTTGTCCATGGCGAATGCCGGACCGAACACCAACGGCAGCCAGTTTTTCATCACGCATGTGAAGACCGACTGGCTGGATGGCAAGCACACGGTTTTTGGCCAGGTGACCACCGGGCAGGATATTGTGGATGCGGTAAAGCAGGGCGACAGCATTAAAGCAGTCACCATTTCGGAATCCTAAGTTAGTGGCGGTCGCGCGCGATTTTGAGTTCCATCAAATCGCGCGCTAACGCATCACGGGCGCTGGCCTGCAGGGTGTTGTGGTCCAGGATGCTTTTCACGCCGTCAATGCTGTCGTTTAAAGCACCCTTATTGTATTTGCCATGTGACAAGCTTCTGTCAAGCTTGGAGAGATGATCCTGCGCTTTGTGATAACGGTCATTCTGTTTATTGCCGTGCTGCAGGTCTGACGCTGTCTTCAGGTCGGACTGGGTTTTGTCCACCAGAGTGCGCAGGTCTGTAAATTCAGCATCGTGGGCTGGCCGCGCCGGCAGGACAGAGGCCAGCGCCGCCAGCATGAACATTCTTCTGCGGCAAATCATAACGATACTATTCTAATCGGAGCTTAAGCGTGCTGGAGATGTTCTTTGGCTGAAAACTCTTCAATCATCGCCTGATTGAAGGCGGGAATGTCTGCTGGCTTTCGGCTGGTGACCAGGCTGCGGTCAATCACCACTTCTTCGTCGGTCCATTGTCCGCCGGCATTGGCGATGTCGGTTTTAAGCGAGGGCCATGAGGTCAAGCGGCGGCCGTTCAGCACGCCTGCTTCCACCAGCAGCCAAGGCCCGTGGCAGATAGCGGCCACTGGTTTGTTGGCGTCGAAGAACTGCCGGACAAAATGGACGGCCTCCGGACTGGTTCTGAGAATGTCCGGATTGCGAACGCCGCCGGGAAGCACGAGCGCGTCGAAATCTTCGGCCTCCACGGTGTCCAGCGTGGCGGCCACATGGACGAAGTCGCCTGGTTTATCGTGATTCCAGCCCTGGATTTTTTCGCCCTGCAAGGAGACGATGACGGTATTGGCGCCCGCTTCTTCCAGGGCTTTGCGCGGTTCCGCCAGTTCCACGTATTCGAATCCGTCGGTGGCCAGAATAGCCACGCGGATTCCTTGTAGACTGTTTTTCGGCATCTTACATGCCTCCCATCATTTTGGCGTGCAGGGCTTTGATTTTGTCCAGGTGACCCTGAATGACGGGCAGGGTTTCGGCGGCGAATTGCTTTATTTTCGGATCCGTGCCGGAGCTGGCTTCTTTGCTGAAGGCCTTGACGTCTTCCTCATGGTCTTTCAGCATATCGGCCACATAGGCTTTGTCGAAATCGGGACCGGAGAGCATTTTGAGCTTGTCGTACATGGCTTTCTGCTTCATGTCCATGTCGGCGGGAAGCGTCATGGACTCCTGCTGGCCAATGCTCATCAGTTTTTCGTTGGCTTCCCCGTGGTCATGCACCATGAGTTCGCCGAATGCCTTGACGTCCGGACTTGTGGCTTTGTCGGCAGCCAATTTCCCCAATTGAACTTCCGTGTCGCCCCCGTGCGCCGCGGCCAGGGCGAATTTCGCATCTGTCGTGGAAGCGGCAAATGCGGTGACCCCGAGACCGACCGCCGCGGCACAAAAGAATTTAGATGTGTAATTCATTTCAACCTCCGACTGTTGGAGGTGGATAGCGGAGTTAAGTTACTCTGTCAGAATTTGTAGTCCGGCGGCTTGATCTCTTTCAGACGCAGGTAGACTTCCGCCTGGCCGCGATGATGGGCGGTATGAGTGAAGCCGCCCCAGAGCAGTTCGAACTTCGAAACGGTGGTGCCGCCGCGTGTCATGGTTTTTTCCAGATCGGCGTCGGTCATCTTCTGGATGCCGGAAATACAGTAGTCAAAAGCGGCGTTGATGTCCTTGATGGCGGTGGGCTTGGTGTCGTCAGCCGGTTTGGCCATCGGATTTTTTTCGCCAAAAGCAGCCGAGCAGTAGTTATAGTCGGCGGCGGCGATGTGGTTCATCTGGCCGCCGAAACTCATTTCGGGATCGGTGGCTTTGAAGGCGTAACTGTCGGCCGGCATGGCTTCGGCAACGGCCAGAGTCAGTTCCTTGGATGACTGCCAGTGCTTCAGCAGCGACTTGACGATGACGGTGCTGCCTTCGGCAAACAAGGCGTGCGAAACAAGAAGTCCGCAAATGCAGTAAATGGATGGTTTCAAAATATTCCCCACGCCATGATACGACAGTTAGACTAATGGAATGCGCGTTGCCATTATTGGGACCGGTTATGTGGGACTGACGACGGGTGTCTGTCTTGCATTCACCGGCCACACGGTTTTTTGCCTGGACACGGATGAAGCCAAGGTGGAGGCTTTGAAACAGGGCAAGATTCCCATTTATGAACCGAGTCTGGAAGAACTGCTGGAAGAGGCCAAGCCAAACCTGACGTTCACCACCAGTTATCCGGAAGCAATTCCGCATGCGGATGTGGTTTTCATTGCCGTGGGAACGCCGCCGACGCCATCGGGAGCGCCAAACCTGGAGTTTTTGTCGCAGGCGGCGCGGTCCATTGGGCAGCATATGTCGACGGGCTTCACGGTGGTGGTCAATAAGTCCACGGTTCCGATTGGGAGCGGCAATTGGGTGGATTCTTTGCTGCGCGACGCCGTTTCGACGCGTGCCGACAAGGGTGAGGTTCATTTTGCCGTCGCTTCGAATCCGGAATTCCTGCGCGAGGGTTCGGCTCTGCATGACAGTTTGTACCCGGACCGGATTGTGATTGGCGCGGACGAAGCCAAAGCGCTGGAAGTGATGTACACGCTCTATCGGCCGATTCTGGACCAGACGTTTTCCGCGCCGACTTATCTGCCGAGGGCGGAAGGCGTGGGCGCGGTGCCCATGCTGTCGAGCGATCTGGCGTCGGCTGAGCTGATTAAGTACGCCGCGAATGCGTTCCTGGCGTTGAAGGTGAGCTTCATTAACGAAATTGGCCTGGTGGCAGAGCGCGTGGGCGCGGATATTTCGGAAGTGGCGCGTGGCATTGGGCTGGATTCGCGCATTGGGCCGCGTTTTTTGAGCGCGGGCATTGGCTGGGGTGGTTCGTGTTTCGGGAAAGACACGGCGGCGCTGATTGCGACGGCGGGCGAGTATGGGCTGCATCTGCCAATTGTGGAATCGGCACGCAAGATTAATTCGCGCCAGCGGGACCGGGTTGTCGAGAAATTACTGAACGAACTGAAGCTGCTGAAAGGGCGAACCATTGGCCTGCTGGGGCTGGCATTTAAGCCGAACACGGATGACCTGCGGGAGGCGCCGGCGATTGAGATTGCGCAGAAGCTGATTGACCGCGGTGTCCGCGTGAAGGCGCATGATCCCATTGCGATGGCGCGCTTTACGCGTGAGCACGGGAATATGGGCGTGATCTTGTGCGATTCGCCGGAGAGCGTGGCGGCGGGCAGTGACGCGCTGGTGCTGGTGACGGAATGGAATGAGTACCGGGATCTGGACTGGGAGCGGGTGGGAAAAAGCATGCGCTCGCCGTTCATTCTGGACGGACGGCATTCGCTGGATGCGGAGAAGATTATTCGTTGTGGGATGCGCTACGCGACTTTAGGTTAGCGGCCGGATTTGTCGTCAGTTCGGGCTTGGGAACGGGCGGACGGCCGCGCTTTTTTCCTTTCTGTGAAACAGACGAGAGGCGTTCCAGGGCAAGGATGGCTTCATCAAGCCGTTGTTTCTCCGATTGCAGTTCGGAAATGATTTTGTGGAGGTCCATGACAGGTTTCCAGGCGATGCCGGGCGTACAGCCTAGGGCAGCGCTGAGGTGACGCCCTATTGTTGATCTCACGTGCAGCTAAGGAGTAGCAGTCACTACAGTATCAGAGTGGGCGATGGAATTTAGGAGGGGCTCTCTAAATTTTCAATGCGGCGCTGGTGGGCCTCCGCAATGCGCGCCAGCGCCCGGATATGGTCGAGGTGACACTCAGTTGTGCTCTGGCGTTCTGCCGTTTGGACGGCAAGGGCCATCAAGCGATCTAAATTCGCTTCAACCCGGTCCATACGCTCATTCGATTCGCTGGGCATATTTGTTCTCAGAGTAGCAAAAACCCCGCGATCCTTTCGGATCAGCGGGGCTTTGTATTTAATCGGGCGATGACCTACTCTCCCACACACTTGCGCGTGCAGTACCATCGGGGCTGAGAGGCTTAACTTCCGTGTTCGGGATGGGAACGGGTGGAACCCTCTCGCTATGATCACCCGAAA
>Ga0116226_10006709_pt1 | contig 10349 bp, 8 predicted proteins | sample S1TSphfallax_FD_89692 | JGI IMG/M metagenome (GOLD analysis project Ga0116226, IMG submission 89692) | Host-associated microbial communities from peat moss isolated from Minnesota, USA - S1T2_Fa - Sphagnum fallax MG | ecosystem: Host-associated > Plants > Peat moss > Unclassified | place: USA...
GCGAAGGCGATCAAGCAGGCCGCAGCGACGGAGACCTTCAGTGTTGTTGCAAATTTCATAAAATAATTCCCCTAGGGTTGTTCACTCGGTTCAAAGAAAATCTTCAAAAAAATCGGAAGTGCTGCCGCAAACGAACCCAGTCGATGCGTCGGGCTCGCCTGCGTCGCAACACAGTCCTACATTAAAGCGAATTCTACGCGCTTAATGCAACTGAAAAAGCGCACTGTCGTGCGCTAGCGACGGATTTGTAGCGTTTTTTTGGGTCTCGGGGAATTAATTCGCTGTCACGAATGCATGGCCGTAGGTCAATTCCTACAACAGCTCCATGACGGCGCGGTGACCTTGGTTGATCGCGACATCGGTGTAAGCGCCGCCGCCGGAGTCGGAGTTTGCGATCGTGATGTTGCCGAAGCGCGCGCGCCCAATGACGTGCGGCCGCTGTTCCTCCGGGAGTTCCGGATCGAACAAGGGGTTGTATTCCGGCGCATAGCCATGCGGCCAGCGATTGACCGTGATTGCCGTGATGTCCTCGGCCGGATCGAAGCCACCGCCCGCCAAGGTGCGCGCGAGCTGTTCGCGAATATTGCGTTCGAAGGTCGCGAACGGAGTCGCCAGCAGTTCGGCGCGGCCCACCCGATGCTGCTCCAGTTCCGGCAAACCTGCCTGACAGGGAGTGCGCACCATGTGCAGGAGAATCGGTTCGTCGGGCGAATCCGGACTACGGTAGCTGCCGATGTTCACATGCGCGTTCAGATGGAAGTAGGAATGGTAGCCGCCCGGCGCATAGACGCTGCTCAGCTTGAGCTTCGCAAAGGCGCGCCAATTGCGCAGCGCCACGCTGGTATAAACCAGCGGTGTCTTGATGAGCTGATGCAGAGCCGCTTTCTGCGCCTCGGGCAGTTCCGGGCAAAGATACGGGATCATCATGTTGTAACAGGCGAGCACCGTGCCCCGCGCCCGGGCCTTGTAGGCCTTGCCGCCGCGCAGGTAGGTCACTTCGACCGGTGTGCCGACCTTCGCCTCCCCCAGGTGCCGGGCGCGTACGACGATGCTGTTCAGACGCAGACGTACCGACGCCTCGGGCCGGTCGAGCTGCGCATAATCGGCGCGCGCTGCGACGATGTCGAAAGCGTCCTTGCCGGGTAGTGCATGCGGTATCAAGTTGCGCACGAGCAATCGCGCGATAGTCGCATTGCCGTCCGGGAAATGCAGGCGCGCCGAGCCGCCGGTGTCGGCGTAGCCCGCGGGCGTGAAGCCCATGCGTGCGATCGAGCCTTTGGCGAGATGCAGCCCGGCGAACCCGGGCATCCCATAGCCCCAGCAATCGAGCGCTGAAACGGCGTCGGTCCCCACGCCCCATTCGCCCATCGTGCGGGCATGGTAGAAGCGCAGCACCGCAGGATCGACCTGCACGACGTCGCGCAGGAAGGCTTCGTAGCTGATGCGCGAGAGACGCTGCTTCTTCTCGTCCGAGGACAGGCCCGGCAGGTAGTCGACGAGTCCCGCCTCGATCTGCGCGATCTCCGCACGGGCCCGCGCCGACAGCGGCGCCTGCGCGAGCAGCTGCGGCAGCGGCAGCCGACGGAAACCGACGACGAGTTTGTCCGCGCCGAAGGTCGGTTCGTCGAAGAAAACGCCGGCGTCCAAACCCTGGCGTTCGTAGAAATGCGGGTGTTCGACTTGCTTCGCGATCCGCTCGACATCGACCCCCAAACTGCGCAGCAGTCCGTCGGCGACCGGTCCGTACGGTCGGGGACTGTCGATCTCGAGCGTGCCCCCGTTGAGCAGGTGCACGCGGCCCTGCAGCTCGAACTCGTTGCGCTTCGCATGACCGCCGAAATCGTCGTGGTTGTCCAGTATCAGTATCCGGCTCTGCGGCGAGGTCTTGTCGCGATAAAAATGGGCCGCCGACAAGCCGCTGATGCCGCCGCCGACGACGATCAGATCGTATTCCTCGCCGGTGTCGATGGCCTCCGGGATGGGCGCGCCGTCGCGCAGGGCGTGTGCGTCCTCGAACGAGCCGGGATGACTGCCGCGCAGCCCCGTCAGCCGGGGCGGGTAGTAGCCGGGCGCGGACTGCGCATCGGGGGGCGCGTCGAAGCTTGCACCCGCGTCCAAGCTTGCACCCGCGGCGAACGGGGCCGAGAAGGGGTAGCTCGCCGCCGCCGCGCCTAGGCTAAGTCCGTGCAAAAAGTCGCGCCGGGTGATCGGGCGGTTCATGCCGAGTCGCGCGTCGTTCCAGTCCTTACTCGTCCGTCTGCTCATGTTTCTCGTGTGCTTGCTCGGGCCCTGCAGGATAACAATATCCCATCCGTCGGACATTCGAAGGGGCTTGCCATTCGGGGCGACTAGCTGTATATAATTACATGTACTGTCTACTTATACAGGTGATGCATGTCGGACCTCACGCCCCGCCAGACCCAGATCCTCAGGCTCATTCAAGACGCCATCGCCGAAAGTGGCATGCCGCCGACGCGGGCGGAAATAGCGCGCACGCTGGGCTTCAAGTCCCCGAATGCGGCCGAAGAGCATTTGCGCGCCTTGCAGCGCAAGGGCGTCATCGACCTGATTCCCGGGGCGTCGCGCGGCATCCAGCTCAAGGACATCCTGAGGGAACAATTGGGGCTGCCGCTGATCGGGCGAGTTGCCGCCGGCCGGCCGATCTTGGCCGAGGAGCATATCGAAAGCCGCTACCAGATCGATCCCAAGCTCTTCCAGCCGCAGCCGCATTACCTGCTCAAAGTTCGCGGTATGAGTATGAAAAATGCCGGTATCTTGGATGGCGACCTCGTCGCCGTGCACCGCACGCCCGAAGTGCGCAATCGCCAAATCGTGGTCGCGCGCCTGGACAACGAGGTCACCGTCAAACGCTATCGCCAGGAGGGCACGATCGTCTGGCTGTTGCCCGAAAATACCGATTTCGAGCCCATTCGGGTCGATCTCAAGGAACAACCCATGATCATCGAAGGGGTGGTCGTGGGGGTGCTACGACGCGGTAAAGACGTGGATGCCGCGTGAATCATCATCAATCGCGGATTTGCTGGCGGATGCGCGTGTTTGGAAGTTAAAAGACGCCTCGGCCAGCCATCGCCTGTCATCGTGCCGTCCGGTTTGGTCCACCGGTAAGAGCGCGCTCGATGCCCGCTTGCCGGGCGGTGGTTGGCCGACGGCGTCGCTCGTCGAAGTATTGATCGATGTCAATGGCTTGGGCGAGGTGCAGCTTTTTCTCCCCGCCCTCGTCGAATCCCAGCGTAGAACCGACGGTGATGTGCCCTGGCTCGTCTGGATCGGTCCCCCGCATGAACCCTATGCGCCCGCCCTGGCGCAGCAGGGTATCGAACTCGGGCGTTTATTGGTGGTCCGTCCCCCCAGTGCCACCGAAGCCTTATGGGCCGCGGAACAAGCGTTGCGCTCCGGCGTTTGCGCGGCCGTCTTGTTGTGGCTCAAGGGAACCGATGACCGGTGGCTGCGCCGTTTGAAACTTGCGGCGGAGGAGGGCGGCGCGCTCGGCGTGTTGTTTCGCCCCGAGCGGCATCGTTTCGAATCCTCGCCGGCAAACTTGCGTCTGCTCATGACGCAGGACGAGCAGCAACCCCGTCTCGAACTACTCAAGGTGCAAGGCGGCCGTCCGGGTCTCGTCGATCTCGGCGCTTCGTGAAAGCCCGTCAGCGCATGGCGCCAACCGGGGCGCAGACCGCGGATCTGTTCGCCGCGCCTGCTCCCAGGGACGCACCGGCTCCGCCGGTGTCCCATCAGCGCCGCCGCAATCTCTGGTATGCGGTGGTCTTCGCGGGGACGCCGGACCTCTATCCCTTGTCTCTGCATGCCCAGCAATTCACGTCCTTCGTGAGCCTCGCCGCGCCGAATGCCTTGCTGCTGGAAATTCAAGGGAGCCTGCGCCTGTTCGGATCCTTCGTGCGCCTGCGCGAGTTGCTCGATGCGCGCTGGCAAGCGTTGGGTGTCCCGGCGCAGAGCGCGATTGCGCCATCGACGCTCGCAGCGCTCTGGAGCGCCCGCGTCGGCCAGGAGCTATGCAGCGACGATGCGACGTCGCTGACCGGTCGTTTGCTGCAGATGCCGCTGATCTGTACGGCCTGGGACGCGGCCCGCTTGCAGACCTTGCGTTCGATGGGCATCCAGCGCCTGGGCGATTTGCTGCGTCTGCCCCGTGCCGGCCTCGCACGCCGACTGGGTGTGCAGGCGGTGCGCGATTTGGATGTTGCCTTGGGGCGGCAGCCCGAAGCACGGCGTGCTTTCGTGCCGCGCGAGCGCTTCCGCGAGCGCCTGGATTTCGAGACTGAAATCGAGCACGTGGCCTATCTCGAGCGCGCGCTGGAGCCGGTGCTCGAGCGCTGCGCGCTGTTCCTGCGTCGTCGGCAGGCCGGCGTGCAGAGCCTCGCCTTGCGGCTGCGTCACCGGGTCCGTCACCCGACCGTGTTGCGCCTCGGATTCGCGAGTGTCACGAGCGAACCGCGCCGCTTGCTCGAAGTGCTCGCGCAACGGCTGGGTCGGCTGGAGTTGCCGGCTGCCGTGCGGGCGATCGAACTCCATTCAGGAACTTTACAACCCTTGTCGGCCGTTTCGCTCGACGCCTTCGGGGGCGGCGGCCGCGATACGGCGGTGCAGTTGATCGAGCGCTTGCGGGCGCGCCTCGGCGAGCAGGCGGTCTACGGCGTCACGACGCAACGGGAGCATCGTCCGGAGGCGGCTTGGTGCCGCGTGCAGCACCTGTCGCTCGCTGCCCCGGTCGCATCGAGCCCGCAGCCGCTCGAGGCCATGCCGAGGCCGGTCTGGCTGTTGGATGAACCCGTGTTGTTGTCGCAGCGGGAAGTTGGCGAACTGCGGCTCGAGAGCGGCGCCGGTCCGCGCGATCCCGAACGCATCGAGACGGGCTGGTGGGACGGCAAGGGCGTCGCACGCGATTATTACAGCATCCGTCCGGCGCGCGGCGCGAAGCTCTGGGTCTTCCAGGAACGGCACACGAAATCGTGGTTCCTGCACGGCATGTTCGCTTGAGGAGGGGTCTTGTACGCCGAATTACATGCCCTCAGCAATTTTTCCTTTCTGCGCGGCGCCTCGCAGCCGGAGGAATTGGTCGCGCAGGCCAAGCGGCTCGGTTACCGTGCGCTCGCGCTCACCGACGAATGCTCGCTCGCCGGCGTCGTGCGGGCGCACGTCGCGGCCAAGGAGCATGGACTGCCCCTGATCATCGGTGCGGAGTTGCGCTGTTGCGAGGGTCTCAAGCTGCTCGCGCTCGCGACCAACCGCCGGGGCTACGGCGCCCTGAGCCGCCTGATCACGCAGGCGCGACGCGCCGGCGCCAAGGGCGCTTACCACTTGGAGCGCGAGGCGCTTGCCCAGGGCTTGGATGACTGCCTGCTGATCTGGTTGCCGGACGCTGCCGCCGACCCGAGCGGGGCGCGCGAAACCGAGGGCCGCTGGCTGCGCGAGCGTTTCGCCGGCCGGCTCTGGATCGGGGTCGAACTGCTGACCGGCGGTTTCGACGTCCGCCGCCATGCCGCCCTCGAAGTTTTGGGCGCCGCGCTCGACATTCCGCGCGTCGCCGCGGGCGATGTGCACATGCATAGGCGCAGCCGTCGCGCCCTGCAGGACACGCTCACCGCCATCCGCTTGAACACGTCGGTGCATGCGGCCGGATTCGCGCTGTTTCCGAACGGCGAGCGCTCGCTGCGTTCCCTCGAGCGACTGCGCGAGCTGTATCCGCAGCCCTTGCTGCAGGCGAGCGTGGACATCGCCGAGCGCTGTACGTTCTCGCTCGACGAATTGCGCTACGAGTATCCCGAGGAGATCGTGCCCGCGCACGAGACGCCGACCAGTCATCTGCGTGCGCTGACGGAGCGGGGTGCCTCGAAGCGCTGGCCCGAGGGCACTCCCGCGGCGGTGCGTGCCGGGATCGAACACGAATTGCAGCTGATCGCGGAACTGCGCTACGAACCCTTCTTTCTGACCGTGCACGACGTCGTTCAGTTCGCGCGCTCGCAGGGGATCCTGTGTCAGGGCCGCGGCTCCGCGGCCAACTCCACGGTCTGCTACTGCCTGCAGATCACCGAAGTCGACCCCTCGCGCATGTCCATGCTGTTCGAGCGCTTCATCTCCAAGGAGCGCAACGAGCCGCCCGACATCGACGTTGATTTCGAGCACGAGCGGCGCGAGGAAGTGATCCAATACATCTATCGCAAATACGGCCGTGAGCGCGCGGCCCTCGCCGCCACGGTGATCTGCTATCGGCCGCGCAGCGCCTTACGCGACGTCGGCAAGGCGCTCGGCATGGATCCGGCCAGCGTCGATCGCCTGGCCAAGGGGATTCAATGGTGGGACGGTCAGCGCATCGACCCGGAGCGGATTCGCGAGGCGGGCTGCGATCCGGCCGATCCGCGCATCGCACGCCTGGTCGCGCTGGCCACCGAATTGCTCGGCTTCCCGCGCCATCTCTCGCAGCACGTCGGCGGTTTCGTGATCGCGCGCGGGCGTCTCGACGAACTCGTGCCGATCGAGAACGCGGCCATGCCCGATCGCACGGTGATCGAGTGGGACAAGGATGATCTCGATGCCCTGGGTCTGTTAAAGGTCGACGTTCTCGGACTCGGCATGTTGAGCGCGATGCGCCGGGCCTTCCAACTCGTCAACGATTTCGGCGGGACCCCCGCGGTCGCCGGGGAACTCTCGCTCGCCACGGTCCCGGGCGAGGACAGTGCCGTATACGACATGATCTGCCGCGCCGAGACGACCGGGGTGTTTCAGATCGAATCTCGAGCCCAGATGGCGATGCTGCCGCGCCTGCGTCCGCGCAACTACTACGATTTGGTGATCGAGGTGGCCATCGTGCGCCCAGGTCCCATACAAGGCGAGATGGTGCATCCGTACCTGCGCAGACGCCGCGCCGAGGAGCCGGTGAGCTATCCGAGCCCGGCCGTCGAGAGCGTGCTCCAGCGAACGCTGGGCGTGCCCATTTTCCAGGAGCAGGTCATGCAACTCGCGATCGTCGCGGCGGGCTTCTCGCCCGGCGAGGCTGACCGCCTTCGCCGGGCGATGGCCGCCTGGAAGCGCAAAGGAGGCCTGGGCTCGTTCGAGCGGCGTCTGATCGACGGTATGCACGCGCGCGGCTACACGGAATCCTTCGCGCGCCAGATCTTCAACCAGATCCTGGGTTTCGGCGAATACGGCTTTCCCGAGTCGCATGCGGCGAGCTTTGCCCTGCTCGTCTACACCTCCGCCTGGCTCAAGCATCACGAGCCGGCCGCATTTTGCGCCGCCCTGATCAACAGTCAGCCCATGGGCTTCTACGCACCCGCGCAACTGGTCCGGGACGCCCGTCTCAACGGCGTCGAAGTACGCCCCGTCGCGGCATCGATCAGTGAGTGGGATTGCACGCTCGAGCGACGCGCCGACGGCCGGCCGGCCCTGCGGCTGGGACTGCGCCTGGTGCAACATCTGTCGCGAGCCGGTGCGCTGCGTTTGCTCGCCGCACGCGCGCTGCGCGCCTTCGCCGATGTCACGGATCTGGCGGGGCGGGCCGCGCTCGATCGTCGCGATCTCGAGGCCCTGGCGGCGGCCGATGCGCTCGCCGGTCTCGCCGGTCACCGGCATCGCGCCGTTTGGCAGGTGAGCGGCGTCGAGCGCAGTTTGCCCTTGCTGGGTGCGGACACGGTCGTCCCCGAGGGCATTCCGCTGCTGCGTGCGCCGCGCGAGGGCCAGGACATCGTGGCCGACTACGGCAGCACCGGACTCACACTGCGCCGTCATCCGCTTGCCTTGCTGCGTGACCGCCTGGCACGCGAGGGGCTGCTGCCCGCCGAGGCTCTCTGGGATCAGCGCAACGGCAAGCGCATCGGCACGGCCGGCCTGGTCATCACGCGCCAGCGGCCGGGCAGCGCGGGTGGCGTGACCTTCGTGACGATGGAAGATGAAACCGGCCATGTGAACATCATCGTGTGGGAGCAGGTCGCCGCCGCTCAGCGCGCGCCCTTGCTCGAGTCCAGCCTCCTCGAGGTGCGCGGCCGGATCCAGCGCGAAGGCGACATCCTGCACGTCATCGCCGAGCGTCTGCGGAATTTGTCAGCTCTATTGGGAGATTTGGTGGTCGAGTCCCGTAACTTTCACTGAGCCGCGGAGTCCCGGACGACCGATTCATCCGGCTCGGCGCCCGGTTCCTCGCGTTCCACGAGCCAGGCATAAAAACTGAGCAGGCCAGCCGCCGTGGCGATCGAAACGGCCAGGCCCGCGCAGACCGGCGCCAATTTGACGATCAGAGGAACCTTCGAGAAATGCAACGCAACAGATAGTTTGGCGAAGCCTTTCGGGGAGGCGTGGGCGGCCAACATGCCGACGAACACCGAGATCGCACTGGCAAGACCCGCCAGGGCACCGACCGACTTGCCCAGTTTCTTGTGCGACAGATTCTTCCAGCTGGTCGGAAATCCCATGGCTTCGCCTCACTCCCTAGCGCCTCATCGACCTTTTTTCTTCTTCCTCGCGTGCGTGGTGCCGGCGGCCGGTTCGGATTCGTCGTCCTCGTCGTCACCGTGAATGTCGTAATCGTCGAAGTCGCTGAGCAGTTCCGCGGTACGGCGCTCCTCCATGACCCGCTCGAGGCGCCGCCACGCGGGCTCCGCGCCCCCTTTGGGCGCCCGCCGCCGCTGTGTCTCTACGTCCCGCATCACCTGATCGACGTCGACGTCATCCCCGCCGGGCGCGGACTCTTCGGTGTCCTCGTCCTCGAATTCGTCGGATTCGGGTTTCTCGCTGCTCACGCGCGCGTTTATAAACGACAATGCGCCAGGGACGCAATACCCCGCCGATGCGCGCGGGTTCAGCAAACGCACGTGTGCGCTATTTCACCAAATCGTTCAACTGGAATATCGGCAGCAGCAGTGCGATCACGATGAACATGACGACCGCGCCCATGAACACGACCATGAAGGGCCCGAGCAGATTCGTCATCGTCGACAGCAGGCCGTCCATTTCGCGCTCTTGATTGCCGGCGGCGCGCTCGAGCATCTTCTCCAGTTCACCGCTGCTCTCGCCGCTCGAGATCAGGTGGATCATCATCGGCGGAAAGATCTTGCGGGCCGCGAGCGACTTGCCGATCGGCGCGCCTTCGCGCACACGCAACGCCGCATCCACGACGGCGTTCTTCATCGGCAGATTGTTGACGACGTCGGCGGAAATCTTGAGCGCCTCGAGCACTGGCACGGCGCTTGCCGTCAGGATGCTGAAGGTGCGAGCGAAGCGCGCCGTGTTCAGACCGCGGATCAGCTTGCCGGCGAGCGGCACCCGCAACAGCAGCCGGTGGAAGCGCAGGCGCGCTTCCGGGGCCTTGAGCCATCGCAGGAACGCCCAGGTGCCGAGACCGACCGCGGCTAGCCCGTAATACCAGTAGTTGCGGATGCCGTCGCTCATCCCGATCAGAATCCGCGTCGCAATGGGCAGTTCCTGATGCCCCTGCTCGAACACCGCCACCACTTGCGGCACGACGTAGGCGAGCAGGAACGAGACGATCGCGAAGGACAGCACCATGAGGACGATGGGATAGACCAGGGCGTTGCTGACCTGCTGGCCCATGACCTGGCGCGACTCGGTGTAATCAGAGAGGCGCTCGAGCACGGAGTCCAACTTGCCGGACTGTTCACCCGCCGCGACCGTCGCGCGGTAGATTTCCGGAAAGGCCTGGGGGAAATCGCGCAGGCCGTCGGCGAGCGGATGCCCTTCGACCACCTTGCTGCGCACGCCCAGGATGATGCGTTGTACGCGGGGCTTCTCGGTTTGTTCGGCGACCGCCTGCAGCGATTCTTCGAGCGGCAGACCGGAGCGCAGAAGGGTGGCGAGCTGCCGCGTCAGGAGGGCGAGATCGAGCGTCGAGAGGCCGCGACGCATGAAGCCGCTGGCGCGGCTGCGTTTCAGTTCCGACTGCGCCGCCTCCTGGATTTCCATGGGCAGCAGCTGCTTCTCGCGCAGCAGCTGGCGCACGTGCTTGGGCGTGTCGCCTTCTATCAGACCCTTGCGTTCCTTGCCCTGGAGGTCCAGCGCGGTATATTCGAACGCGCCCATCAGTCTTCGCGCGTGACGCGGAGCACTTCTTCGAGGGTGGTCTCGCCCGCCAGGATCTTGCGCCTGCCGTCGTCGCGTATGCCGGCGCTCGCGCGCCGGGCGTAGCGCTCGAGGTCCTGCTCCGCGCTTCCGTCGTGAATCATCGTGCGCATGTGATCGTCGACGGCGATCAGTTCGTAGATACCGGTCCGCCCGCGATAGCCGGTGCCGAGCTCGTCGCTCGGCCGGTAGAGCGTGACCGGTTCCCCGTCCGGGGGAAGATTCAGCAGCCGCCGCTCGTA
>Ga0116226_10006710_pt1 | contig 10348 bp, 15 predicted proteins | sample S1TSphfallax_FD_89692 | JGI IMG/M metagenome (GOLD analysis project Ga0116226, IMG submission 89692) | Host-associated microbial communities from peat moss isolated from Minnesota, USA - S1T2_Fa - Sphagnum fallax MG | ecosystem: Host-associated > Plants > Peat moss > Unclassified | place: USA...
AAGCCTACTTTGCAAACCGATAATCTCTTTGAACTGGTGCAACTGGTGGACGCACAACTCCAACCAGAGGCAGGCCTGGTTTTCGCCCTACCACACCCCAAAAACACACACACACACACAGACAAGCTATGAGTAGGATTGGACCAGCCTGAACCATCACAAGAAATGGAAACCTTATGATATCCCAAGTTCTCTGGCAGTTGGCAGCTCAAACAGAACAAAAGTGCAGCAGTTACATACAGTATGCTCTTTTTCTGTTCACAGAAGATGAGAAAAAGTCAAATAGGGTACTCACCATTGAAGAGGTTGTTCGAGTAAAAATGGTGTTGGGGAAGGAAGATTGCCTGGTGAGCAAAGGCAGGACTCCCATCTCCTCCATAACCACCACTATTTGATGATGATCCTGCTCCAGTAGAAGAACTACTTTCATACCCCCAACGAGACTCAATTTGCGGGGATGGCAAGAGCCCACCAGGAGAGTTGCACATACTGTCCACCTCAACAGGTATGTGGGACCTTTGGGAGAGTGAACTGGGTGAGTTGGGTAAAGATTGATGGTCTGCAGATTGCTGCTGGGAAGAAAGGAACTGCTGCTGTTGGTGAAATTGAAGATTCGGGTGTGTTAAGGAGTTACTACTAACAACCTCCCCAGCTGCATACCTCTGGCCCACAGGTCCAGAAGACAATGTCTTGAAGTTTGTTGTCGACTGAAAGCTGTTGGCACGTTGAGCATTGTGAAGATGAGTTTGAGGGTGGTTAGCTGGATACAAGTGAGCATGTTGCTGCTGATGCCAGTATTGAAGATGTGCAGTTTGTGGTACTTGTTGTTGCTGCTGCTGGCCTAATCGGCTGGGAGAAGTTTGATTTGGAGAAAAGGGACCAAGCTTGTTGGCTGCCACATTGGTGCGCCCATAGCCTGATTTGAAACCTTGAGAGGAGTTCTGGAGCAGCACTTGGCTGCCATCACCATTTTGGCACTGTACTGTCCTGAGATAAGTACACAACAGAAAAAAATGCAGTTTTGGACATGTAAGTGCACAACAGTCAAGAATAGACACAAAAGCTTGAACACAAATCTCCTGCAAATACATTTCAGTAAAATAGGCCCAGCCACCACCAACAGATTTGTCTATTCAGGTACAACTGTAGTTCGACATAAGAAAAGTGAAGATAGTAAGAATGCCTGCAGATAAAATTACCTTGAAACAGTGTGGCTGCTGGGTACTCCACTTTGTAAAAGGGGGTGTGGGTGCCCCATGAATGAACCGGGACCAAGGCCATTCCCTGGACCAGAGAATGCTCTGGATCCAGGGCCAGGCCCTAACCGTGCACCCCCACTTCCCATCACTCCATCTGGTGGCCCCATCCCAGAAACAGAGCTTCCAAACCCAGAATCTATTGATGAATCATCCTCCAGAAGATGCTCATCTCTGGCATCCAACCAACCACAACCATAGAGGGACATCAATTACTCATTTCATGAGATTGTTCTTGCTGAAAATCTTCTTGTAATTTAGACACCTATTTAAGACCATCACATTGATTTCATCTCTTCTACAGCAGACAACACTTCCCTTGCAGATAAATTTTTCCAGATATCAAACAAGTACCAACTGGTTGTACCAGCAGGAACACAATTGGAAAGAACAGCTTACAGTTCTTTCCTATCTTTGAGCCCCTTTTGCAAGAGTTCACTTCAGCTGGCTGTCAGTTCTAAAAACATAAGACATATCATGCTGGGACTGGAGGATTCTCAGCACACCCAAGATGCCATGTAATGTTAAAACCAAGCTTCAGAAAAAAAATGCTAAAATTTCTCTTACCTAAAATCTGCATCCCAATCACCAGGCCCAGCAGCAAGAATTTCCGAATCCCCACCATCCACAGAGCTATCTGAGGAAGCCAAAACCGAGCCCAATGCTCGATGATGCATTGTCACTGCATTGCCACTGTTTCTGGTTGGCTGCCATGGAGGAATCATTCGAACCCCACCTTGAGCATGCAAGAAATTATTGCCACTTCCGAGCTCCATGATCCCACCAGCAGCATTACTTTGCTGGAGCCTTGTGGAGTGAGCACTCTCATGAGGTGACAAACTAGCCCCACCTAAAGGCGCAGGAATTGGGAAAGGCCCACGCCGCTTGTTATACCTAACTGCAGCAGCCTCCCTAACAGCATGGGCAGGGGAAGTGGGCCCATGCCGATTAGGTGACCCCTGTGACGGGGAACTAGGGGACCGGAAACTTGATCCTGCTGATGACTGGAATGCTGACCCCGGCGATGTTTGGTATAAGTTACCTGAGGAGAATGGGAAGAATTTTCAGAATCACAAACTGACCAATTGTTTGTACCCCAAAAACATTACCAAAGAAAAGCCACCAATCTAGTTCTTGCTATAAAGAAACCCAAGCATTGATGAAGACTTCGATATATCACAAGTCATGACATCCAAATGCAACCAGGAGTGTAGCCTAGACAGCTCTTTGACATATACAGAAACAAGACCAACAATCACCCCTTGTTTGAAGAATTGTTTCCTAATTATCAAGGGGAGAAAAACAAGTACAAAACATACCTGAAGTTTGGTACTGTGAACCTGGAGACGCAGTGTACTGGGAACCTGGAGATACTGGAAAGTGAGGACCTTGTGCTGGGAACTGATGAGAGGGGCTACCACCTAAAGATAAGGGCCGGCAGCCTCCTCCTGATGGACTCATGCCGAGCTGAGTCTGTCCAGGAGCTTGCCCCAGTCCTCCTTGCATATGTGGACCTGATAGCCGCCGCCAATTGGTATCTGGGGATCCACCAAGCAAAGACATTTGTCCATTCAATGCTGCCGGATAACTCACCGACATCCCTGTGCCATCACCATAACTGCCAAAGCTGCTGCCAAGGGCACCATTTTCCCCATAGCTGTCGAAGCTACTGCCATGGCTGCTTGCTAATGAGTAAGGTGTTGCCTGAAGTTGTGGGCTACCATTGAATGGTCCATATAAGCTCAAGTTTCCAACCTACGTGGTCAATGAACTCAATTAATAACTGTCACCATTTCATCCCACAAGACCAGGAGACTCAAGGGGGTCTTCAGGCATTCTGAGTTCTAACTATGTATCTACAGGATTTTAACACAGGCACAGCAGAACACAGTCGGATTTCAAACATGCTTACTTGTGGTGAAAGGCCTGCACCAAACCAGTGGCCTGAACCAACCCTGTGCTCCATAGCCAATCCCTCACTGACAGGCTGCCAAAACAGAATGAACTAGTTTCATGACGACATCAAAGAAATGACAGCCAAAGAAAAGAGAGAGCCTGAATTCACATCCACCTCTTTATGATCCAACATATAAGGTTATAGAGTTTAGGGTTTAGGGTTTAGCATGAATCAGCATGTCTAAACACAGCTCATATCAACCCACTCATTACTGTACTGACTAGCCAAAGAGTAATTTTCCAGCAGCACTTGCCTTATCCTTGTAGTCCTGACAACTAATGTAACAAAATGTGAGTAAGATGCACAACCAAAATAAACTAAATTGTAGGCACTCACAGTGCGAGGTATTTCAGGCTGAGGTTTGAAAGGGCCATCAAAGGGCTCCCCTGTCAAGAAAGGATGTTGTGCAGCCTGTTGATAGCAAATTGGCAGGTCAATATTGTAGTTAGTGTCTCGTGAACAACAATCATGTCTTACCCCATCAAAGTATGTCATTCTTCGCTGAGCTTGCATATGAGCTTCCTTGAGACCTTATAGTACATGAGGTATAATACAAACAAAAGCCTTGAAAGGACAATAAAACATTGAGAAAACTGAGCAATAGAACCAACCCACCATTCAAATTCTGATCCATCCCAAGAGAAATGACATCTGAAATGCCAATAATATGAGACCAAAAAAAACCAAAAATTAAGGTGAAAATCTGTTATACAAGAATTCTGACCTGGGATGGTGTCCATCGCTTGTTTGGATCACATTCCACAAGACCTCTAAGGAAATCTGCAAAGATTGTCCGAGCCTCCAATTCTGGAAAATAAAACAAAAGTAAACATTGTCAAAACTTTCAGTTCTGATAGTGGAAGGCAGGACAAGCAAAATCCTGCCATCATTTTGATCCAACTGCCCAGAGTTAATACAAAAGAAAAGAGAAATGGAAAACACACAAAAGAACATTAGTTCAGTGGAGGATAATGCACCAAACATTAATCCAAAGTACAGAGTTTCTGTAACACAACTGGCAGTATCAGGATACTCCACCATGATGCTGGCTAGCTCAACAAAACATAAAAGATAACAAGAAGACCAAAAAACCAAGAACAAAGTGTCAACACAAAAGCAAAGACAAATGGGAAAAAGCCAAGAAAGAAAGCAGAAAGAAAACACAGAGAAGTAAGAAGGAGAAAATTTATAGCAAGAACTTTGACCAATAAAATGCAACAAAAGATCTTTTTGTAAAAAGGTATGGTAACACTGGATTTTCACTGAGGGGGAATGAACCATTGATGTTACCGATTACAGTAACCCAACTTCAGATGGAAAAATAAAACCTTTCACAAGGTCAGAGAATGGGTAAATTCCTCTTTTTTCTTTGCTAAGAGCCTATTGTAGTGAGAAGTCAAAGTAAGGTAGTCGGGTTACTGAAGAGTGGGCCAAGAACAACAAAAGAAGGAAAAGGACCAAACCTTTCTTTTCTTCTGCTATAGACATTTGCTTCAGATGGTAATCCATGATCATCTCTTCAAGTGTCCCTGCAAAGTACCGCTTTCCTATGACAGGCTTCTTTCCTTCTCTCTGCAAATCAAAAGGAGAAATTTGCTCTATTAATGACAGCATGACCTGGTTGACTTATACGAAATGAAAACCAAAATCGCAAGAGATTCAGGGAAGTAATCTGAGGAGCTTACAGCCTCATTTTCCTCAGGGGTCAGAAGTTCATAGGCTGATGGCTGTCCATTTGGGCCGCTCTGTCCAAGATGTGGGGCCGCACTTGTCAATTTGTAATACTTGTTTGTGTACTTGGCCTTCTTAAGTATGTAGTCAGGAGGTTGACTCCTGCACAGTCAAAGAGAAACTCTTCTCAATACATACCAAAGGGGGGAAAGAATGCAGTTGATTACAATTTTGACCCATAGCCCACAAACATAGCCATGCACATGATGCTGAAGGGGGACATAAGGATATTGCCCTAATCTGGTCCACAACAAGAGGAAACCTAAATGAACTAAGTGTCAACAATAGAAACAGTCTCTCCTCTAAAAGGAGATTCCTCAACCAAAAAAAACCAAAGAGGATACTTAGATGGGTCTGAAACAAACCGGAGTTTTTCTTTGATGAACAGAAGCAGGTCATATGGACACTGGGCAGGGAACAGTGGCCAACCGAGAAAAAGCTCTGCTGCCACGCATCCCAGTGACCACATATCGATGGCTGTTGTGTATCTGTACTTCAAGTTAAGGCCAGTTTTCTATCATAATAAAACTGATGGTAGGATATTATCCCCGGTGACAACGTGCAAGCAAAAAGACACAAGGGAAAAAAGAAACACAGCTGTAAAAGCAAGTCCCTACAAGATGTTGGGTTGAAGATACGTATGCCCGAGTAGAACTTCTGGTGATCGATAGAAACGGCTCTGTAAGAACAAACACAAAAAAAACTCAAGGTTAGAGAACAAGACAGAAGAAAGAGAGGGGATCACAATGTCTTTGTTAAAAAAAATTTGAGGTTTAGGAAAAGGAAATGCCACATGCCCCAAAAAAAGAAAAAGAAAACAAGTACTGGCCAAATGAAAAAAATTTGTTTTCATAAAAGAGAGAGAAACCTGTATGTATGTGTAGACTGTGTTATGCTCCATGCAAGCCGATCCAAAGTCAATCAACTTTATATTTGCAGACTGATTGCTTTATTACCCAATGAAGCACATGCACAAACAAGCACAAAAAACCACCATATTCAGCTATATGAGCCTACCAAGTCCTGAACACATGAGTGTAAAGTGAGTTCAGGTACAGGTTGATTTAGTCAGACTCGACCCAAAAAATGTCATTTGTTTTATGCACCTTATACAGATGCTGCCTGACTTAAATGTTAGAGAGAAGGTGGTTGCACCCTTGAATTCATACCTTGTCAGCAGTATGTTTTCCGGCTTCAGGTCACAATGTATCACATTGGCATCTTGCAAAAGTGTGAGAGCCTTCAACAACTGGAACACCAACAATCATGCAAGAATCAAACTCAAAAACAACAGGAAACATTTCCACAGATGGGATAAAGTCATTATCCTCTGTTGTGACAATCCTGTGGACTTGGTCTCACCTGTTTTGAGAAGATCCGAACCAAGTTTAAGGAAATGCCCTTCAGTTGATTCCTCTGTAGCAGCTCAAACCTAAAATCGAATGAGGAAATACATACACAAATTACAAGCCACCACAAAAAGTATAGTTGAACTGATCATACTCAACTCCTGAACACAAAATGGGTAACAGGCCTTCAAAAGCTAGATCGGTTCACATCCAGCAATCCCAAAGGAAATGCAACAGACTATCAAGGAATTCACATGTTTGAATATCAGATTGATCATGGAAAGACAAGAACAAAAAACTCACAAGTTGTTGCCCAACAACTCAAAGACAATGCAGAGATGCCCTTGAAAGTTGAAGTGATCAAAGCTCCGAACAACATGATGCTCATCCCGTGGATCATGCTTTGTGTTGAGCTGGAATAGTCAAGTAGACAGGGTCAGACAGCCAGCAAGTTTCTTGGATCTGCTATTTGTCCCACCTCCTGATACCATGTGTAATAGTAAGTGTGGGTACCCGAACTTGGGATCTAATTTGATCATGAGTGTACTCAGAAGCCACAGTCAGTGCAAGAATCATGGAATGGACTAAAGGGCATAGAGCCTGTTGCTTCAGGGAATGGTCTTGCACTGAAATGATTTGAGTGTTTGGCTGTAAAACAAAACTTCTATTGCAAAGAACCACAATGTACTCTCCCCTCCACTATTCCATTATCCAAAGATCCAGGATCAAATCTTCGGATCCTGAGAAAAGAGGATGAATCCATACAAGAGAGCAAATCATACCACATGAAGAATGCCAATCTCAACTTTGGCCTGTGTGTAATACGCAAGCTGATTCTTAATGATTTTGACAGCTACAGTCATGTTCGTCTCAGTTGTATAGCACCTTGCCACTTGGCCAAAGGTTCCTTGACCAACCAACTCTTTCACAACATATCTGCGTGGCAAACCCAAATCACCATATCAATTTTGTCACTGTACAATTGCCCCTTCTTGCCACACCATGTGCCAGCTCAGAAAGCAATAATCGATAGTTCAGATCCACCTGAAGAGTGAGAAAATACTGCTTGGAGTGTTGTCAACAGACAAAAACAGTTAGGTAAAGTATGCATTCAACAAACCCAGCAGATGGTCAATGGAGTTCTGATCACAGAAACATGCATACTGCAATTCTCTAAGAACTTCTAGCTCAAACTCTTCTCACATAGCTCTGCCTGTTGTGGCTCCAGAGCAGGGCCTACCTTCGAGTACTGTTCTCATTGACCAGGACACAACCATAGTAGAGAATGAGATCATGGTTCTCATTGTCACAGCCATTGTTGAACTCTGGTACTGATGGATTCGTCAGGTAGCGCTTAGGGTTTAAGCTTTCAGAGTGTTGGAAGCTTGGGTTGCACAGTTGGTAGGTCTCAACAATGTCCTTGGTCACTCTCACTGGCAACTGCACCCATGACAACAAACCCCCCATAGAGAGCAAATGGAGCAAAGTGAGTTTTGATTGCCAGGATTTCCAGAATCTGAGCTAGAAATGAACCGAATGAACTTTCAAATTTGACCACTGTGGTCTTCCAATCATTTAAATCAAACCATGTCAAGGTGCACTTTGCTGAACACTGCTGTACAAGCTACTAAAACTGCGCAACATCAACCCAATAGATGTATAACACAAGCCAACAATGTATGAAGCTGAGCTTTCAGCAAGGCTCTCCTAGACACATAAAGCTCCAATTCACAAGGTGAGAAAGCATGAATGGAGAAGCAGAGAACCAGCATGCACCAACAAGCCTACAATGAGGTTTTAAATCTGAGATTTCTCTCCAGCATTCCACCTTCTTCTGCTGACAGAGCTTACAATGCAGCAAGAAGCTGCAGCAGCAGCATGAGGCAGATGAACATACAGCAGGATGCACTCTGAAAAGCTACATGCCGAGAACAAACCTGCATTTGTTCCAGGGCTGACATCCTGCCAACTTAAAGACCTTGCAGCAAGTCAAAGAGAAGTGCCTCATGGATCTGAAGATAGGCATGCAGAAAGGAAAGAAAAACTCCAAGGCTTCCTGGCATGCTGACAAATTCCTATTCCAAAAAGTTAAACTTCATGAATGCTAGGGACTTTCAAATCAAGTGAACAAAAAGCACAGAGAGAGAGCTTTGAAAGAAAAGAAGAATGGGCTGCCAAAAGGTTCTGCAGTCTGTAAAAAACTTCAAGAATGCTACAACCCCTGATAGGACACTTTGAAAAGAGGCACCCATATCTCAGAATTGCAATCCATGCCCTCAAAAGGCATCACTCTGTGATATGGTGTGAATAAGACTGTGTATCCATTCAAGGTGAAGAGTTGTACCGGCCGTGAGACTTGGATGCGGAGACTTCTTGGTACTCCTCCTACACCACCTCTCCCTCCTCCTCCTCCACTTGGCTGCCTCACTGTCTTAACTCCATTCCAAGGCTTGAATGCAAGTGACCGCGGAAACCAATGGGAGTGAGGGACAGGATACATTGCTCTACGATGCAAGGTTGTTGTCTCTTCATCCTCACTGCCAGAATCACCATCATCTGAAGGTGATCGCATAGGTTGTTGCTGCTGCTGCTGCTGCTGATGGTACTCTTCCCTAGACCCCATCGCAAACACCAGCAAAATTTCCCAGCCCTCCAATTTGCACTCTCCTACCTCAGAGTCTTGATAACGAAACCTTCCAGTACCACAATAATCCAGACCTAAATCACATCAGAACGTCCAAAGCTCACCAATCCCCCCAAAACCCCCATCCTTGCCCCTCCTCTCCACCTTCTTCCTCGCTGCCTCCAAGAAAACCCCCAACCCACAACACACACGCACAAACAGACCACCCCACCCCGCCACGCCACACCACTGCAGCAATCCAGAATCCCTTTTGTTTCTTTCTAAAACTTCATAGGACTAGAGCTCCAGCACCCAAAATTCAACACCATCCAGTACAAAACCACTCCAAGACCATGCCCACTCCCCTGCCACCTCCTCCCTCCTTCCATAAACACAACGATCATATCACAACCACCACCATCATCAGCACCTCATCATCATCCACCTCCTCCACCCGATACCTGAGTTCACCAGGCCACCGAAGTCAGAAACCCTCGCATCCCCCACAAACCCCATTCTCCCCTCCCCTACCTCGCCCCCTCCCTCACCTTAACACATCTCCACAATCTACCCACAATCTACCCACAACCCAACAAGCAAAAATTCAACAAAACAACAAAACAACAACAGCTAACACCACCACCCATCACCGCAGCTTCACATACCAAGTCTAAGAACCTCGTCGTCATCCTTCCCCTTCTCTCAAACCCCACTCCTCCTTCTCTTCCTCGTCCTTCTCCTCTGGACCTTCTTGTGTAGTAGTAGTAGTAGCAACAGTAGTAGCAGTAGTAGTTATTGTTGTTGTAGTTCTTCGTCTTCCTCTTCACACAAATCCCGTTGGCTTCCCCCATTCCGTTCACCACTTCGTCACTGCCTGCTTGATGACACCTGTACCGGCCATGTCCTTGTTGCACTCCTCCATGTCCGCGTCCCACTCCTCCTCCTCCTCGTCCTTGCCCATGACCAACTCCCGCCAACTCCGCTGTGCCCTAAAAGCAGCCATCAGCAGCAGCAGTAGCAGAGCAGCACCTCCACCACCACCACCACCACCACCACGACAACGACGACAACAACAGCAAGAGCAACACCCCACACACTCCTCCTTCTCTCACACGCACCAGCTTCCCCCACAGGCCCGCCCCGCCGACCCCCCACCCCTCCTCCCTACTACCCTACCTACCTACATGCTACCCTACTTTCCTACCGACTTCCCACCCTACAAAACCCTCCTGCTACCTACCTTAGGAAACTGTCCTACTGGGTACCTACCCTGTCCATAGCTAGCTACTACCCTAAGAAACTGTCCTCCTAGGTACCTACGTGGGCCCTCGCTACCCTAAGAAACTGGACTATTAGGTACCTACCGTGGGCATGGCTACCCTAAGAAACTGTCCTCCTAGGTACCTACGCGGGCCCTCGCTACCCTAAGAAA
>Ga0116226_10006711_pt1 | contig 10348 bp, 8 predicted proteins | sample S1TSphfallax_FD_89692 | JGI IMG/M metagenome (GOLD analysis project Ga0116226, IMG submission 89692) | Host-associated microbial communities from peat moss isolated from Minnesota, USA - S1T2_Fa - Sphagnum fallax MG | ecosystem: Host-associated > Plants > Peat moss > Unclassified | place: USA...
CTTGCATAGCGTAGGCCACTGCGCTGATACTTGCGTCGCGTGATTTCAGTCCAGGCCATCTCGGAACTCCTCGTTGTCTTCGCAAACACGAGAGAATCGTAGCCGCTGAAATCACGCAACCCCCGGCCAGCCGCACTGCCCCAGCGTTAGCCCAAGCCACTGTGAAGACTCAATAAACCGTTCCGGGGCCATTCCGGGTCAGCCTCTAAACAAAAGAAGCAAAAGACTTTTAATTCTTCGTTGCTCACTCGGCAAATCGCTGGTCGTAGTCCAGGACTGCGTTCAGTAGAACCTGCGCGCCGGCCGCACACGCTTCCTTGCTGGCAAACTCCGCCTCGTTATGCGAAATACCCCCGGCGCACGGCACAAAAATCATCGTCGTCGGCACGACGCGCGAAATATAGGCGGCATCGTGGCCGGCGCCCGAGGCCATCTCCCGCCCCCCGAATCCCGCAAGCTGCGCGCCCCGCCGAACACACTCTATCATGGCCGGCGCAAACGCCACCGCTTCGGCCTTCCAGATGCAGCTCTCCTGCACCCCCAAGCGCAGCCCCCCCGCAATTTCAGCCAAGCTTTCCCGAAACGCCGCTTCCATCCGGTCCAGCACCGCCTCATCGGGATGCCGCAAATCGACGGTCAGAAAAGTCTCCCCCGGCACAACGTTGCGGCTATTCGGCCGGTTTTCGATCAACCCCACACTCGCCACACCCGGCGCATGCGCAAGGCCGATGCGATCGATCGCCTCGATCGCCCTGGCCGCCCCCAGCAACGCATTCCGCCGCAGCCCCATCGGCGTCGCCCCCGTATGCGCCTCCTGACCCGAAAATGTTACCTCATACCAGCGCATTCCCTGCACGCCGGTCACCACGCCGATGGTCCGGGCTTCGGCTTCCAGAACCGGCCCCTGTTCGATATGCAATTCGAACATTGCCTGGAATCTGCAGGCGCCTACCTGTTCCTCGCCCTGGTAGCCGATCGCCGCCAGCGCATCGCCAAACGCCACGCCATCGCGGTCCCGAACGCCATGCGCAAACGCCTCCGTAAAAACCCCTGCATAGACGCCCGAACTCAGCATCGCCGGCGCAAACCGCGCACCTTCCTCATTGGTCCAGTTCACGATCATCAGCGGCGCGTTGGTCTCGTAGCCGAGATCAACCAGCGTCCGCACCGCCTCCAGCGCCCCAAGCACGCCCAGCACGCCATCGAAACGGCCGCCTGTCGGCTGCGTATCCAGATGAGAGCCCATTGCGATCGGCAAAAGATCGTGCCGCCGCCCCGCCCGCGTGGCAAACATGTTGCCGCAAGAATCGATCCGCATGGTGCACCCCAGCTTCTCGCATTCGGCCTTGAGCCAATCGCGCACCAGCCGGTCTTCGTCCGAAAGCGCCAGCCGCTTGATACCACCCTTTGGCGTCGCTCCGAACGCCGCGCTTTCCATCAGACTAGCCCATAATCGCCCGGCATCGACAGCAAGATTGGATTTGATGTTCATGCCGCCACCTTGCAGAAAAGAACCGAAATGCTTTTACAAAACCAAGGTCAAGTAGGTAAGCAAGAAGTTCTTTTTTGAAAAAAAGAACCAAAAAACTTTTGAGTCTTGATCAACGCCACTTTCAAATGGCGCTACTCGAGAGCCAAAAGTTTTTTTCTTTTTTTCAAAAAAGAAGTGCTTTCTTACGGCAATAGCAACGCCCGCGCAGAACACACTAAGGCTCATACATCCCAAGGTATGCTGTAACGGGTTTGTGATATAACTTTAGTTGTTTGGTATGACTTTATGCAACTATAACGGGTGGCGCTCGGCGTCCGGGCGGTTGGGTGTCACTCCTTGGGAAGGTTGTTCAAAATGGATCCGATGGCTGTTGTCTTCACGCCACTACAACGCACGATCAGCGAAAGAACCGCCTATGTCGGTTTTCTTGTTGCCCTCGCAATGTTTTTCGTGTCTTTATTCCTGCCTTGGGCAAGTATTCCTATCACCATCGCCGGGCAGGGCGACGTCTCAGCCAGCGGCTGGGCGGAACAGGCCTATCTTTCGGTGCTGCCGTTCGCCGGCCTGTTCCTGAATGGGCTGCCTGCGCGCAAGCCGCTCACGCTGAATATTTCGGTGCTCTGCGTCCTGCTGTCCTTCGCGCTGCTCTTCGTCGATAACGTCGACCATCGCAGCCTGTGGCTCACGCCGCTCCTGGTCGACGCGGGGAGTGCGGTTCCGCATGCCATCTATGGTTCCTACCTCGATACCGGCTTCTGGTTTGCGCTCGCTTCGATGGTGGCTCTCTCGGTGTTCGGCATTGCCTGGACGATGCACAGAACGGCCCATGATACCACAACAGCTGGCATCGCAGCTCGCGCGGCCGGATAATGTTACCGGCGGCAGAAGAATGGGGCGCGCTCCATTCTTCTGCCTATAGGCTTTTGACGAGTAGTCTTTTTGACGGGCGCATTTTGATCAAAGGCCGGGGGAGACCCTCGGCCTTTTACTTTGGCCTTGGGTTTTTGTTACACTGCCATCTCCAGGCCTTGTGTGTGCAGGCCGAGGAACTTGGCGCCCTTCCGGTAGGCGTCGGCAAAGCGGGCCAGGCCGGCAGTGCCGCCGTTCACCAACGCCCTGGCCGTCGCAAGGCGCCCCGCCAGCAGAGCCCGCTTTATCGGCATCTCCTGCTCCTTCATGAAAGCCGCCAGCAGCATGGCCGCGGTTTCCGGTTCATTCGCCCGCTCGGGTGCCTCCAGCAGCCCAGCCAACCCCGGTTGTTCAGCAAACCTCGTGTAGTTGGCACGACCCGTGAGTTGAACGAAACCGCGGCCGCGAAACCGTGCGCCGTCCGGCGGGCCCTGGTTCCCAAGATCGCGCCGGTAATCGTAAAGATCGAACGTCCGGCCACCCGGGCTGGTATTGTAGCGCGACACATATTCATCGAGCGGTTCGAAACCTTCCGCTTCCGCCCGGATGGTGGCCAACGCCGCGAGTACGATCAGGGGCGAGGTGAGCGAGGCCTTCTGCAGCGCATCGAGCACAATGGGCAGGTTGCGGATGATTGGCGGCAGCGGCGTCGCGGGAAACATCGCCGCGACATCCTCGGCCGAAAGCCTCGGCATTCGCGGCAGCGCCCCATCCGCGCCCGGCAGGTGAAGGGCCGCGGCGGTCACCGCGCCCACCACCCCATCCGCCAGAAGATCGGCGCTGTGCTGGAAGGCCATCACAGCGGCCTCGGTGGCGGGGCCGAAATCGCCGTCGGGGGGTCCGGATGGAAAGCCCGCCTCCGCCAGCACGCGCTGCAATCCGGCCACCGGCGGCCCCGACATGCCGACGCACAGATCCTGCGCTTCGGAACGCAACTCCGAAGGGGCATCCGAAACAGAAGAGATGTCCGAAATCATTCCGCCTCACAATCAATTAGAACGCTAGGAGAGTGCGCCTAACCCTCCCACCTGGGCAATATTATTTTCCTATTTCCTTGCCGCGAGGCGCCGTTCTTAATGGCTCGTTCACTCAACTCGCTTTATCGTGTAGTTCAATGTGTCAGTGAGTAACGCAGAATGCTTGTGGCCAACGCTGGAGGTTGCTTGGACATTTTGTTGATTGAGGACGACGAACTGGTGCGCGATTGCCTGGAAGTTGCTCTCATGGAAGCGGGTCTCGAGACGTTGGGGAGTAGGTCCGCCGAAGCTGCGCTGGACCTGCTCGACGCAAACGAGCCGCCTTCCGTTGTCGTCACCGACATCAACCTCGGTTCGGGCATGGACGGGCTCGCATTCATGCGTGCGGCCCGCGCGGTATGCCCGGGCCTGCCGGTGGTGTTCATCAGCGGCCGCTACGGCGAACTGCGCGGCATGACCGAGAGCGAACGATTCCTGCCCAAACCATTCACGACCCCGGCGCTTCTGCGGGCGATCCACGATGTGAGAGAGGCCGCCGCGCAATCCGCTTAAGAAGTAAAAGTTTTTTACTCATTTTTCCAAAAAGATATTCTTCCTATTTCCCAAACAACCACAGCGTAACCCATCGTCCCCGCGAATAATTGAACCCCCGCACCGCCCCCAGGCTTTTCGGCGCCATTCCAAGCAGGCTCGCCTGCCGGCTGAACGCCTCGACATCCCGATCCCCCACCAGCACGGCACTTGCCTTGCCATCGGCCAACGCACGCGCAGCCTGCGCCCCATCGGGCAGCAGCGATATATCCGTGCCGGCGACAAACATCAGGCTCGGCTCGGCATAACCGGCCACGGCCAGGCCAATGCCCATCGCATTCCAGCCAGGCCACTCGGCCCGCAGCAGCGTGCCGACGCGCGGGGCAATCCATAGGGCGGGCAGGTTCGGCAATTCAGCCTGAAAGACGGCCAGATACAGTAGCGGCGCGGCGGCCATCGCCCAAAACGGCCGACGCTGCCAGGCGAAACGGCATACCAGTCCGCACGCACAGAGCGCCGGCAGCCCGAGCCACCATCCGCCGCCCATAAGCATGGGCAAGGCCAGCGCACCGATGGCCGGCACGGCGGCTGCCACACCGAGCGCGACCTTGCAAAATCTGCCCATCCAGCCTCTCGGCGCCCCACTGCCGGGGCCGAGTGCAAAACGCGCGGCCAGCAGGAACAGCGCCGGGTAAAGCGGCAGCGTGTAGTGCGGCAGCTTGGTGGGCACCGCCTCGAAAACGATCCAGCTCGGCACAATCCAGGCGAGCAGAAATCGCGTGGCCGCGTCGCGCCGCGTGGCCCACGCGCCAGGCAGCGCGCCCAGAGCCGGCACCGTGGAAGGGAATGCCAGGATCGGCAGCAGCAGAAGATGCAGCCCCGGAATACCGCCATGCGCTTCCGCCCCGCCTGCGAGGTTCTGACCGAGATCGCCGCCCACCGCCTGCGCAAAGAATTTTCCGTGCGTGGCAATGCCGATCGCGACGAACCATGGGAGCACGGCCGCAAGCAGCAGCGGAATCCCCCAGCCCGGCTTAACGGCACGCAGCCACGCGCCACGGCGCTCCGCCAGGCACAGGGCAAGGGCGGCAAGCGCGAGCACCATCGGCGCAATCGGCCCCTTCAACAAAATGCCGGCCGCTGCTGCCAGCCAAAATCCGGCGGCCTGCTCAGCGCCGATGCGCGCACCCATCCACGCCCGCGCCAACACGGACATGGCGAGCGTGGTCGCACCCAGCAGCGCCGCATCGGTCTTGGCAATGTGCATTTCGGTCGCCAAAATCACCGATCCGCCCAGCATCGCCCCCGCCAACGCCGCCGCCACGGGATCGAACCCCAGCACCAGGCCGATCTCGAACGTCGCCAGCACCGCGACGATGCCGCCAACCAACGATGGGATCCTGTACGGCCAGATCGGATTGGCGAGATGCGTGCCGAAGGCGAGCACCGCGGGCGCCTGCAGCCAATGGATGCCGATCGGCTTCTTGTTCCGCGCCTCCGTCCCATTCATGATGCGCAGGTAATCGCCGGTCTCGGTCATCTGCTTGGTGGCCTGCGCAAACCGGCTTTCATCCCGATCCCCCGGCGGCAGGCTGAAGAACCCCGGCAGCCCCACGCAGAGCGTGAACAGGATCAGCAAAACCCTTAAAAATCCAGGCGTGCAGCGTGGCTGTGGCGCATGGAACAACCAATGCCCCGGCCTGCCGCGCGGCAATGCCCCTTCCATCCGTTCGATGCGCATGGCCGGCCCCTATCACGTGATCGGCGCCTACGCCATTAACGCGCCCATGGACCCGACGCGACTTTTCGCCCTGCAACTCTTGCGCGCCGTGCTGGAACAGCACCGCCCCCTCGATGAAGCGCTGGACCGCCTACCCCCCCACGCCGAACCGCGCGACCGGGCAGCCGCGCACCGCCTGGCGGCCACGGTGCTGCGGCATGGCGGCACCCTGGATGCTGTGCTGGAACCCCATCTGCGGCGCGCCCCCCCCGATGCGGTGCGATGGATTCTCCGCATCGGCGCGGCCGGGCTGCTGTTCCTCGATACGCCGCCCCACGCCGCCGTCGCCACCGCCGTCGAACTTGCGCGCGCGCAAAAACTGGCCCCCTTCGCCGGCCTGGTGAACGCCGTACTACGCCGGGTGGCGGGCGCCGGCGCCGCCGCCCTGGCCGAGCTCGATTCCCCACGCCTCGATACCCCCGCCTGGCTCTGGGCATCCTGGTCCGATCGGGCCCGCGCCATCGCCCTCGCCCACCAGCACGAAGCGCCGCTCGATCTCACGCTCAAGCAGGGGGCGCCGCCGCCCGATGGGGGGCTCGTTCTGCCCACCGGCTCCATCCGCCTCCCGGCCGGCACCCGGGTTGCCGATCTGCCGGGTTACGCCGAAGGCCAATTCTGGGTACAGGACGCCGCCGCCGCCCTCCCCGCCAGGCTGCTCGCACCGCGCCCGGGCGAAGCGATCGCCGATCTATGCGCCGCCCCCGGCGGCAAAACCGCGCAACTCGCCGCCGCCGGCGCCCGCGTGATCGCCGTGGAAAGCAGCGAAAAACGCAGCGTGCGGCTGCGCGAAAACCTCGCCCGCCTCTGCCTCCACGCCGAAATCGTGCTGGCCGACGCCCTCACTTGGCAGCCCCCAGCCCTGCTCGACGCTGTGCTGCTCGATGCTCCCTGTTCCGCCACCGGCACGATCAGGCGCCACCCGGACCTGCCGCACATCAAGCGCGCCCAGGATATCGCCACCCTCGCCGCCGGCCAGGACCTGCTGATCGAAGCCGCCGCCGCCATGCTGCGCCCAGGCGGCCGCCTGATCTACGCAGTGTGCTCGCTACAGGCCGAGGAAGGCCCCAACAAAATGATCGCCCGGGCCGGACTCGAACCCGATCCATTTACCGCGGAGGAAACCCTGAACGTTCCGGGGGTGCAGCAAAATGGCGTGATCAGGACGGATCCTGCAATGTGGGCCGACCTGGGCGGACTCGATGGGTTTTTTATTTGCAGATTCAGGAAGAAAGCAGTTCTTTTTTGAAAAAAAGAACCAAAAAACTTTTATTATTTTGGCGCATTGATGCGCGCGATACGCTTTAAGATTCAAAAGTTTTTTGCTTTCTTTTTTTCAAAAAAGAAGTGCTTCCTGTCCTTCGCCTTGCCCCACCGCACCCGCCCGCCTAAAACCAACCATGCACCAGCAATCCATCCTCGTCGCCCCAAGCCTCCTCGCGGCGGATTTCTCCAGACTGGCCGATGAACTCGCCGCCATCGAACAAGCGGGCGCCGACTGGCTCCACCTCGACATCATGGACGGCCATTTCGTGCCGAACATCAGCTTCGGCCCCGCAATCCTCAAAGCCCTGCGCCCCCGCACGAAAATGCCGTTCGACGTGCATCTGATGATCGCCCCCGCCGATCCGTACCTCACCGCCTTCGCGGAAGCCGGCGCCGACCACATCCTGATCCACCCCGAAGCCGGCCCCCACCCCCACCGCTCGCTGCAAGCCATCCGCGCGCTCGGCAAGAAAGCCGGACTCGTGCTTAACCCCGGCACGCCCATCGCCCACGCCGCCACCATGATCGATATGGTGGATATCATCCTGGTGATGTCCGTGAACCCGGGCTTCGGCGGCCAGAAATTCCTGCACGCCCAGTTGCCCCGCATCGCCGAACTTCGCCGCCTCATCGATGCAAGCGGTCAGGCGATCCGCCTGGAAGTCGATGGCGGCATCGATCCCGCCACCGCCCCCGCCTGCATCGAAGCCGGCGCCGACACCTTCGTCGCCGGCACCGCCGTATTCGGCACGAAAAACTACGCCGCCGCGATCGCCGCCATCCGAGGCGCAAATGACGCGATTGCCACCATCCGCGGCGGCGGGTCAGCGTGAGCGTGCTCCGCACCCTTCGCCTGCGCATGGCCAAGCTGCCCAGCCTGCGCATGAGCGTGCCCGATGCCCCCACCGTGCCCGTGCGCGACCCCTGGCTCGGCGATCCCGCCCGCGGCGCCCGCCTGCTGAAAGGCGAACTGGCCCATTTCGGCGCCGTGCGCGTGCTGAAACCCGGCGCCTGGGTGGATACCGGCGGCAGCCCGGTGATGCGCGCCCATGCCCACGGCTTCACCTGGCTGCGCGATCTGCGCGTGATCGGCACCGATGCCGCCCGCATGCGCGCCCGCGCCCTCGTGGGCGACTGGATCGAAACCGGCAGCGCCGATCCGCTCGCCCAGCGGCCAGACATCGCCGGTGCCCGCATCGCCGCCTGGCTCGGCCACTATGATTTCTTCGCGGCTTCGGCCGAGGATAGTTTCCGCCAGCGCATGATGTGGCGCGTGGTGAACGATGCCCGCCTGCTCTCCGCCGCATTGCCGCCCGAAGAGCAGGACGGCCGCGCACTGACAGCGCTGAAAGGCCTTCTCGCAGCCTCCATCGCGCTCCCCGACCACGCGCCCTATCAAGGCCGGGTGCTGAAATTCCTGCTTCAGGAAATCGGCCGCCAGGTGCTGCCCGATGGCGGCCACATCGAACGCAGCCCGGCCGCCCACCTGGAAGCGCTGAAAAACCTCATTGAAGTGCGGGCCCTTCTGCACGTCTCCGCTACCGCCGAAACCCCCGCCGCCATCGGCGCCGCGATCGAGCGCCTTTCGCTGGCACTCCGGACCCTGCGCAACGGCGATGGCGGCCTTGCCTTGTTCAACGGCACGCGCGACGAACACGCAACCGTCGTGGAACAGGTGCTCACCCAGTCCGGCCGCTCAAGCCGCGCCCCCGCCTCGCTCCCCGATGTTGGATTTCACCGCCTCAACACCGGCCGCACCGTACTGATCGTGGATGCCGGGCCACCGCCCTCGCCCGGCATGGATCGCCTCGCCCATGCCGGCACCCTCAGTTTCGAACTCTCCATCGGGCGCGAACGCCTGATCGTGAACTGCGGCGCGGCCCCGGTCGGCAACCTCGCCTGGGCCGATGCCGCCCGCACCACCGCCGCCCATTCCACGCTCGTGATCGCCGATACCAGCTCCGCAGAGTTCAAACTCCAGGGCACCGGCCGCCGGCCCGAACAAGTCACGGTCGATCGCAACGAAGCCAACGGGGCGCATTGGCTGGAGGCAAGCCACGATGGCTGGTTGAAACCGTTCGGCGCCATCCATCGCCGCCGCCTCTACCTCGCCGAAAGCGGCTGCGACATTCGCGGCGAAGACGTGATCGAAGCCGCAACGCCCCAGCCCTTCACCATCCGCTTCCACCTGCACCCCACCGTCGTCGCCAGCATGCTGCAGGATGGCGAGGGCGCGCTGCTCCGCCTCCCCTCCGGCGGCTGGCGCCTCCGCGCGGAGGGCGCCAAAATGTCCCTCGAAGAAAGCATTTTTCTCGGCGGCCCCGAACCCCGCCGCAGCGAACAAGTCGTTCTGACGGGGCTGCAGGACGGACCCCAGCATGTGAAATGGGCGATTACGAAAGTAGGATGAGAAAGGTCTTCTTTTCTGAAGAAAAAGAAGCAAAAGACTTTTAGTTTTTAGGCGCTATATCGCGCAAATCGTAGGGTGGGCTTCAGCCCACCACGTCCCGCAGGGCCACCTTGCGCATCATCGAAGTCACCAACGTCGATTTTTCTCTCAAACATTTCCTGCTACCGCTGATGCGCGGCCTGCGCGCCCGCGGCCACGACGTCATCGGCGCATGCGCCGACGGCGACCTGATCCCCGCCATCCGCGCCGAAGGTTTCCATATCAAAACACTCCCCCTCGCCCGCAGCCTCTCGCCGGCCGCGCAATGCCGCGCCTTCCTCGCCCTCTACCACCTGTTCCGCGCGGAAAAACCCGATCTCGTCCACGCCCATATGCCGATCAGCGGCTTCCTCGCCCGCCTCGCCGCGCGCGCCGCCGGCGTGCCAAGCATCGCCTATACCTGCCACGGCTTCCTCTTCAACCAGCCCGGCCCCTGGCCACGCCGCGCTGCCAGCTTCGCCATGGAATTCTGCGCCGCCCGCCTCACCGACATCTTCATGACCGTCTCGCGCGAGGAAGCCGAAGACGCCCGCCGCCTGCACATCTTCGGCAAGCCCATCGCGATCGGCAACGGCCGCGATCCAGCCATCTTCCACCCCAACCCCGAAGCCCGCGCCGCCATCCGAAGCGCCCTCGGCGTGCCTCAGGATCGCGTCGTGATCACCGCCATCTCGCGCCTGGTGCGCCACAAAGGCTACCCCGAATTGCTGGCCGCCATGCGCGACGTGGCGGCCGAACTCTGGGTGGTGGGCAACCGCTTGCCCTCCGACCACGGCGAGGACATGGAACCCTATTTCGCAGCCGCTGGCCTCGGCGATCGCCTGCGCCGCCTCGGCTATCGCGCCGACGTGCCGGCCATCCTCGCCGCCTCCGACATCTTCGTGCTGCCCAGCCACTTCGAAGGCCTGCCAATGTCGATCATCGAAGCCATGCTCACCGGCCTGCCC
>Ga0116226_10006712_pt1 | contig 10348 bp, 9 predicted proteins | sample S1TSphfallax_FD_89692 | JGI IMG/M metagenome (GOLD analysis project Ga0116226, IMG submission 89692) | Host-associated microbial communities from peat moss isolated from Minnesota, USA - S1T2_Fa - Sphagnum fallax MG | ecosystem: Host-associated > Plants > Peat moss > Unclassified | place: USA...
CTTTATTTCCTACTTCAAATGATGAAAATCGCAGTTCTCTATCTTGTTTCTATCAGAAATTATTCAAAAATATCCACTAAATAGGTATTAGTATATTAGGTGAAGAATGATCAAATAGCACAGAAGGATAGAACATTGTTTTTTCTGTCACTCCATATAGAAAGAAAGATTTGTCAAACTTACCTACTATGTGGTATTAAAGTGTCACTCTCACTACTTTCGGACTCCCCTAAGTATTCCTTCATATTTATAAGATCATCATTATATCGTTCCCGAAGATTATTTATACGACGTTGAATAGCAATTGTTTTAGCTTGTTTTGCTCTTGCACCTAAACCTGCAGTGAATTGAATATACAAATGGTGAAAACGACTCTCTTCTCCTTGAAGAAATTTTAAGAACGACCAAATATTTGGATGATTAAGTTGTACTCGACGATTAAAACGTCTGTGAAATGCTAAACAAAACATAAGAGTATGAAATTACGAGAGATATCGAATGAAATATTTACTCTCGGCATTGTTTGTTAGTTCTCATAATCAAACCAGGGGCGCACTATTAAGAAGTAGGAATTTTCACGAACCATTGTTCTTGAAAATATTCTAATAAATCATTCATCATTTTTTTCATTTTTTTTCTACATTTTTTCCGTTTTATACTTATTTTTCGATATTTTCCCTTTTGGCCTTTATACAGCCAACCGTTCAGCTATACTATTTTTGAAAGTTCATCAGAAAACAAATCTTATGTCGATTTTCGCTCATCTCATAGCTTCTGACGACTATTGTTTATTATCCGATGAATACAATATTTGGTTTCACTTCAACATTTGCAAGCATAATAGAATTTGAGTTTTAGAACAATATTTTATTGTTCATTTTTCTGGTGGAATTGTCGCTGTCTCGCAAAGCAAGATTAATGATCAAAAAGAGCGATACGAATGTAATATGGAATAGGATAGAGTACGGTCATAATGACAATTATTGGATGAAAAACAGAACGAAATTTCAACCTTAGAGAACTTTTGTCTGATAAGATGATGTATCGCAATGATAAAAGTGACATCGGTTTATGTAAGTCATCCTTTAGCAAGAACGCAAAACAAAAATCGAGCGCTTTTTCTCCTTCTGAGTAACGAAAATACTCCAAAATACGCAAATGATAAAAAGTACTACTCATAGCCTGGAGTGTCAGTTTTGTCTCAAGATGAAAAGGTGAATGTTATCGAAAACATTAAAGTTCTCATAGAGTTTTATTGTTGACGTAATTTCAGTTTATTCTTTTCAAAATATTTTTAGTTGTCATATAAACTCTTTCTTCTTCTTCATTCAGCAATCACCCTCATCCCATTCCTTTTTTCTGTCTTTCACTAATAAATCTTTACGTAAACAAAAGAAAAAATAATTTCATAGTGTTTTTTTTCTCAGTTATACCTTCTTTCACGAAGATATGATATCTGTTTTGTTTTGTTTTTTGTTTGATGCTTAATAGATTTTTTTCAGAACTCTACTCATATTCCTTTATTTTGAACCTATCAAGAAACAACGGAGAAAATGAATGCCAATACTACTCCATATGATCCTTCGATTGGTAGGAATTAAAATTTTTTTTCGACTGTTTAAATGTATTACGCTTAGATCCTAATAATCCATTTGGTTATGTACCAAATCTCGATTTAGCCATAACTTCAACATCTATCTATGGTATAGTGACGATATTACTAACTATTTTTTCGATTTATTATCGAACATGGTATTTTTTGGTTATGACTATTTCCGGAACTTCAGAAGTGGTTGGATATGTATACAGATGGTCCTTAGCAAAAGATCCTGATCAAAGAACACCGTATGTACTAATACTAACGGATTAAAAAAAATTTTATGGGAGCTATGGGTCGTTACATTTATGTAAAAGTAGTAGTTCCATAGAGAACAACAGATATTTTATTCTGAATATTGATCAATAAAACAGCTGTAGTAAATAAAAATAAGTTAGTAATTGCTGAATTCGTTAAAATAGGACAACTTGAGAGAAATCCTAAAGTATTATTTTTAAATATCATTTATTTTTTCTAAGCTATATCATTATGTACTGCTGCATCGTTTTGGCTCCAGTCGGTTTAGCGTTAGCGGACTATTTGCTTGTTGGTCGTCTCATCCGTTTAGTTGGCCGTCAACATTCAATAGTCAATCCGAAATTTGTCGAATATGGATTCATCGTTTCTGATTTCCTATCGATTGGGGTTCAATCAGCAGGTGCTGGACTGATAACAAGTGGAAATTTTAAAAATCTTTCTACTGGTAGCCATGTATTGATTGGCGGATTAGGGATTAATTTAGTTAGTTTTTGCTTTTTTGCTGTTGTTACATTTCATTTACATTGGTCGATTTCTCGACATAAACCTGATTTTAGTGGGCGAGAACGATGGATAAAAATGTTCTATGCGTTGTATCTTAGTATGATTCTATTAATTATTCGTTCAATTTATCGGATTGTGGAATTTTCCATGGGTTTTCGAGGTTATCTTGCTGTACATGAAACTTATTTTTATGTTTTCGAATGTCTACTTATTATATTTGCATTTGGACTTTTCCTTCCACTACATCCCGGTATATGGATGCCAACAGAAGACAGTGATGAGCTTACCGAAACATCACGTATAAATGGCCGTTTTAGTAGCAAATAACCACTACTTTTATCGGCAAATGCAAACAATATGTTGTAATTTCAATTACGAATTCTAATGACATTATAATATCAAGAGAATCTACAGCCTAGCAGACAAAGAACCATGCAAAAAGAGAGAAAAACTACCAAATCTCTCTATTTATACTATATAATCTAATATTTATTTGAATTTTTTTTAAAATAAAAATGAAAACGACTTCTTAAATTTCAAATTTTCGTTGTACGTGCTTTCTTCATTATATTTCATGATGTGTTCGTGGTCGAAAATTCAGTACCAACTAAAATCGACTTTAAATTTCTACATCGGTAGCTAAAATTTCGAAAAATTCACCATATAATATAGACGTATAAATAGTATCTATGGTCTATCTTCAAACAGGAATTAAGACACTCTTTGTATTTTTATACACGGAAAAGTCTCATTTTTCTTGATTAGATTTTTCTGTAGTGTGCGTCAACTAACGACAAAGATGTTATTGGATTTCTCTTAGGTCAGTATTATACCCATTTGTATTTTCTTCCGCAAAAGCAAAAAAAAACAACATTGATTGATTATCACTTCATTTTTAAAAAATTTCGACTACAACATATAATTTCCGTTAGCAAATTCTTTATAATATAAAAGTTACAAAATTTAAAAACAATAGATGCCGCTGTTTGTGTTTTTTTTCCTGATATACACGAGAATCAACAAAAGATCTCTGGTCTTGACTATATAATGTTTATTTAGATTTACAAATGCAATATTTTTAGCTTATAATATATTTATATAATTCTATTTCTATGTTGATGTTTATAAGAGTTATCTTCCATTTTATCTGTTCAATTGGTCGATTTTTTCGTAAAATATTTCAATCAATTGTCGGAAGACGTCATGAAGAACTTGGAATGTCTCTATCGAAAACTGAACCAGTAACACTTGAACATATTCGAATTATAAGTGAAATGGAAAATGATTCAAATCGTCCATATCAATCATTCACTTCAGTTTCCAAAGTAAATCGACTAAGAATTTTATTCGATTATTTATTGAATTTTTTTTTAATTAGATACCACAAACAGAATGGAATACATGGGGTGCCGATGATATATTTCGGCAGAAACATCATCCGAATAACTCACCAACAGCTGAAAAAAGCGATGAACAAATCGATTATTTTAGTGATATTGCAGCAACAGTTAAAAAAACACCGAAAGTAATATTTCAATATTCTAAATTTTAGCATCATTTTTGAGAATTAATATTTAGATTATATTAAAAAAACGTGTCAATGATAATGATAATTCTTTAAATTTAAATAATCAACATCATAGTCGATTACAAATGACAAATGATGAATTAGTCGATTTTGTAAGTTAAATAAATTTGAATAGGATGAGATTATTTATTGGATTTTTTTTCATAGCAACCTGGTCTTAATGAATGGCAAGAAGGAGATGTTAATTCATCAAATCCAAGTACTGGTGTTTGGAATGATAATGATGATTTTAATGAACTTTCACAAGAAGCAAATGAAGCTTTACGAGGTAGGAACTACTAATATTTGAAATAAAATTTGATTTGATTTTGTTTTTATTTAAAATACAGAAACTCGTCGTATTGATCGTGAAAGAAAATTACGTGAACATCAACAAAGAAAATCTGAAAAAGAAGCATCAAGAATCTTAATACATAAACGTGACAGTTAATCTTAATTCTTCTTTTTTTTTATTTGTTATATTTACTATTCTATGTTAATTATTAAATATAAGAATCTCATAAACCAAATATTGATCTTCGCCTCTAGATATGCAATTAGAATAGAAATGAAATTTGTTTCAATTTATATCTGATTCTATGTGTTCATTTTCTCTCCTATTTACTGCTCTTTTTTTTTCTCTTAGAATATCAATTTAATTATTCTATAAATTTATCTATCGGTTACCCGTTAACATGCACGCGTGTGTGCGTGCGACAGCATCCGACAAAATAATAAAGAGCTCATAGTTGAGCTCGATCGGTGATGATTGTAGAAGCAGTGTATAGTGGTTTCATGTTCTTTTCTTTTTTCTATAGTTGTGCGATGTAATGTGCAGGCGTTGTGTTCAAGTAGCCCTTTAAGAGGATCGTCTGTCTATTATTGCAAAGCCTACCACATCACTCGATACCCCATAGTACTAGCCAATAAATCGATAGAACACAAGAATATTCTTTGATTGCTTCATTGAAAAAGAAAAGAGATAGATTATGTTCTTCTTTTTTCTCTTTCTCTCTCTCTCTCTCTCTCTCTTTCACATTTCTTTTTCCTTGATAGAGATAAAACAACATGCACATTTTTTTTTACATAAAAGCATCATTGTGCATAGAAAATATATAATAAGAACTTGTCCTCTTGCACATGCGTTATAGTTTTTATGTATATATGCAATATAAAACTCTACAAAATATCTATACAAGGTTTCTTTTTTTTGGGTTTTGACAGATAGACAAACAAAGATAATCTTTTCCAACGAGCAAATCATTTTTATCTAGGAGAATAACATTGCTGCTTGTTGAGTAAGTATATCTTCATCGATGTGCTTGAATAAAAATAGCCATTTTTTCCTTCTGTGTACTTAGCCAAAATCGTTTGCATAATTCGAAAATAGAGCCAAGGGAAAACGGGAATAATTATCTTTTAATGAAGTCTAACGTTCATAGTGATAATAAAAAAAAAGATTTTTTTTTAGTTATTATCGGAAGAAAGTATTTGATGAAAGTAATGATGTATGTGTATATATTCGATCGAGTCAAGTATTTATGATTTGTATGCGCTTAATAAAAAAAAAAGTGATGTGATGTTTCATATAGCAACATGTTCAAGTATTTTAATTTTCAAAGTGCTAGATAACAAGTTTTATTGCTCATTTCCTTTTCTATCGGTTCACACCGGATTTTTGCATGAAAAACAATTAAAGAGGCTTTTAATGAAAGACGTAAGTAACCAGATTAAAGCTTTATCGAGGCCTCCCTTATCGTAGTATAATTAACCTATATAAAAATACGGAACTATCTGATTAAGTTTGGCAGCTTTTTTTTTTTTAAATAGAAAATATAATAATAGAAAAGATCATTGTAAACTCCCTATTAATTTGCGTTCTTGTCCTTCTATCACCATATATAATGACAGCTAATGTCTGCCTAGTATATCTTTTTCTCTACTTTAATCAGCATTTTGGCATCGAGTGTTAGAAAAGATACTATCGATAAATGGTTCTATCATAATCGATACTTATCTCATCTTTTCTTTGTTTGTTTCTTGTCGACATGACCGAGCACACTGTTGAAATTTTTAGTAACTCATAAAAAAAAAAGATCGCTCTTTTTATCTGAACTATCTAATAAGAAGAAAAAACGCAGTCATTCGTTTCTTTTTTTTTTAACACATACTAACATTCTACATATTTCTTTTTCTTTTCCGCTCTCTTGATAATCGTGAGGGTATAATGCACATTTGAGAGGAAGAAAAGCGCATTGAAAGTGTACAGAATAATATAAATGTTGCATGAATCTGAAATACTTCTGTCGGATCGGCGAGATATGACAGACCAGTCTTTTGTAAGAAATTATGATTGACAATATAACAAAAAGAAAACGATAATCTATTTATTTCTTTAGCGTTCTAATAGAAATAGAGTTGGTTCTATTGAACAACTTTCAGCGATGCAACCCAAACAACATGAAAATATTACGACTGGTTTTGGTTCTGAATGTAAGCTTCTTTTTTGAATTTTTTTTTTTTGAATTCTATTTATCGATTCTAATCTGTCAGTCAATACGTTGAATATTACGAGAAATTAATCTATGTAATTATATCGCTTTTCTAACGGAATCGATTTGCAATTTTTATGAAAAAAAAATTTCTTTTTTGCCTTTTTTGTTTTATTAGACGATATACGCAATACAAAGGAAGGTTTTGGTACATGTGGTTGGATTCTTGTCGCCATATCTTATGCACTATGCGTTTTAACATTTCCATTTTCACTTTGTGTTACAGTCAAAGTAAGAAAGATCGAAAAAGAATATGATGAAAAATCATTATACAATAGGTTGTACAAGAATATCAAAGAGCAGTTATTATGCGTCTTGGTCGAATACTTCCTGGTAAGAAAACGAAGAAAATTAGTTAAATATTTATTATATTTTTTTTGCAGGTGGTGCCAAAGGTCCGGGTTTATTTTTTGTTTTACCTTGTGTTGATTCAATTATGAAAGTTGATTTACGAACAAGTAATTATTAAACAATAATCAAAAAAAGAATAATTTATAATATTATTTTCGAATAGCCAGAGGGAAAAAATCATTTAATTTTCTTTTTAGTTACTTTCGATGTTCCTCCTCAAGAAATTCTTACTAGAGATTCCGTGGTATGTAAATAATAAATGATTTCATCGATATAAATTTTTTTTTAAAGACTGTTTCTGTTGATGCTGTTGTTTATTTCCGAATATTTAATCCAATAATAAGTGTAACAAATGTTGAAAATGCCCGTTATTCAACACAATTACTTGCAGCAACAACACTTCGTAATATTTTGTTAGTTTATTTAATTAAAAATAGAATGAAATAATTAATTAATATGATTATTTAGAGGTACAAAAAGCTTACAAGAAATTTTATGTGATCGAGAAAATATTTCACGTTCAATGCAAGTTCATCTTGATGAAGGAACAGATCCATGGGGTGTAAAAGTTGAACGTGTAGAAATGTTAGAAAATGAAAATAAAAAAAGTTTTTCTTTTATTCTTTGATTAATTGTTTTTTTTTTTATAGTAAAGATGTTCGTCTACCTGTCAGTATGCAACGTAGTATGGCCGCCGAAGCTGAAGGTTCGAATTTATTTTATTTTAGATAAATAAAATATTTTTTGATTAATTTTAGCTGCTCGTGAAGCTCGTGCGAAAGTTATTGCAGCTGAAGGTGAACAAAAAGCTTCAAGATCTTTAAAAGTAAGATTTTATTATAATTAAAAATTATAAAAAAAAAAAATAAAAATTTAGGAAGCGGCTGATGTGATTAATGAAAGTCCAATTGCATTACAATTACGATATCTTCAAACATTAACACATATATCCGCAGAAAAAAATTCTACAATTGTTTTTCCAATTCCCGGTAAATTTATTTTTATTATTTTTATATTATTCATATTTTCTTTCTATTATTTTAGTCGAACTTTTAAAATTAGTGAAAACTCGAAATGATGTTCATGTAACTACTGGTTTATAAGAACTTATTCTGTGATTGTTCATATAAATAAACACAAAAAAAAAAAAACTTTATTTATAATATCGATCATAAAGATATGAAACTAAACCAAATCTTGCCCATTTAATTGCAATTGTTTGTGCAGTTTCTAATGTTGTATTAAGAGAAAATGTAGATAATGATGATGATGATTGAGGATCTTCCTTAATTAATGTTAACACGCGATTCTCTCGTTCATGATTAATATGTATCATAATATCATTAATCAATTTTGAATAATCATATTTGGTTTGATCTTTTGTATTAATAAGATAGAGTGATAGATTAGTTTTTGAAAGATTTGTTTCGAGATTTTTTAAACAATTATTACGAATTAAATCAAGAATTTCAATGGAATTAAAATTTGTTGGATAATCACGACGATGATTTCGTAATTCTTCATCAATACCAGTACGAATAAAAAAAAGTGTTTTATTAAAACGATCTCGAACAATATCACTTAACCATAGATCAATTTCAGTAAAACGACCACGAGATAAAATAAGAAACATATCATAACGATTTATATCAATTAATTTACAATAATCATCTTTCGATATTGATGGAGTTGAAACACCTGGTACATCCCAGATAAAAACATTTTCAATAAGTTTATAACGTATAGGTGTTAGAGTTGTTTCAATGACACCAACCGGAGCGGAATTTGTATGTTCAGAAGATAGTTGAAGAATTAAATTACATAATGAACTTTTACCAACACCTGACCGACCGAGTATTGCAATATGATAAGGTGCATTAGGGGGATGATATTTAACAATAGACATTTAAAAATCTGAAATCAAAAACTGATTATTTAACAAATAAATTAAAAAAGTTTTCAATAAAAAAAAAAGAACATGATTAGATTAATTCTTGTCTGTGTTGTTGTTCTTGAATCATTCGATTCGATGAATCAATAACAACATCAATTATTTTCAATGCTGCTTGTTCCATTCTTATTAAAATCTTATATAAAACAATATAACAAACTCCAAATGATAATGTAGATGCAATAGCTGTTCCAACATATGGAATATATCGAGCAAATTCTTCTGTTGCTGTTCCAACAGCTTGTTTTTTTGCAAAATCTAAAACAAATGTTCTTAAAGAATTTAAATATTGTAATGGAAATATTTCATTTAATTCTTTTTCAATTTTTTCCATTGGTATTCGATAAACATTTGATAATTTTAGTAAAGCAGCTTGATCTAATCCAAGTTGTTTCTTATAAAATTCAACTTCACTCATTACTAATGTTGCATCAAAACCAATTGAAAGAAATGGAACAGGTACAGCAGCAACAGCTGCTGATGCTGATGAAATAATCCATATACGACGATAAAGTGCAGCAACTTTTGCTACTAAAACTTCTTTACACATCACAGACATGGATAGAATCATTGATTCACGTTTTAATGATGGATAATCACGTAATAATGTTTCATTTAATTTTCCAAAATCAAAACGTAAACGATTTTGTAAATGACCAGATATAAGAAATATTTCGGCAGTGGAATCAATTGGATGAATATATTCTAGACAATTATTTCGAATACGTTGTAGAATTTCTTCTTCATTATATGTACTTGGATGATCTTCATATTCATTATGTAAATCTGAATCAATATTTGTACGAATAAATAAAAATTTTTTATTATTTTTTTTCACTTCATCTGCAAGCCATAAATCATTTTCTATAGTTAAAGAAAAAAGATATTGCATGATTTTTTTTTGATTAGAAAATAAGAATTACCAGTAAAACGAGTTCGACAAAGAATTAAAAAAAAATCATATCGTTCAAATTGAATTTTTTCTAAATAACACGAACGAGGATAATTTGGTGTTCCAACACCTAAAAATCAAATATTTTTAGTTAACAAAATTAGAGAAAGAAGACGTTTTACCTGGTAAATCCCATATTTTTAAATTTGAAAAATCTGGATGTTCATATGGTGTTGGTTCATTTGTTGTTTCTACAACTCCTACACCCGCAGCACCTTCATCTTCAGCTTCTAAACCCCGAAGACAATTAATAAATGTTGATTTTCCAACACCACTAAAAAAAACGATATTAACTCATATAAATCAATATTTTATTATCTTCTAACCTTGATCCAACAACTGCGATATCTAATGGATGTTGTTTCCATGCATCCAATCGTTGAAATAGATAAGTATCTAAACCATTCACACCATTTTTCTAAATATAGAGATCAGAAAATACAAAACAAAAGTATGATGAAATAAAACGAACATGAATATAATCTTCTGCTCCTTTTTTCTCTTCATCATTTATATCAAGTAATTGAAAATTTCCGCCTGTTGTAATCGATTGAACAGTTGGTTCACGATAAAAAAATTGTTCAAAATCCGGCAAATTCATATTTAATCTAAAACA